>Ga0209164_1002224_pt1 | contig 21404 bp, 18 predicted proteins | sample MTBNYHSulfiMetaG_FD_187458 | JGI IMG/M metagenome (GOLD analysis project Ga0209164, IMG submission 187458) | Enrichment culture microbial communities from rom New York Harbor, USA that are MTBE-degrading - MTBE-NYH (New York Harbor Sulfidogenic)... | ecosystem: Environmental > Aquatic > Marine >... | reverse complement strand
TGGTTGCAGAATACATTTCAATCGATTTACAGGACACGCGTTACCCGCTGGCGTTGATGGTCCTTTCAGCAGTCAGCTATGGCATCTTTCTGATATTGTGCGTTGTCATGCGCGCGGCAAACACAAGGTTGATCTTGATGCTGCTGAGCCTACCTCCCTTTTTCGCATTCCTGTGTTTGAGGATACTTCACTTTCGGCTGGGGGGCCGTTGGCGTGTTGAATGGGCTGTGGTGGTCACCTTAATAATTGCTCAATGCATCATTGCCTTCTATTATTGGCCTCTTACCCCCGTGCGCTACGGGCTGGCTCTACTAGGCCCAGCTTACGCGTTAATTGGAATCGCGGCGTCTTTAGAAGAAAAGCCAGATATAGGCCAGGTTTTCTATGAGCCGCTTTTCATGCTGGGCATTATATGGCTGCTGGGTTTTGTGATCGCATGATTCGCGCATCTTTTTTTCAGCATAAGGGTTAAAATCGAGAGATGACAATATTTTTCGCTCTTCCACTGGCATATCTGATCGGTTCGATACCCTCCGGTCTGTTGGTGGTGAAACTAATCACAGGCAAAGATGTGCGCCAAATTGAAAGCGGGCGCACGGGCGGCACTAATGCCATGCGAGCCGCAGGCGCTTTAGCAGGTTTGATGACCGCCGTTTTAGATACCCTCAAAGGGGCTGCGGCCGTCTGGCTCAGCCAATTACTTTCCCCTGAATCTTATTGGATAGCGGCTGTGAGCGGCATTTTGGCAATCGTCGGCCATAATTACTCCGCTTTTCTGGTAGAAAAAAATGAAGCTGGCAAGCTGCATTTTCGCGGAGGGGCAGGCGGCGCAACAACTTTAGGCGCTGCCATTGGACTCTGGCTGAACAGCTGGATGGTCATTCTGCCCCTGGCGGTGATTTTCTATGTTTTGGTGGGCTATGCGTCTCTGACTACCATCAGCATCGCCCTTTCAGCCATGGGCGTCTTTGTCATCCGCGCAGCCAAGGGTTTAAATCCCTGGGCGTATGCGATCTTCGGAGTGGCTGCGCTGCTGACGGTAATCATTGCTTTATTGCCGAACCTGAAGAGATTAAAGGAAGGTACTGAACGGCGTGTACAGCTGCTCTCCAAGATCTTTTCGCGCAGGCATTCCACCGGCAAATGACCGGTTAATGGCGGGTTGAGGATTTTTCCTTTTGGTACAGGGCGGATAAATTGCGCCAGTGCAGGCTTTCCACCAATCCCCCCAACAACACACGGCTTTTGCCGCATTCCTCGACCGTCGCTTCCTGCAACAGCGGCATGGGATTTTTGCGTTTTAACGAGGCGCGCACAACTTTCTTGATGGCGGCCAGATAATTAAGATTGCTGCGCGTGGCCTGGTCGATCTCACCGCGCAAGATCACATCACCGTGCCCCTGAACGATATTCTCCAGACTCATTTTACTGATAACGCGGATAGTTTCGCTCAGCTGGTCGATATCACCCTCAACGATAATGGGGAGCGGCAGGAAGGCATCACCACTGAACAGCACGCGATCTTCGCGCACCAATACCGCGATGCCGTCTGGACTATTGCCGGGCACGGGGAAGATCTTCATGTGGCGTTTGCCGATTTGCAGGGACATGGTGCCTGAATCGAAAGTCAAACTGGGCAGTTCGATTTTGACTTTCTTAAATTCCGGATTTTGCTCGATCGCGCTCTGCAGAGCCGCGGAACTGCGCTCTGCCATGATCTTCCGGCAGAGAGAGTGACCGATCACTACCGCTCCAGGGAAAAAGCAATTGCCAAAGGTGTGGTCGGCGTGGTAAATCGTATTGATGATATAGCGCACCTGCACGCCTAAAGTCTCTTCTAAATAAGCGCGCATCTCAAGCGTCTCGTGCGGCACGGGCAGCGTATCTACCAAGACAGCCCAATTGGAACCAATAATCGCCCCGGCGGTCACCTGGGCGTATATTTCGCTCTGAAACCAATAAACATTATCTGCGATCCGTTCTCTAATCATGTGCACTTCCGTAAGCGGCGATTCTAAGGCTTAAAAATAGCATAAATGAAGATAAAAGTCAAAAAATTGACTCCCAGAAAGCATGTTTTTTATTAGAAAGATATAAAAAATGCTTTGCGTGTGAACTTTCACGATGCGATTGATCTATAATGAAAGAATAAATCGAAAGGATTTTTCATGAATATCATCACCCTCTTAATTGTTGGTTTGGTAGCTGGTTTTCTGGCTGACAAGGTGGTGAAGAACACATTCGGTCTGCTGGGCGATCTGATCGTGGGCGTGGTTGGGTCATTCATTGGAGGATGGATCTTCTCCCTCCTGAATCTCGATTTTGGAGGTTTCCTCGGAGAGATCATCGTTGCCTTCGTTGGCGCTGTGGTCTTGCTGCTGGTGTTGAATTCCTTCAAGAAAAAATAAATTGAAATCTATTCATAAAACGCCATCCAAAAATGGCGTTTTTTTGTTTCCTCTGTCATCTCTGATTAGAGAAATATTGTGAAGGAAAACGTGTTTATTTAGATAAATTTTCTATTGGCGCTTTGTGCTTTCATTGAACCTGATGGAATTATCAGGAAGGTTTTTTTCCAGCGTTACTTATGGTAGAATTTCTGCTCGACGCGTTGTACCCTTCGTGTCATATTCTAGAGAAAGAAAGGGCTTGACAAATGAAAGTAATGCTTTTGAAAGATGTTTACAACCTCGGACGAGCGGGGGAAGTAAAGCGGGTTGCAGACGGCTACGCGCGCAACTTCTTAATCCCTCAGAAACTGGCAGTGCTGGCCACCAGCGGTGCCATGACCTATGTGGAAAAGATCAAAGATGCGGCAGCCAAACAGCGCCAACTTCTGAACGAAGAAATGAGCGGTCTGGCGGAACAGCTCGCGGCTCTGGAGCTGACATTCAAAGCCAAAGTAGGCGAGACGGGCAAATTGTACGGCTCCATCACCCAACAGATGATTATCGATGCCATCAACGAACGCCTGAAAACCGACCTGGACCGCCACCTGGTGGAATCCCAACCTCTGCGAGATGTGGGTGAACATAAAGTGCGCGTGCGCCTGACCTTTGACCTGACGCCGGATGTAAAAGTGCTGGTTGAGAGTGACGAGGAAAAGAAAGAAGAAAAGACGGCAAAGCGCAAATCCTCACGGAAAACAGAAGCAGAAAAAGAAGCAGCTGAAACTGCACGACCCGCACAACCCGCAGCAGAAGAAGAGGCTCAACCGGACAGCCCGGGTGCGGAAACGACTGAAACGGTTTAATCCCGTACTGAGATGACCGGCCTGCTCGCGATGAAAATCAGGCCGGTTGTTTTTTATCAATTCCTTTATAATCAAGCACAATGAATCGAACCGTTGGGCAGCAATTGCGCCATGCGCGCGAGCAGTTAGGCATCTCGCTGGAAGATGCGGCTCGCCAAACCCACATCCGCTTGAATTATTTGCAGGAGCTGGAGAGTGACCATCCGGAATTACTGCATTCCGCAGCTCAAGCGCGCGGATTTTTGCGTTTGTACGCCCAATTTCTGAAACTTTCCTACTTCGATTTAGCAGCCGAATGGGATGCTCTCGCGCCACCGGCGCAAAAAGAGGTTCAGCCGGAACGAAAAAGCGCGCTGCCCTGGTTTAAGCCGAAAAAAGCACTACCCGAGCAAGAAACCCAGGCAGCACAATCAACAGACCAATCTGCAGAAGCGCAACAAGCTGAACAAAAGCTTGCCCAAGTGCAGACGGAGCTGCAGAGCGCATTGGATGGAGAAGGTGCGCATCCAAGAGAAATTAAAGAGGCTGAACAGGAGCAGGATTCTTCAATCGAACCTGCGCAAAAGGAAACTGAATCTCCAGAGCCGATTGAGGATCGTTCAACAAAATCGCTGGCGGCCAAAGCCAACCTGCGCAGGATTGCCGCAAAGGCTGCGACTGCGATTCGGAATTTCAAACTGATCAAAAAAGTAAGGGGGATGGGCGCAAAGCGCCAAGCTGACCTAGATGCAGAGGCGCAGAGCCAAGCGCCTGAAGCACGTCAAACCGCGGAGGATGTTTTCGCGGAGATTGGCCAGGCTTTACGGGAGCGCCGCGAACTGATGGAATTGAGCCTGAGCGACATTGAAAATTTCACCAATCTCAAACGCGCATTCTTGACGGCCATTGAGGGCGGGCGTTTTGAGGATCTGCCTTCCACAGTGCAGGGACGCGGCATGCTCAATAATTACGCCCAATTCCTTGGTCTGGAATCCGACAGCGTTATGGATCGCTACGCACGCGCCCTACAGCTGCTGCGCGAGGAGCGCCAGCAACCTCGCCGCCAATCCCTCCAACCAGCAGTCTCGGTCAAGTTTAATTTGCCGCAAAGCTGGCGGCGCATCCTCAATCCTGATCTCATCATTGGAGCTGTTTTCATTACCGGATTATTTGTTTTTATCATTTGGGGCGCCAGCCAGGTCTTGCGCGGGGAGGTTGGCAGCGCAACTGAAGCCCCCTCGATATCCGATGTCCTGCAAGCCACACCCAGTGGAAGTCCGGATTTGGACAGCACGCCGAATGCGGAAACCACTCCCGAGGATGCGATGGAGACAGCCTTGCCGGGCGTGACCGTTCTGGAAAATACACCCACCGTGGTAGCAACGGTGAATGCTGCGCCGCTGCAACTCTACATCATCGCCCACGACCGGGCTTATGTGCGCGTGATGGTGGATGGAATTGAGGAATTCGCCGGACGCGTGAAACCGGACAGCGTTTACACTTTTTCTGGTGAGGATCGCATCAGTTTGACCACCGGCAATGCGGCAGCGTTGGAAGTCTATTTCAATCAAGATTATTTGGGAAAACTGGGCAGTGTTGGGCAAGTGCTGGATATCAATTTCACCCTGCAGGGTTTGATCACGCCCACGCCCCAGCCCACTGCAGCAAGCCAACCAGAAGCCATGCCGGGCGAATAAAGCCTGCCCGAGAATTCAACCTCATTTTTCGTCCTGCTTTTCATCCTGCCTTTCATCCAGCCAACCCAACTTGGATGCATGGTGAATTGCCTGCGCCAACGAGATTGCCCCCAGACAATCGCGTGCGCGCTGCAGATGCCAGCGCACCATGCGCACGGAAATACCCAGGCGATGGGCGATGGCCAGCGTGGTCATGCCCTGTGCGATCATCCGCAGGCAGGTTTTTTGCCGCTTCGTCAGGCGGATGGATTGTTTGTGAACCCCTGCAGCTGACATTAATAGAAGATCATTTTTGTGTTGATATCTGAAAGATAGAACATTAATACTAATTTTTATTTAGTATAGAGTTTTCCCACAGAAAGGCAAGGGTGATTTTTTAGGCTACAGCGCTATTTTTCAAGGCAAGATTCGATGATGGCTGCTGCGTAATCGAAACGGTTGAAAGCCGGCATGAGGTAAATTCCCTGCACTGAGCCTTTCAATTGTTCGATCAGGATGTGCGCCAGTTCGATGCCGGTTTGCGCGCCCTGTTCTCCGGCAGCCTGCATTTTTGCATGGATTTGCGGGGGGATCTCAATGCCCGGCACTTCCTGCTGCAGGAAGGAGGCATGCCGCGCGGAAGCCAAGGGCAGGATGCCCGCTAATATTGGGAGCGGGAAGCGGCCGTAAGTGTCTTCATACAACGCCAAGAACTTCTCCAGGGGTTCTGTGAAGTAGATGGGTTGCGTGAGCACATAATCGGCGCCGGCTTCGATCTTCTTATGGATGAGCTTGATCTCACGCGGCAGATCGGGAGCGCTCAGGTTGAGCGCACAGCTGACAAAAAAATTGGTTGGCTGGCCAATATCCGTGCCGGCATGGTCATGCCCGGCGTTGAAACCCTGTTTGATGAGCTTAATCAAACCGGAGGGCGCCAGGTCATAATTATCCATAGCGTCGGGGTAATCGCCGATGGCGGTGGGATCGCCCATCACAACGAACACATTGCGCACGTCCAGCGCATGCGCCGCCAGCAGGTCACCCTGCACGCGCAACAGGTTGCGCCCGCGCGTGGGAAAATGCAGCACTGTTTCAATTTTGGCTTTTTTCTGCACCAGGCTGCAGACTGCCCAAGGGCTCATGCGCATGCGCGCCATCGGGCTATCGGCCACGTCGATCACATCCGCACCGGCTTCTGCCAGCAGGCTGGCGCCAGCCAGCAGCTTATGGGTGGAAAGCCCGCGCGGGGGGTCCATTTCCACCGCAAAGATGAATTTACCCTTGCTCAGCTTCTGCGCCAAGCGGGTTGGGCCTTGGGCAGCCTGACTTTCTTCCTCAACTACCGCTTCAGTGAGGCTGACACCATTCATCGGAACCGTTTGCGTTTTTTCGAGAGCCTGCGCCATGGCAGAGATATGGGCGGGAGTGGTGCCGCAGCAGCCGCCGATCACATTGGCGCCCGCACGCCAAAATGCCAGCGCGTAGTCGCTAAAGTAATCCGCCGAAGCCGGGTAGAAGATGCGCCCGCCCATCTGCTCCGGCCAGCCGGCGTTGGGTTTTACCCAAAACCTGCCGTGCGGAACGGCGGAATGCATTTCTTTCAAGATGCGCAGCAGTTGGTTGGGACCGCCTGAACAGTTGCTGCCGATCACTTCTGCGCCGTAATCCTGCAGGGTTAAAGCCACCTTGCGCGGGCTGTCGCCCAGCAGGGTGCGGTCATCGCGCGTGAAGGTCATGGAAGCCACAATAGGAATTTCGGTTGTAATCTCACGCGCAGCGCTGACTGCCTCGCGCATTTCAAACAGGTCGGTGATGGTTTCAATTACCAACAGGTCCACACCGGCCTCCAGCAGGATCTTGATCTGCTGGCGGAACACGCGCCGCGCTTCTTCGGGCAGCACGCGGCCGAAGGGCGCCAGGCGGACACCCAGCGGACCTACATCCCCCGCGATGAGCACGTCTTTGAAACTGGCCAGCACCACCCGGCGCGCGAGCTCAACCGCGGCGCGATTGATTTCTGCCAGCTGGCTGCTCAAACCATGCCGGTCCAGCTTGAAGCGGTTGGCGCCGTAGGTATTGGTCAGGATGATCTGCGCGCCCGCATCAATATAGGTATGGTGGATATCTGCCACCAGACTGGGCTGGCTCAGGTTGAGCTCATCAAAGCATTTCTCAAAGCTGATGCCGCGCTCGTGCAGCAGCGTGCCCATGGCGCCATCCGCCAATGCGGGTTTGCCGCCGGAAATCAAATCGGTAAAGGATGTAGGACTCATATCTACCTCACGCAAAAGTATCCGCCGCAAAATAGGCTGCCTGCGGGTGGTGCACGATCAATGCGGCGGTGGTGTATTCGGGGATAAACTGGAAAGCGGAGGTGAGCTGGATGTTCAGCTCCTCCTGCGCGGGCAGCAGCTGGAACAACAGCTGGTGCTGAGAGAGATCGGGCATGGCCGGGTAGCCCCACGAATAGCGCTTGCCCTGGTTTGCCTTAAGCCCCAGTTCCTGGCGGATGCGCTGGTGCATGTATTGGGCGGCGGTCTCGGTCAATTGCACCGCCAGTCCGTGGGCATAGAAAGCCTGGCTGATCTCCCCGCGCGCCTGCAGTTCACGCACGTATTCCACAGCCGTGGGGTGCAGGCTGACGATTTGGAAGGCTGCCAGGTCAGCCTGCCCTGCTTGCGAATCCCTGAAATAGTCACTCAGGCATAAGCCCGCAGCGCTCTTCTGGCGCGGAAAATGAAAACGCAATGCTGCCGCTGCTTGTCCTTCATGATCGCGGTATATCATCAAATCGTCGCCTTCGGAATGGCAGCGGAAAAAGCCGTAGGCAGCTCTAGCCTGCAGCCAGCCTTTTGACAGCGCATCCGCCCGCAGCTCATGCAGTTTCTTTGTAAAATCGCGCTGGTATTGCGACCATTTTTCATCGCTGGCGTTCTTGACCCCCCAGGAAACGCGGAACAAGGCATTGCGATTCAAGACCTCAAACAGTTCTGGCAGCGGCAGCTGCTGCAGCACTTTAGCTCCCAGAAAGGGCGGCTGGGGGATGGCAGCCGGTTCTATTTGGGTCATAGGTGAAGGAGCTGCCTTTTGCGAGTTGGTTTGTGCTGCTGCCTGGTTCTGCACTGCGGCACCAGCCGGCAGCGGACCAGACAGGCGTTCATCCAGCACGCGCAGAGCATCGAAAGCATCCGCGCAGTAGAACACGCCGCCCGCATAGGGCGCTCCCGCCGCGCTGTTCTGAATGCGCCGAGCGAAATCTGCGTTGACCGCCGCCCCGCCGATCAGCAGCGGCAGACGCAGGCCTGCTTTGTGCAGGGCGGCAACCACCTGCGGCATCTGCTGGCTAGTGCTCACCAGCAGCGCGCTCAGCCCGATGGCGTCAGCCTGCCAGGCGGCGGCCTGTTCAACGATCCTTTCCGCCGGAACCTGCTTGCCCAGATCAAGCACTTCATAGCCGTTGTTGCTCAAAATGGATTTGACAAGGTTCTTACCGATGTCGTGCACGTCTCCATACACGGTTGCCAGCAGCAAGCGGCCTTTTTTAGCAGCCGGGCTTTTGTGCAGGTACTGCTCCAAGTGATCGCTGGCAGCGCGCATGACCTCCGCGGATTGCAGCACAAAGGGCAGGATCAGTTCTCCGCTGCCGAATTGGTCGCCCACCGTCTGCATGGCAGGCAGCAGCACGTGCTGCAGCACTTCCTGTGCCCCTTCTTCAAGGGTCTCGCCGTGAGCGTGAATGTACTCATCCAGATCAAGTGTCAAGCCCTGGCTGCGGCGCGTCAGGATGCGCTGGCGGATGCGTTCCTCCAGCGGCAGGTTTTCAAATGCGTCGCTGAGCGCGGCTACGGCACCCGGCGCGGTGGTTGTTTCAAAATGCGCGCTGAAATCCGCCAGCGCCTGGGCATGGCGGTTGAAGAGCAGGTTTTCTGCCAATTCCTTTTCCGCGGGCGGGATGGCGGGGTAGGGCAACACCTGCGCGGCGTTCAGGATGGCCATGTCCAGCCCGGCCTGCAGGGCGTGGTAGAGCAGCACGCTGTTGAGCACCTGCCGCGCCTGCGGTTTGAATCCGAAGGAGATATTGCTGATTCCCAGGGAGGTAAAAACCCCCGGCAGCTCGCTCTTGATGGCGCGCAGCGCCTGCAGGGTTTGGAGACCGGCATCCATCGTTTCAGAGCTGCCGCTGGCCAGGGTGAAGGTCAGCGGGTCAAACACCAGGTCGTGCGCGCGCAGCCCGCATTCCTCCACTGCCAAGCGGTAGATGCGCCGTGCCACGGACAGCTTTTCCTCAGCACTGTGCGCCATACCGTTTTCATCGATGGTCAGCGCGATGACGGCTGCGTTGTACTGGCGCGCCAGCGCTAACACACGGCGCGCGCGCTGCTGGCCGCCTTCCAAGTTAAACGAGTTCAGCAGGCAGCGCCCGGGCGCAACCTGCAGGGCGGCTTCCAGCACCTGCGCGTCGGTGCTGTCGATCACCAGCGGCGCATCCACGCGCGCGCTCAAGAGCCGCACCAGGCGGCGCATGCGCTCGCCCTCGCGCTCATCCTCGGTCAGCGCCGTGCACACATCCAGGGCGTGCGCGCCGCTGCGCAGTTGTTCCTCCGCGATCGCCAGCGCGGCGGGGTAGTCCTGTGCCAGCATGAGGCGCTTGAAGGCGCGACTGCCCTGCGTGTTGAGCCGTTCGCCGATGATGAGCGGGGCTGGCTCCTGGCGCATGGCTACTGCCTGAAAAGCGGATGCCAGGGATGGATTGGGGATGAAATGGCGGGTATGTTTCTTATGCTGGGCGAGCGTTTCTATCAAAAGCCGGATGTGCTGGGGGGTGGTGCCGCAGCAGCCGCCCACGATCTCAATGCCCAGCTTGCTGACGAAAGCGGCCACCTGCTCGGCGAAATCCTCAGGCGCAAGCGGGTAGCGCACGCCCTGCTGGCTTTCAAGCGGCATGCCGGCGTTGGGCAGGCAGGAGAGCGGCAGGCTGCTATGGCGGCTGAGATAACTGAGCGGCGCGCGCATGGGCTGCGGACCGGTGGAGCAGTTCAGCCCCAGGCAGTCGATCGGCAGACCCTCCAGGATCGCCAGCACCGCGGCGATGTCGGTGCCTAGCAGCATGCGCCCGTTGACGTCTAGTGTGACCTGCGCCTGGATGGGCAGCCGGCGGCCGGCGCGTTCGAAAGCCAGCAGAATGCCGCTCACGGCCGCTTTCAGCTCCAACAGGTCCTGCTGGGTCTCCAGCAGCAGCAGGTCAACCCCGCCCTGCAGGAGCGCTGCGGCCTGCTCGGCGAAGATGTCGCGCGCCTGCGAAAAATCCAGCTGCGCTTCACCCGCCTGCGGCAGGGAGAGCAGCTTGCCGCTGGGGCCGATCGAACCGGCCACGAAGCGCGGCTTTCGCGGACTGGCATAGCTATCCGCCAATCTGCGCGCCAGCTGCGCGGCAGCGGTGTTGATCTGGCGCACCTGCGCCTGCAGCCCGAACTCGCTGAGGGTGTGGCGGTTGGCGCGGAAGGTGTTGGTCTCGATCACATCCGCTCCGGCTTCCAGGAAGGAGCGGTGCACCCGCTCAACCGCTTCGGGGAAGGTCAGGCAGAGATAGTCATTGCAGCCCTGATAGCGCCGGCCGCCGAAATGGCGGCTGCTGAGCGCCTGCGCCTCCAGGCTGGTGCCCATGGCCCCATCGAAGATGATAGTGCGCTGGCGGATGGTTTCTAAATAGGCGCTTGACTTGTGATCGTTCAAATTCTTGCTCATGTCGTTTATTTATAAAAAAAACCTCTCTGGAAGGAGAGGTTGTCGTCAAACTACCCTCATCTTCCAGAACCCGAAACATCGGATGCTGCCGGAATTGGCACCTGCGCCTGCGCGCGGTTGCCGAGGTATCTGCGGGCCGGTCCCTCCACCTCTCTTGATGAGACATGTTAATGGTGCAAATTTTGCGCTATCTTACCACAGAACTGCGGCGCGTACAATGATTGCGAGGCGTGAATTTATGCCTGCTTCCTTGAATTGGCGCGCCCTGTATGATTGGCGGAGGAGAAAAAGTCTTTATTCTATTGTCACTCCGAGCCCGCATGGGCAACAATCCCGGCAGATCAAGCAAGGCCTGCTGAAGGTGGAGCAAAGAATAGCAGGCCGATAGGCTTCGTTCACCTCAGGATGACATTGGCGGGCGCCTGGCGGGCAGGACGCCCGCAGCGCTTTTCAAGCCGTCATTCTTGCGTCAAGTGGTTGATTTTCGAGCAAATTTTCATATACTCTATATAAAGAATGGGAACGGGAGGGTTGCCATGCAAAAAAACCGCATATATCTGATGTTGTTGGTCATTATTTCCGCTTTCCTAGCCGGCGCGGCTGCCCCGCCCGCCCAGGAGCTGAACCCGGATGCGCCGGATGAGGTGGTCAAGCTGATCTTTATCCACCATTCCTGCGGCGAGAACTGGCTGACGGACGGCTACGGAAACCTGGGGCGCGAGCTGGGGCGCAACAATTACTTTGTCAGCGATACCAATTACGGCTGGGGATCGGACGCCATCGGCGACCGCACAGACATCCCCAACTGGATGGAGTGGTTCCGCAGCGATGCCAGCCCCACCTATATGGAGGCGCTGTTCAATGAGAGCGGCCAGCATTCCAGCTACACGCGCACGCTGGAGGACCCGGGCGGCGAGAACCAGATCATCCTGTTCAAATCCTGCTTTCCCAACTCGGCTTTAGCCGGCAGCCCGAATGACCCGCCCGGCAGCTACGAAGAATTGAGCGTGGGCGGCGCCAAATACGTCTACAACCAGCTGCTGGAATATTTCGCCAGCCGCCCTGACAAGCTGTTCGTGGCCATCACCGCCCCGCCGCTGAGCGACGGCAGCTACGCGCGCAACGCGCGCGCCTTCAACCTGTGGCTACTGAACGACTGGCTGGAAGAAGCGGATTACGAACTGAACAACGTGGCGGTGTTCGATTTCTACAACATTCTCAGCGATCCAAACGCCCATCACCGCTACATTGACGGGCGCATCGAGCATGTGCAGGGCGCGCGCGACACGCTGGCTTACCCCAGCGGCGACGATCATCCCTCTGAGCAGGGCAGCCGCAAGGCTACCGAGGAGTTCATCCCGCTGCTGAACATCTTCTACCAGCGCTGGCAGGCGGATGCGCCGCAGGCGCCGCCTGCGCAATCCGGCGCCGCCGAACCCGCGCAGCAGGAACCGGCAGAGCAGGAACCGCTCTCGGCAAACCACGGGCAGCCCATGGCGGCGGAGAGCATGCTGGATGATTTTGAAGGCGAGGCGCCGGCCGGCTCGCAGGGCTGGCAGGCTTTTTGGGATGAGGCTACCTCCACGCGCATCAGCTGCGCGGCAGACGGCGCCAGCGCCTACGCGGGCGCTCAAGCGCTGCTGGTGGATTTCGACGTGGAAGCCGATTCATGGGCGACCTGCGTGCTTTTGTTTGAGGAACTGAAGGATTGGAGCGCGGCTGAGGGATTGACCTTTTACCTGCAAGCTGACCAGCCAGGCTTGATTTTTGAAATGGAGGTTTACGGGGGCAGTCTGGACGGGCTTGAAACCTACCTGTACACAATTGAAACCACCAATGAAAGTATCGAAGGCTGGGTGCCGATCACGCTGACCTGGGCGGATTTTACCCGCGCAGCATGGGAAGACAACCCCGGCGCGGTTTTCGACCTGCCGGAGCGGGTGGTTGGGGTGGGGATCGGACTGCCAGCCTATGAGGATATACCCCATGCAGGCACGATCAGAATTGACGATCTGGCGCTATCCAGCTCATACCAGGCGGTTGAACCAGAAGCGGATACGCAGGAGACAGAGGATGGGGAAACGCCCGGCAAACGCGGATTCGGCCTGCCATGCGCCAGCGGCTTCCTGCTGCCGGCGGTGCTGCTGCTGGCCGTACCGCGCCTGCGCAGGGGATGAACGCTGTGATTTAAATAAAGAGTGGGCGCGGAGGGACTCGAACCCACGACCTTACGGATGTGAACCGTACGCTCTAACCAGCTGAGCCACGCGCCCAATAGGGATTGCATGCAGTTGCTTTTCTGCGACTGCATGTGCATTATAACAAAGAATTGCTTTTCCAAATATTCTTTTTAAAGATCGTTGTCTTCCTGACATGTATTTGTGCAGTATATGAATTTTATACAAATTGACCAGAATTAATAAAAAATTTATTCAAACCTGCTATGATTAATGCATAAAAACAAGAGTGGACATGAAAAGAAACCATCGGCTCAACTTCAACGATCCCGCGCCCGACCTGACGCTGCCGGACACCAAAGGCAAAGCGGTGCGGCTGGCCGGCTTGTGGGCCAAGCGCACGCTGCTGCTGGCGTTCACGCGCCATTTCGGCTGCACGCAGTGCAAGGAAATGCTGGAGGAACTGGTGAGCGGGCGCGAGCGCATCCGCAAGGCCGGCTTGGGGCTGGCGGTGGTCACGCAGGGCGCGCCGGCGGAGGCGGCTTTGTTCGCGGCCAAGTTCGCGCCCGGGCTGCAGGTGCTGTGCGACCCGCAGCGCGAGGCTTACCGCGCCTACGGTTTGGAGCGCGGCAGCCTATTCCAGACCTTGCTCAACCCGCACGTGTGGAAGGCGGTGGCGCGCTCGCGCCACAAGGGCTACGAGGTAGAACCGCCGCCCGAGGGGCAGGACGCGCTGCAGATGTCGGGCAGCTTCGTCATCAACCGGCGCGGGCGCATCCTGATGCCGTTTTACTACGACGATATCGCCGACCACCCGCCGCTGGAGCTGCTGCTGAAAGGCGTGCTGGATACGCCCTGGGAGCAGGATTTTGAGGGGCCGATCGGAGATTTTTCCGCGAAATAGGAATCATTATTCATTAATTGGAGAACAAGGCATGAAAAAGACAATCTTGGGAATTATTTTGCTGGCACTGGCGGCAAGCGGGCTGAGCGCCTGCGCGGGCAAGCGCGCGGCGGCTGAAGGGACAGCCCAGACCGAACAGCCAAAGACCATCATCGCCGAGGGACGCCTGCAGCCGCTGACCACGCTGGACCTTTCGTTCAGCGTGGCGGGACAGGTGGACAGCCTGCTGGTGCAGGACGGGCAGCAGGTGCGCAAGGGGCAGGCGCTGGCGCGGCTGGCGGATGTGCCCGAGGCGCACGCGGTTCTGGCGCGCGCCAAGGAAGAAGCCGTGCTGGCAGAGCTGGAACTGGCGGATTACCAGGCGGCAGCGGCGCGCAACATCGCCCAGGCCGAGCTGGAGGTCATCCTCTCGCGCAACCGCTACAAGACCGCCTATGACAACTACATCAGCGGCAAATCGCGCGAGCGCAAGGCGCGCATGGACGAAGCGGACGCCAACGTCAAGCTGGCGGAGGCGGCTCTGGAGCGCATTGTGGCCAACGCCGGTTTGGACCCGCAGCAGGTGGACGCGCTGCAGGCGCGCCTGGATGCCGCCCAGGCGGCCGTGCGCAGCGCGCAGGCGCAGGTGGACGCTCTGGAACTGGATGCCAGTATGGCCGGCAGGGTGGTGGATATCCGCGTCAGCCCCGGCCAGCAGATCGCCGCGGGCGAGACGGTGATGGCACTGGCGGACTATTCCAAGTGGATCATCAAGACCGACAGCCTGACCGAACTGGAAGTGGTGCAGGTGCAGGAAGGGCAGGCGGTGGAGGTGATCCTGGACGCACTGCCAGACCTGGCGCTGGCGGGGCATGTGACCGACATCAACGCGCGCTTTGAGGAAAAGCGCGGCGATATCACCTACACCGTCAACGTGGAACTGGATGAGGCGGATGAGCGCATGCGCTGGGGCATGACCGCAGCCGTGTATTTCCAACCTTAACGCGGGAGCAGGCATGAAGCACATCTTGTCCATTTCCGCTTACCTGGCAATTAAAGAAATCTGGCGCAACCGCGCGCGTTTTCTGCTGGTCAGCCTGGTGATCGCGCTCATCACGCTGCTGGTGCTGTTCATCGCGGCGCTGGGCGAGGGGCTGGGCAACGGCAACCGCGAGTACCTCTCCAAGCTGGATGCCGAACTGGTCGTCTATCAAGCCAAGTCTGACCTGCTCATCTCCGCCAGCCGATTGGAACGCGATAAGTTGGCTGCCATCCGGCGCGTGCAGGGCGTGCAGGATGCCGGCGTGCTGGCAACCGCCAACGGCAATATCATCCTGGCAGAAGGGCGGGAGCCGCTCAAGGCGGCGCTGTTGGGAATCGAGCCCGGGCATACCGGCGAGCCGCCCGTGCTGGAGGGACGTCCGTTCAGCACCAAGCTGGCGCAGGAGGTCATCCTGGACCGCAACGCTGCCCTGCGCAGCAAATTAGAAGTGGGCGATACCTTGGAACTGCGCGTCACGCAGGGCACGCGCGACGAATTTTACGATCTGCGCGTGGTGGGCATTTCCGACGGGCAGCAGTATGCCCTGCAGCCGACGATCTTTGTGCCTTTTTTCACCTGGGAGCAGATCCGCCCCAAAGCGGAAGCGGAATTTGACAACTCCGATCCGGTGGCGAATGTCATCCTGGTGAAACTGGAGGATGGCGAGCAAGCGGAATCGCTCAAGCAGCGCATCGCGCAGCAGGTCAACAATGTGGAAGCGGTAGAGGTGGCGGATGCCATTCAAGCCCTGCCGGGTTATTCCGCCCAGCAGAGCACGCTCAACACGCAGGGCGCCTTCACGCTGTTCATCGGCGTGCTGGTGATCGGCGGATTCTTCCAGATCCAAATTCTGCAGAAGGTGGCGCAGATCGGCGTGCTGAAAGCCATCGGTTCGACCAACGCGGTGGTGGCGGCGGCTGCCATCCTGCAGATCATCCTGGTGACGATAGCAGGCGTGGCCATCGGCGGGCTGCTGACGGCGCTGTTCTCGCTGACCTTCCCGCCAACCGTGCCGATCGTGTTCAACGGCAGCACTTCCGCCATCGCGATCGCCGCGCTGCTGCTGATCGGGCCGCTGGGCGGTCTGATCTCCATCCGCTACGCGGTGCGCATCGAGCCGCTCAAAGCGCTGGGGTTATCCACATGAGCCGCGCCGCACAATCCCTGTATTCGATCGAGACGCGCTCGATCGTCAAAACCTACGACAGCGATTTCGGCACGATCTACGCGGTCAACGAGGTGTCGCTGCAGGTGACAGCGGGCGAGTTCGTGGCGCTGGTGGGTCCGAGCGGTTCGGGCAAGACCACCATGCTCTCTATCCTGGCTTCACTGCTGCAACCGACTGCCGGGCAGATCCTGCTGGATGGGCAGGATATCAGCCAGATGAACGATGCCGAACGCGTTGCGCTGCGGCGCGAGAAGATTGGCTTCACCTTTCAGGCCAACAACCTGCTGCCCTACCTGAGCGCGGTGGAAAACGTGGAACTGATGCTGCGTTTGAACGATCAGCTGGATAAAGCCGGGCGGCTGCGCGCACGAGAACTGCTGGCGCGACTGGGTTTGGGCGAACGGCTGAATAACCTGACCGGGCAGCTTTCCGGCGGGCAGCAGCAGCGCGTGGCCATCGCGCGCGCCCTGATCCACAACCCCAGCTTGGTGCTGGCGGATGAACCCACCGCCAATTTGGATACCGAGCGGGCGTTCCAGGTGGTGGAGACCTTCGCCGGCTTGATCCACGAGCAGCAGCGGGCGGGTATCATGGTCACGCACGACCTGCGCATGTGCGCCTTCGTCGATCGCGTGCTGCAAATGCAGGATGGCAAGCTGGTGCGCAGCTACAACAGCAAGAAAGAGATCGCCGGATTGATCAACAACAAAGCGTGAAAGCGGTTAAGCCGGCTGAAAACCTTATCTGCTTTTTGAATGGATTTTGTAGTTCACCGATACTGCAAAAATTCGGTTCAAAAAGAAAAGTGGTTGGAAAAGATCCAGCTATAGGTCATCAGGCAGGATAGCGAGAGCACGAAAAAGATCAGAGTGCGGCTGCGCGCGTTGACCAGATCCGGCAGGCTGGCCGACAGGTATATCGCCAGCGGGATCAGCGGCAGGGAGAACAGGTTCCAATCCATGTAAAGCCCGATGGTGGAAATCCAGGTTGCAAAGAAGAGCAGCCCGCTCAGCGCAGCGATCCACAAGAAAACGCGGTCATGCTCTTTTTTGGGCAGTCTGCAGCATAAAAGCGGGGGCGCCAGCACGAAAGCAGAGGGGAAGATCAGCCCGATCAGGTTCACGCGACCCCAAAAATCCACGCGGGTGAATTGGGCGATGTTCTCCAAGACACTACCGCCGCGCCCCAGCCCCCAGCTGGTGGCGACCATGCGGCTGAGGGAGGCGCCCTGGCTTTGGAAGAAGAGCAGCGAGAAGGAAAGCAAACCGGTGAAAGCCAACCCGGCGGCGAGCAGGCTGGTATAATTACGCCGCTCCAGTTCAATGATGAACAGGTACAGCAGTGAGGGCAGCAGGAAGATGGCTGCCATGTGAGCTACCATGCCTGCCATGAGCAGGAAGGCGGGCAGCACCAGATTCACACGACGCTGGATGAAAAGCAAAGCAGCCCAAACATACAGGAAAATGAAAGCGGCGCTGATGGTGTAATACTCCATGTCTCCGAAGAAAAGCTGCATGAACCCGCCCGACAGCAGCGCCACAAAGGGGATCAGGGGTCTACGCGGGGCTAACAACGGGCAGAGCTTCAATAATGCAAAGATGAACACCAACCCGCAGGCGCACGAGATCAGCTGAAAGGTGGTTTCGATTGACCAGCCCAGGCTGGCATGCAGGCTGCGGTAGGCTTCCATGTGCAGGAAAGATTCCCACATCTCGTCGAAGCGCACATGAATGGAATGATAGAAGAGGAACTCCGGGTACCAGTCTTTCTTGTATAGCAGAAAGTCCTTATTGGCATAGTTGCTGCGCAGGATCCAGAATAGGCCGGTGGATAAAAGACCTATCAAAGCTTGGATCTTTCCGTTCGAAAATATTCCCCGCTCGATTTTTTTGATCCACTCCACCGCCGGGCTTTCTTTGCGCGCTAACAGGTAAATGAATCCCAAGCTGAGCAGCAGCCAGAAAAGGAGCAGCGCGGGAGGGGTTAAGTGCAGCTGGTTGAACCCGAAGCGCAAGACCATCTGGCTGGCGGTCAAATCATGGCTTTGATTGGGGTTAGCGGGCGGGGTTACGCAAAAACCGGCGTAAAGCACGACCGCAATCCAGGCTGCGGTTAAGATCAACAGGGCAAGGTTTGAAAATCTGCCGGTCTTGTTCATGCGTCAGAACCTTTTTTTGGGAAAGCTTCATTTAATATTGGATAGACCAGCAAGATGAGAGAGAATATCAGCAAAGGCTGAGTGAGCACGCCATGCGTTGAGAGGAATTGCGGCTGGCGGATGGAAATTGCCCACAGCGGGAGCATGATGAGCCAGGCGCAGATTTCAGAAAGCAAATAACGCCTGTTACGTTTTCGTACTCTTTCATCGGGAATCGCGGCTGTGCGCGCCTGCCAGAAGAAGAGAACAATGAGCGCGAACAATTCAGCGCTCAGCAAGGAAAACCACAGGGTCAAAGGCCGAATGCGTTCGTACAAATAGCGGTAAATTGCCGCGCGGGGGAAAATGGCCGGGTTCAGCAGAATTTCGCCGGCTGCGCCGATGAGAAAAACCAGGCAGGTGAGCGCCAGGCAGAGCGCTAGTGTGAAAGACCTGTGCGCAAAGAATTGCTGCGTTTTCTGAAGCGCAGATGAATCGATGGACTTTTCCCCCTTTCTCAGCAGGAAGATGCTGCCGCCTATGAAAAAAAGGATGCCAGCCGTGCAAATTGCCAGCATGCTTAGCCTGACCCAGGAAAAACCCCACAGCAGCGCGCGCTGTTCTTCCGACGCGGGCAGGCGCATGATCTGCTGCAGAGCGAGCGCGCCCTGCAGGATGTTCAGCAGAAAAAAAGCTTGCAGGATAATTTTTTTCTTGGCTGAACTCATGCTCCTCCTGAGATTTTTTTATTTAACCGCTAAGCAGAAAATTTTTATTTACGCAAGCGCTTATCCGAAGCGGCCCTGGACGTAATCCTGCGTGCGCTGGTCTTTGGGATTCATGAACAGCTCTTTGCCCGCGGCGTATTCGACCAGTTCGCCCTGCAGGAAGAAGGCGGCAAAGTCTGCCAGGCGCGCGGCCTGCTGCTGGTTGTGCGGCACCAGCAGGATGGTCAGGTCCTGTTTGGCGTTTTCCAGGAACTCCTCGATTTTCGCGGTGGAGACTGGATCGAGGGCCGAAGTGGGCTCATCCAGCAGGATCACTTCCGGCTCCAATGCCAGAACGCGCGCCAGGCACAGGCGCTGCTGCTGCCCGCCTGAGAGAGAAGCGGCAGGATCATCCAAGCGGTCGTAGACTTCCTCCCACAGCACCGCCTGGCGGAGCGCTTTTTCCACCCGTTCACGCAGGATGGCGGGATTGCGCTCACCGGCGACTTCCAGCCCAAAACTGATGTTCTGAGAAACGGTTAATGGCAGCGGAATGGGGCGTGAAAAAACAACGCCGATGCGGCGCCGCAGACTCACCACGTCCAGATTGGCATCCAGAATATCCAGGCTGCCAAAACTGACCTGGCCGCGCAGCTCTGCGACATCGGCCAAATCGATCAACCGGTTGAGCACCCGCACCAGGGAAGATTTGCCTCCTCCGGCAGGCCCAAAAACGGTCGTGATGGCATTAGGCTGGATATCCAGATTAATGCCTTTCAGAGCCTGTTTACCGTCGGAATAACGCAGGTATAGATCGCGGATGCGCAGGCTGGCGGTCGGCATTACCACTGCCTCCTGGCGCGTGCGCGCGAGCGGATGAGCGAGGCGATCAGGTTCATACCCAACACGAATGCCAGCAGGACCAGCACCGTGCCGTATTGAATGCCGGCCGGCATGCCCGGCACCTGGGTGGAAATGACGTAGATGTGATAGGGCAGCGCCATGGTGGCATCCATGGGCGAGGAGGGCAGATGCGGCAGGAAAAAGGTGGCTCCGGTGAAGAGAATGGGAGCCGTTTCGCCAACCGCCCGTTCCAGCCCCAGGATGATGCCGGTCACGATGCCCGGCAGAGCCTGCGGCAAAATCACGCGGCGGATGGTCTGCCATTGCGTGCCGCCCAGCGAAATGCCCACCACGCGGAAACTGTAGGGCACGCTGCGCAGGGCTTCTTCGCAGGTGCTGATGATGACCGGCAGAGTCATGATAGAAAGCGTCAATGAGGCGGAGAGGATGCTGATGCCAAATTTGAAAAAGAGCACGAACAAACCCAATCCAAACAGACCATATACAACCGATGGCACCCCTCCCAGGCTGATGATGGCGATGCGGATGCCGCGCGTCCAGAGGTTATCAGAGGCGTATTCTGCCAGGTAGATGCCGGCGGCAATGCCCAGCGGGATCGAGAAAAGGGCGGTGCCGATCATCAAATAAAAAGTGCCTACAATAGCCGGCAGAATGCCGCCGGCGCGCATGCCGTCTCTGGGCATGGCGGTCAGGAATTCCCAATTAATGGCTGCCAAACCGCGAGAGGCAATATAGACCACGATCCCTAAAATCGGCAGGATGGTCAGCAGAGAAATAAGCCGAATGCCCATGAATCCCAGTTTTTGCTGGTTCTGGCGGCTCAGCGCCAGCGGGGATTTGCGCACCTGCATTTCAGGGATCATGAAGTGACCTGGCCTTTCTCCTGCTTGGATTTCACCTGAAAGGAGGAAGAGGACACATTGATGATCAGGGAAAAGATGAAAAGCAGGATTCCGATAAAGAACAACACATGATAATGAACGCTGCCGCTGGCAACCTCGCCCATTTCAGAAGCGATGGTGGCGGTCATGGTGCGCACCGGCATGATGAGCGAATCCAAGCCGGCAAACAGAGTGGACGCGTTGCCGGTCACCATCATGACGGCCATGGTCTCGCCCAGCGAGCGCCCCACCCCCAGCATGACGGCGGTCAGAAGCCCGCTGCGCGCCGCGGGCAGCACCACACCCCAAATGGTCTGCCACTGGGTAGCGCCGAGGGCATAAGCGGCATCGCGATACGAACCAGGCACCGCATACAGCGCATCTTCCGCGATGGAAACGATAGAAGGAATGGCAATCAACGCCAACAAAATGGAACCGCTCAGGGCTGTCAGACCGGTGGGCAGGTTCAGGAAGACGCGCAAGAAAGGAGAGAGCGCCTGAATGCCGATAAAGCCCAGCACGACCGAAGGAATGCCGGCCATGATCTCCACAGCCGGTTTCAGGATTTCTTTAACTTTCTGGGGCGCGATCTCCCCGATGTAGATGGCAGTGCCCACTCCCAGCGGCAGGGCGAATAAAATCGAACTCAAAGTCACCACTAGCGATCCGCTGATAAGCGGCAGGATGCCATACAGATCCTCGATCGGGTACCAGCGCGTGCTGAACAGATCGCTGAGAGAGACTTCTCCCAGGGCTGGCAAGCCCTCCCTTACCAGGAACACGAAGATCAACAGCACGAACAGAATGCTGGAGGAACCAGCGATGCGGATGGCATGCGTGAGGATTCTCTCGGATGATTTCATTCCATCAATACCTCAATTGCTGATGGGTA
>Ga0209164_1002223_pt1 | contig 21428 bp, 15 predicted proteins | sample MTBNYHSulfiMetaG_FD_187458 | JGI IMG/M metagenome (GOLD analysis project Ga0209164, IMG submission 187458) | Enrichment culture microbial communities from rom New York Harbor, USA that are MTBE-degrading - MTBE-NYH (New York Harbor Sulfidogenic)... | ecosystem: Environmental > Aquatic > Marine >... | reverse complement strand
AGGCTGGAAGTACAGCGAAGAGCATCAATTATTTCACGGACCCATGGATCGCAAATAGCCGGGCAGAATTCAGGCCAAGGACAGAAAACGAATGGTAACTTACCAAGACTATCGCCATAAAAACGAGTTTACTATCCCGCAAACCATGCAGGCACTGGTAGCGGGCGGAAGAGGGTTTGAGAATCTGGCGATAAAAGAGGTTCCGGTGCCCCAGATCGGGCCGGACCAGCTCTTGGCCCGCGTCGATGCAGCCGGGGTGTGCACCAGCATCATCAAGCTGATTGACCAGGGCCAGGAGCATACCTTTATCAACGGCTGGGACATGAAAAAATGGCCGGTAATATTGGGCGATGAGGGTGCGGTTACGCTGGTCAAGGTGGGTGATAACCTAAAAGACCAATATCAGCCGGGCCAGCGCTATGCGATCCAGCCGGCGGTGGCGGTCGAGCCGATTCTATATCGCGAGCGCTACAAAAATAATGCCCAGGGGATGCACAAATGCGCGGTGGGATATACGCTGGGCGGACACCTGGCCCAATATATCCGCATCCAGGAAGAGGTGCTGAAGGCTGATTGTCTGCTGCCGCTGCCAGATGATGATATGAGCTTCTTTGAGGTGTCGATGGCGGAACCGATCAGTTGCATTTACTCCGCCCAGCAGCGAAACTACCATATTATCAAAGATGGCCCGCACGCCCAGCGGAAGGGACAATTAGGTTTACTGGCTGGCGGGATTACGGTGGTGATCGGAGCGGGGTCAATGGGCAGGATGCACGCGGAGCTGGCACTTAGATTTTCCCCGCGAGTATTGATCGTAAGTGATTTACAGCAAGGTCGGCTGGACAAAACCAGGCAAACCATCGGGGAAAAGGCTCAGCGGAAAAACTGCCGCTTCATCTGCGCGACTGCGGACAAATTGGACGAGACCGTTACTCAGGCGTCCGACGGAAGAGGGGCGGACGATATCATCCTGGCGGTGGGTGTTCAGCCGGTGCAGCAGCATGCCCTGGGTTTACTATCTGACGGCGGGGTGGCGAATCTTTTTGGTGGACTGCCGAAGGGTAAGCATATTTTGGAAGTGGACGCTCTGGCGATACACTATCGGGAGATCAAACTGGCCGGCTCCAGCGGCGGCGACCCCAGCGATATGGCCGCGACCCTGCGGGCGATAGCCGACAAGGATATCGACGCGGGTAATTACGTGGCCGCCGTCGGCTCGCTTGATAATGCCATCGACGTTTTAAAGATGATCAAGCAAACCCAGATCGACGGCAAGGCTATCCTCTATCCCCATATCAAACATCTACCTCTGCAGGCGGTTGATTACTGGGACAAAAAGCAAGAGATAGAGCTGCTCGACCGCCACCTGGCCTAAAATTATCCCTTTTTATTCGAGCTTGGAAATATGGCAGAACATGTGTTAACCGGTTTTGGATTCGGACCCATTCAGGCGGGGCTGTTCGTCAAGGAGGCCTTTCAAAGCGGCAACTTCTCCCGCATCGTCGTGGCGGAAATCGATCAGAAACTCGTTGATGCCATCCGCGCCAACAACGGCAGCTACTACGTCAACGTTGCCGGCAAAAACCGCATTGAAGCGATTAAAATCGATAATATTGAAATTTACAATCCCCAAATCGAGCAGGATAAAAATCTTCTGCTGGAAGCCTTATCCTCTTCGACGGAGATAGTAACCTCGCTGCCGGCGGTTACCTTTTATGACGCAGGCGAGCCAAGCGTAGCGTCATTGATCGCCCAGGCATTGACGAAAAGCCGGACGCGAGGCACCATAATTTACACCGCGGAAAATCATAATCACGCGGCTGAAATACTGGAGAAAGCTATTCGGGCGAAGAAACTGGATATCAATCCGGAAAAGGCGCAGTTTCTCAATACCGTTATCGGCAAGATGAGCGGGGTTATCAGCGACTCCCGCGAGATAACCGAGCTGAAGTTAAAAACGATCACGCCGGCTATCAGCAGGAGCTTTTTGGTTGAGGAGTTTAATCGGATACTGGTTACGCGGAACCGGCTGGCAGGATTCAGGCCGCGAATTGGGGTTTTTATGGAGAAGGATGACCTGCTGCCCTTTGAGGAGGCCAAGCTCTACGGGCACAACGCGATTCACGCACTACTTGCCTATCTGGGAGCGATGAAGGGTTATAAGAAGATGACCCAGATCAAGCAGGATGCGGCCATCATGGAGATTAGTAGAATCGCATTTCTGGAGGAATCGGGGACAGCACTGATAAAAAAATATTCCTATCTGAAAGACGAATTATTTACGCCGGCGGGCTACCGTCACTACGCGGAGGACCTGCTGGAAAGAATGACGAACCCCTATCTTTCGGATACCATTGAACGAGCCGGCCGCGATCCGCTGCGAAAGCTGGGTTATTACGACCGTTTGTGCGGGACGATGGCCCTGGCCCTGGAGCAGGGGATTGAGCCGGCGAACATGGCGATCGGGACAATGGCGGGGATAGCGGTGTTACTGCGGCAGGCGAAAACCGGACAAATTGATTTTAAGGGCGATTTTTCCGATTGGGATAAGCTGAAAGACCAGGAAATTGCAAAAATCCTGTATCACATCTGGGGTGACAACTACGGCAAACAGCATAGCCAGGTTATAAAATGCGTGCAGAACGCAAAAAAGACTTTGATCAAACTTCTTCGTTAAATTATAAGCTGCTGTACTTCAGAACCGTGTCGATGATATACGAAATATTATTCGCCGTCAACCACCAGCCAACGGGAATCGAAACCTGCTCTGCCGTAAATTCATTCACCCCCGGCAGGGAACTATAGAAATCGCGAAACATAGTGTGGGTGTCGTTGCGGGCATGTACCTGGGAGGCGGTAATACCCGCTTTTCTCATATAGGCCATGAACTCAGGGCGGTTTTTAACTCGAAGGGTGTAAAGCCAGTGGGCGCTGGAGCGGTCTTTTTGGTATCGCAGCGGTTTAATCGTCGGTAAATCCTTAAAAGTTTCGTCATATCGGGCGGCATTAGCGCGATGCCGAGCGACGGTCTGGCCGACGTATTTGAGTTGCTCCAGGCCGATTACCGCGGTCACGTCATTCATATGAAACTTGTAGCCGTATTCCGTGATATCCGCCTCGCAGCGCAGGTCCGTCCGCTTGGCATGCCGATCGATCCCGTACCACCGCAGTAATCGGCCCCGCTGACAATCCTCAGCTAATCTACTGGTCAGGGCTCCGCCGTCAACGGTGGTCATCTCCTTGATTGCCTGAAAGGAAAAACAGCAGAAATCAGAATGACTGCCTATCGGTTTATCGTGATAAGTTGAGCCAAAGGCATGGCAGGCGTCTTCGATTAGTTTTATGCCATGCTTTGCCGCTATAGCATTCAAAGCGTCAAGCTCGCACGGGTATCCCCCCCAGTGAACGCACATGATAGCTTTGGTTTTCTGGGTAATCTTGCGGGCGACGTCTTCCGGGTCAATGTTGCCTGTCCAGGGATCGATATCCGCCCATACAATCCGCCCCCCCATCGCCAAAATTGGCTCATTGGTGGCGGCGCAGGTCATGGCGGTTGATATCACCTCATCGCCGTAGCCGACATTGGCCAGCCGAAGTGCCAATTGGATAGCCGCGGTGCCGTTATTCAGGGCTAAAACATTACTATTGCCGAGCCACCCGGCAAGCTGATGTTCGAATTCCTCCACTCGCGGTCCTTCGCCGATATAGCCGCTAAACAGAACCTGACGCAACGGTTCCATAACGCTTTCGGGCATAAAAACCTTAAACAGAGGGATGTCTTTGCCCCCACCGGAAAGCAATTGCTTTACCGACTCACTCACGCTATGCATTTATCAGCCCTCGTGGTTCTCTCTAATATCCGCTATAATAAATACTTACACCAATTTATCTCGGCCAAATCCAGAAGATGCTTGAGTTAAAAAATCCTCTTTTTAACATGTAACCGAACTATCTTACTCCCATTCAAGATTATCCACGAAAGCAAACGCCCGCTCCAGGCACTTATCGATATCCATATACATAAATTCGCCGCATCTGCCCAGGGTAGCAAGTGACTTCTGTGTTTTTACATAGCTCAGCAGCCGGTCCAGATGTTCGGCGTAATTTTTGCGATAAATAGGATAAGCAGCCGGTGATTTAACCAGAAAGAGACGCTTGACATCGCCTGGCCCCAAAAAACCATCTTCCGCCAGAGCACCGATACACATATCAAATAACTCTTCTTTGCCGGCCTTCCAGGCGGCGCTATCCCGCAGGCAGGGAATTTCCGCCAGAATGATATTTTCATCGGGCCTGCTGGTTTCCGGGCTGAATTCGTTTAATTCGGAAATGCGATTGTAAGGCCGATTCAGCATATACAAATAACCGCAGTTAAGCAAATTTTGTTTTTCCGTCAGCATACCCAGCACCACCAATGCCCGATAATCCAACTTGTCGGCGGACGCTAAAACGTCCCCGGGCGGCTTAGGATCAAGCATCTTGACCAGAGAGGTGACAGGTATGGTTGCGATTACATAGTCACCTTCCAGCTCTTTCTGCTGACCATTGTCATCATAAACGACGCGCATATTGCCGGCCGCGGTTTCGCCGATACTCTTGACCGTACAGCCTAAATTAATTTTTCCCCCGGAATTTTTTATGGTTTTTGCTATTTCCTCCGGTATTTCGCCAAAGCCGGTTCTGGGATAGTAAGTCGGCAGATCCTCACGTTCGATAAGTGATTTGCCGCCTTTTTTAAAGCGATGACGCAGAAGATGCAATAATGTGCTAAAAAAGCTCATCTGGGTGTGGGTGGGGATGGAACGGGATGAGAGCTGCGAACAGGATATCTTCCAGAACTGCTCCGTATAAGGCTTGAAAAAACTGCGGTATAAATAATTGCCAAAACTGGAAATCGCCCAATCCTCTACCGTCTCCTGCGGGGTGCCCAAAGTTTCACTGCGATGGGGGTAAATCCTCTCCTTTAGATAGCTCAGCGCCACGCGGACTCCCGAGAAAAAACCCATCTGCATTAGAACGCCATGTGCTGTCAGAGGATAATCGAGAAATTTATTCCGATAAAAAAACTTGACGGTTCGTGGCTTGGGTTCCAGCGGCTCGTCGAACAGCTTGAGAATCTCCCGGACAATCCATTCTTCTTCGGAGAAAAAAGAGTGCGGGCCGTAATCAATACAATAACCATCCTCTCTAACGGTGCCCGCTAACCCCCCCACCTGCGATTCCGCTTCCAGGAGATCTACCGTAGCTCCGTGCGACAGCAGTCGCCACGCAGCGCCTAAACCGGATACACCACCGCCTACGACGACAAAATGTTTATTCAATGCTTTCACCGACAATTTAAATTGCTGTTATTTTCGACCCTTTTTTAACACTATAGTCAAGCTGACGGCGGCAAAAACCCCAGCCGCAAAATCTATTTTATGATACGATATGGGTCCATAAAAATCCAGCCTAAAATTCAGATTGCCTGGCGGGGATTCGCCCTGCAAATATAAATACCACCGCAGCGATTAATAGCGCAGATTCATCGTGGATAAAATGTCGTGAAAAATCTTCTCGCCCTCTTCTTTCAGCCGGTCGGTAACGCATTCGTAATAGCGAACCATGGAAAGCTGCTGAGAGGTTTTATCGTCGAAATCAATGTTGATCAGGGCCCGCATCCAGCGTTCATCAATATTGTATTTGACGAAAAGCGTGCCCAGCTTGCAGATATTGCGCAACTGTTTGGTAACTTCGGGAGCAAATAAAATATGCGGAATCGCGCTATTAGTGTCTCCGACACATGCGTCGTTTAGTTTAATACCTTTCTGGCGGCAGTATTTTTCCATTGCCGTTCCGGGATAAATCATCAGCGGATAGCAGGAGCAGATACTGCCCGGCCCGATCCGCTGCATCCCTTTGATGGTATCGAGGGCGTCTTCCACCGGATCATCCACCGGCAGCCCTACTATACCTTGCAGATTGACCGCGTATCCCAACGAACGCAATCGATCATAAGCCTGCTTCATTTGCTGCTCATTATCCCACGCCCGATTGAAGAGTTTGAGTGATTCCGGCCGAATCGCCTGCACCCCCATGCCCACGACGTTAACCACACCTTTGAGGACAGATAACACCTTGTCGGAAACCTTCAGGGCATAACGCGAAGTGGTTGATACATACATCGGCAGGGAGATTTCCTTTTCCCAGATGCTGACAAATTCCGCAATCCACTCTTCCGTATCCGCTCCGGCGAACATATCATCATCCACCCACTCAATTTCTTGAGTTGGGTACTGCATTATCTCCCGGGCTTCCTCCATAATCGCCGCCAGAGGACGACGCGACAAATAATAACGTTTGTGAACCTTGTGGCCGAAGATATCACGCATATGGCCGCAGGAGGAGCTGCAGTAAGAGCAATTCCACGGGCAGCCCAGCATGGACAACATAACCTTGCGATATCGGCCTGCCATTCGAGGTATGTCATGATAATATTGCCGGCGGGCCGGCCGAGACAAATCCGCCGGATTGGTCGGTACGGTCTTGATAACGCCCCGCTCGCCATTATTACATATCCGCTCGATTGATCCACGAACCGGGCCGACAACTACCACATCAACTTCTTCCGACTCGGCAATCTGCGGACTGGAAATAGCGTGATGGCCCCCAAATACCGAGACCACCTCCGGTAATCGCCTTTTGATATCTTGCGCCACTTTTACGGCAGAGGGGTAAAAAGTAGTCATGGGGGAAAGAAAAATAAACTCCGGCTGCCATGCGACAACCTGCTCTGCCACATCGGACATTTCGGCGTCGAAGAAACGAATCTCGTGACCCTCTCCCAGCAATTCGCCGCCCACAAAAAGCAGACCATAGCTTTCTTCGTTACCAAAGGTTATCAGTGCAGCTTTCATCTCAGCGTTTCTTCCTTTTCCTCGGCAAATTGTTGTTATTGCAAAATATCTAATTTATTTTGGCCCTGCATTTGCAGGGTTTCAGCCAATAGTTCAGATGCTTCTGCATCATCTGGTTTCAACTCCAGCGCCCGACGAAAATATTTTACCGATTCGCTGTAATTACCTTGTAATCGATAAGCCATAGCCAGATTTATATAAGAATCTGCATAATCAGGCCGAATACTCAATGCCTGCTGAAAAAGCTCGATCGCTTCTGCCAGTTGACCCTGCTCCGCCAGCATTACCCCTAAATTGTTATACGCTTCAGGATAATCTTTCTTAATCCTCAGTGCCTGGCGGAAATGATCGATAGCCTTGTGCACTTCGCCGCGTGCCCTAAATGCCAAACCTAGGTTATAATGGGGTTCGGCATAATTTTTCTTGAAGCTGCTCGCCGTGAGAAAATGCTGAATAGCCTCGTCATCCCGCTTTTCCGCCAAAAGTGCGTTTCCCAGGTTATTATGCATGAGAAAATTGTCAGGATCCACTTCTACCGCCTGTTCAAACAAAGTGGTACTATTTTCCCAGTACCGCATCTGCATGTTGGTGCCCACCACCATGGCCAGCAGCACCCCTGACCCGGCAAACCCCAGAGCCGCCCGGCGATAACGCCATTTTCGCGTCAGCTCTTCCATGCCCCAGGCTATTATCATAAAAATACCGATCGACGGCAGATAGGTATAGCGATCCGCTGTTGACTGCGGACCTGACTGCGCCAAACCGATAACCGGTAGCATAATCCCTAAAAACCACAGCCACCCCACTGCTAAATATGGCCGGCGGCCAAGAAGATAGACTACCAGCGCCGTTATACACACCAGCAGCAACAGGCAAAGCAGTACCTTGCCCAGGGGGAAAGGATCGTTTTTGAGGATATATAAAACCGCTAAATTATCTGGATAAAATATTTTACCCAGGTACCTGACATAATAAACTATCGCATTGGTTATGCGATCGATCATGGGTAAAGCACTGACATCCATCATCGCGCCGCCGCTGCTCTGGGCCAAGCCCCCAACAACTGCGGATACCGGCACAAACACGATCAGAGGCAGTTTCTCCCAGATCAGCCGATAGATGGATACCTTTGACCACGCGGTGCCGGCGGCGGCGTCCAAAGGTGATTGCCAGCCCCGCTGACCCCAGCCGAGCCGGCCCAGCGGCCAGTAATCCAGCAGCAGCAAAACAAACGGCAGCGTCACCAGCATAGCCTTGGCCAATAACCCCAGCACGAAAAACAGCAACATCACCAGATATATCCCCACCCTCGGCCGACGAACGTAGCGCAGGTAGGCCAGCATGGTCAGCATCCAGAACACTGTGCTTAACAGGTCCTTGCGGTCGGAGACCCACGCTATGGATTCGACTCGCAGCGGATGCAGGGCAAAAGCGGCTGCGACAAAGGCGCTCCGCCAAAACGCCCCGGTCAACTCTCTTAGAACCGCAAATAGCAGTAAAACGTTAATCAGATGCAGCAGCACGTTGTCCAGGTGATGGCCCAGAGGATTCAGCCCGAATAACTGGCAGTCCAGCATATGGCTCAGCCAGGTCAAAGGGTGCCAGTGCCCCATATGAAACGCCGTAAAGGCCCAGACAACCGACTGGCGGGTTATTCCCCCCGTTACATGCTGGTTATTAACAACGTAAAAATCATCATCAAAGTTAATAAAGTCATTATGGCGGATCGGAAAGACGGCTATGACAGTTAATAATAACAAGGCTAGGCAAACAAATAAAGTTCCGTGCCTGCTTAGTTTCCCTTTTCCTTCATTTGTCGCTTTATATGGCATTTTTTTATTATAGCTTATTACCTGAGTTAGCGGTAACTGTTATTTCGGACATTAATGCGTTCATGGCGCGGTGCTTGTCCCGCGGCGAAACTTTTCCGCTTTGGCCAGATTCTCCCTGGCCAAGGTAAAATTCGGATTAAACTTCAGGGCCTGATGATAATGGTAAATAGCCTCATCCAGCTTGCCTTGTAAGGCGAGGGTAAGGGCCAGATTGTTATGGAGCATGGCAAAATCAATATCGGCATCTTCCGGCCTTAACCGAATTAACTTATGATAATATCCGATCGCTTCTTCATACTTGCCCCGCATCGCTAGGGCGTCGGCCAGATTATTGATTATTTGGTACTCCCAGCTGCCGATGTCCCTTTCCTTTACTGCCAGGGACTTCTTGAAAAACTCGATCGCCTTATCTAAATTGCCTTGCGTTTTATACAGACACCCCAGTCCGTTATATGCTAACGCCATGTCGTCTTTAATTTTTAGCGCCTGGAGATAATGCTTTTGGGCCTCATCGTTATTTCCCTGCCCCGCCAAAGCGACCGCTAAATTATAATGTGCTCGTTCAAAATTGGGGGACGCCTTCAATGCCGCCTGATACTGTTCTATCGCCTGCTCGATTTGGCCCTGCTTACTCAGCGCCAGTCCCAGGCTGTTATGCATCATATAATTATTTTCCGTAACTGACACCGCTCGGGAACTCAGACTGAAGCTGTTTTTCCAGTAACCAAGCTGTACGCGGGTAACCAGCATCATGGCGATCAGCGCCGCCGCCGCCGCAATACCCAGGACCATCCTGCCGGCCCGCCATTTGGCCAGTAAATCTTTCGCGCCCCAGGCGACCATAATGAAAATCCCGGTCGCCGGTATATAGGTATACCGGTCTGCCATTGACTGAATCCCCACCTGCACCAGCCCGATCACCGGCGCCAACGTGCCCAGGAACCATAGCCAACCCACCGCCAGGTATCTTCTTCTTTGTGCTACATATATTATGATTACGCTTACTGCCAGCAGCAACCCCGCCATCACCCACGCCTGCCCTAAGGGTAATTTATTTTCCATATAGGGATATAAGACCGCTAGCCGACTGGGCCAGAATATCTTGCCGATATACTTATAGTACGAAACCACTGCGTTAGCCAGGCGGAACTTCAGCGATAATTCTCCCAGGCTGTATCCCGCACCCTTTGCCTCGATCAACATGGTAATCACTGAGGACAATCCCGATAGGACAAACAAAGGAATCTTTTCTCCTATCAGCCTCCATACGGTATAACGATGAGCCGCAGCACTTACCGGCTGGCCGACCGGCCCTTTATCATTAATTGCCCCGCCCCGCTTTAATCTGCCCAGCGGCCACCAGTCCAATAACAGCAGCACGAATGGCAAAGTCACCAGCATCGGTTTAGCCATCAGACCCAGGACAAAGACCAGGATGGTTATCACATACCAAATTACCCCTGGTCGTCTCACGTAACGCAGATAGGCTGCCATCGTCAGCAGCCAGAACATCCCGCTCAGCACGTCTTTGCGTTCTGCTATCCAGGCTACCGACTCCACGTGCAGCGGGTGCAGGGCAAAGGCCGCCGCCACAAACCCGCTGCGCCATAGTGCCCCGGTCATTCGATGCAATACCCAAAACAGCAGCAAGGTATTGATAATATGAAAAAACAGATTTACCAGATGATGACCGCCCGCGTTACCACCAAATAGCTGCCAATCCAGTATATGACTGAGCCATGTCAGCGGGTGCCAATTTTCGCCACAATTTGATGTGAAAGCCCATGCGATGGTTTGCATGGTTATCCCGCTTTTAACCTGCGGATTATTGGTGATGTAAGTCGTGTCATCATAATCGACGAAATCGTTATGACGGACTGGCTCATAAGCCACTATGGCCGCCAGCGTTAGGGCAGCATAAACGACCAGATTACTATATTTACTGCTTCTTAAGTCCATATATTACATATACGTTTATCAGACATACCGCTTGACTTATTTATCATATAATAATCGAAAACATTGTAAGTTTTTCTTAAGGTTTTGTCGATAAAAAGGTTGTGGAACAAAATCACTAAGCGCATTCAGGCACGTTATGAATCGGTTCCGGACCAAATCACACCAAACCTTGGCCCAGAAAGCCCTGCTAGTGGCCAAAACCGCTCTCGGACCCTATAATTTTGCATTTTGCACTTTTAATTTACATTCTTAAACTGGCATCGGTCAGTTTGAGTTATTAAATATATCATTGGAAACCTGTCCACTTGAGTAAAAATTATAACCTCTTGACATCTAACGAGATATTAAGTATTATATACATGGCTGGAGAAATATCCTGATTGAAAATTAAAAGCAGGGATATATCCCGCTAAAGCTCAACCAAAGGAGAATTCGGTATGGCGGTTAACAAACCGACCTTCGGGGAAATGTCTTTTAGGTTTCTGGAGGGATTCTCCCCCCGCCGCTTCGGTGGTTCTTGCGGCCTGCTGCGCCAAGTGCGCAGCACGGCGAGCAGGTGGGCTGTAATCTGTATTTTTCTGGTTTGCCCGTTCATCTTTCCTGCACTTGCGTTTGGCCTGGACAAAGGCCATCAGATCCTCCTTAAGCGGGGGATTCAAAGTTTTGCCCTCGTCGATAAGAACAGCACTTTCAACCTGACCACCTGCATGAACGCCAACTTCACCGGCGTGTGTTGGTTATGGTCCTCCAATATCTCTTTGCTCGGCTCACCCCCCGGAGTTCCCTGGGACCGCTGGGTGGTTGACGAAGCGGATATGCCTTATATCGGAGATGAGGCGGCTTACGCTGCGAACCTGGTTGCTTTGCAGCTTGGCGATGAACAGAACCTTAACGATGCAGCCGTACGAGCCGCGGTGGCGGCTTGGTACGCCAATGTGCGGGATGATTTTCTCAACTCAATTCTTTACTGCAACAGCTATGGAGGCCAACTCACCAATGAAAGCCTGGGTCTCTTCATCCAGACCTCGCAGCCGGATATGCTGTCGTTCGATACCTACCCCTTCCGGACGGACGAAACCACCCTCGGCGGTAGTCCGGTGCACCTTTATGGCGATATGCAAAGGTATCGCAAGTGGTCCCTGTCATTCGGCCTGCCGTATGCCATGTATTCCCAGACATTTTCCTCCGCCGGTGAACATTATCGCGAACCCTCGGAGAGTGAACTGCGGCTGGATTATTTTGCCGGTTTAACTTACGGATATACATTTTTCAATTGTTTCACTTACAATACGGGAGCAACGTCATTATTCTATGGTCCCGGCGACAGCAGCCCCAAACCCGCTTACACCCAGATAACGGATATCAATCGTCGGCTCCGCAATCTCGGCCCTTCACTTATCCGTCTAGTGTCCGCTTACCAGGAAGGGGTGTATGATAATTTGCGGTTCATTAATGGTCAGCATATTGACCCTTCGAGCGGTCTGGTCGTTAACAATCAGACGCCGATCGACGTTTGGGTCTGGCAGAGTGGCTGTAATGTCCCTCCGTACCTTATTGGTTATGAAGTCACCAACCTTGGCACGAAGAACAACACCCTGAAGGGCGACGTGTGGCTCTCGCGGTTTAAGGCCTTGGATGAGTCCTTTGACGGACCCGACTACTCCGGTGAAGTTTACTTTATGGTGACCAATGGTCTCTCCGATGCGACCGGCACCCCCGCCGAATGCCGCCAGCGAATCAAGCTGGACTTCAACTTCGGCAGCAGCGGCATTACCAGCCTTCAGCGTCTAAACAGCGACACCGGCCAGGTCGAAGATGTCCCCCTGGAGGTAATCACCGGCGGCAGACGCTTGACCATCGAACTCGACGGCGGCACCGGAGACCTGTTCAAGTTCAAGACCGCCGCCCCGTTCATCGGGACGATCTATTTCGTCGATGATGATGCACCGGGTGATCCGAGTCCTGGTAATCCTGCCAGTAGTGATCCGCTGGAAGATGGCTCTTCCGCCCATCCCTTCGATAGTATCGCCGAAGCCATTGCCGCCAGTAAAAGCACTTATAAAATAATAGTTTATCCGGGCACCTATTACGAAAACATCAATTTCGGGGGCAAGGATATTATCCTTACTTCGACCGATCCGGAGGACCCGGATGTGGTAGCCGCCACGATAATCAATGGCGGCGGCGCGGATACCGTAGTAACATTTGCGGGCGCCGAAACCGCCGCCTGCCAACTTACCGGCTTTACCATCACCGGCGGCAGCGGCTCAGGGGTGTACGCTGGCGGTATTCATGGAGGTATGAGTTCTGCTGCCATCAGCCGCTGCGTCATTACGGGAAATACCAGCGCCAAAGGCGGCGGGATAAGGAGTCATAGTGGTACCATCAGCCACTGCTGGATTACCGATAATTCCGTCAGTGAGACGGGCGGCGGCCTGGCCAATAGTACGGCAACCATTACTAACTGTCTGATAGCTGATAATACTGCGGGAAGTTATGGCGGAGGCATAAATAATTGTGATGGTACTATAGTCAACTGTACGATTGCGGGCAATTCCGCCCCCACCGGCGGCGGCATCAAAGATTGCGACGGCACGATTACCAACTGCATTATCTGGGATAATAGTCCCGACGCGGTAAATAACAGCTCTTCGCCGACTTACAGTTGCTATCCCGGCGCCGGCGGGATCGGTAATATAAGTGCTGACCCCTGTTTTGTTGACGGGCCTTCCGGCGATTATCACTTGCGTTGTAATTCCCCGTGTATCGATGTGGGGACAAATTCCCCGCCGGGAGGTTTATCGAGTACCGATCTTGACGGTGGGAATCGGCTATTGAATGGTGATAATAACGGGACCACCGTAGTGGATATGGGAGCCTATGAATATGCATTTAATCCGGCCCAGGCCTCGACCATCGAGCTTACGCCGGACGAGCTGGAATTTTCCCTGCGAATAGGCGGTGCTGACCCGAACGATCAGGTTCTCGGTATTCGTAATAGCGGAAGTTGTTCACTATTCTGGCAGGTTGCGGAAAATTGTAGCTGGCTGGAGGTTTTGCCTGCTACTGGCGAGTCGAACGGCGAAATCGATGATGTTGCTGTTAGTGTAAACGCTACGGGATTGGCGCTTGGCACTTACAACTGTGTTATGACTGTTACTGGTAACGCTGCGACGAATAGTCCTCAGACGGTAACCGTGGAGCTGAGTATTTTGGATGCCGATGGAGTTCTGAATGTGCCGGCTGAGTATGGAACCATTCAGGCCGCGATTGACGCCGCCGGCACTGGTGATACTGTAATAGTTGCCCCCGGCTCCTATCCGGAGAACATTCATTTCATCGATCGGGATATTATTCTGACTTCTACTAATCCGACAGACCCCAATATTGTGGCTTCTACGGTAATTGATGGTGGTGGTTTGAATACCACGGTCCGTTTTGCCGGCAATGAGACCGCCGCCTGTGAATTACGTGGCTTTACCATCACCGGCGGGGCTGGTCCGGGGCTGGATGGGGCAGGAATTAACGGCGTTAACTGCCTGGCAAGGATCAGCTATTGTAATATTACCGGCAATACCAGCGCCAATAAAGGCGGAGGATTGAAGGGCGTTAACGGCTCCATCAGCCACTGCCGGATTACCGATAATACCAGCGGCTATCTGGGCGGCGGACTGGCCGGTTGCATGGGCTTCATCAGCAACTGCCTGATCGCGGGCAACTCCGCTACGAACGTCGGCGGCGGATTAAACAACTGCGACGGCAGCATTATTAACTGCACCATCGTCAACAATTCTGCCGGCTCAGGTGGGGGTGTAAAGGACTGTGATGGCACAATTATCAATTGTATTATCTGGGGCAATAGCCCCGACGCGCTAAATAACAGCTCTTCGCCCACCTACAGTTGCTACCCCGGCGCCGGCGGAACCGGCAATATAAGTGCTGATCCCCTATTTACTGTCGGTTTGCTGGGTGATTATTACCTCAGCCAGACCGCTTCCGGCCAGTCCGCCAACAGTCCTTGCCTTGATACCGGCAGTGACACCGCCGCCAATTTGGCTATGGACAACTTCACCACCCGAACGGATAGCGTCAGCGATCTGGGCATTATTGACATGGGTTATCATTATACCAGCAACCTTGCGGATTTGGATAAGGATGGCGTCGTTGACCTGGCTGATATAATGATTTTCACTTCACAGTGGCTCGCTGCTCCGGGTGATCCCTCCGCTGATCTCGCCCCCGCCGCGGGCGACGATTTTGTCGATCTGCAGGACTTCGACATCATCGTCAAAAACTGGCTCTGGAGCGACCAGTAATTACACGTTTCCGCTATACCGTAATGTCCACAGAGTTCGTTGCGTCAGGTAGAGGGACAACATCCGGATCAGGTTCCGTGGTTTCCGCCTGTCCATAAAGCTCTTGATAGAGCGATAAGAACTTGCCGTATGCTTTACCGGGCACGTTCTCAGCCGGGGTCAGCGTCTCACTGGTATCCAGGAACTCCGCGAAATTAAGCCGTAAACGCACATCAGCGGTCGGCTTGAAGTGTCCTTCGTTAATCAGCCGCACCACCCCGGGAACCTTGTCAGATTTCGGAGCCGAAATGTCGGCAGGTTCAGTTTGGCTATCCGCAGCGGTACTCGTCGCAACCGGCATTAGTGGTTTTGGCGCAAATCCTATATGTTCTATCTTCATTATTTTGTTATCTCCTGAATGTCCGATAATTAGGTTACAACCTGCCGATGGTATGATCAGTCTTATTTTATGTTTATCGGCGGTGTTAGCTTAAAAAATTATAGGATTTTCCCCATCTGCTGATTCCGGGGTTGCATTACTGGGCGATAGAGGACTTGAACCTGTGACCTCCTGCCTTTCGAGCGCCTCCGGCAAAGCATAAATACTCGTAAGCCTTTATTTACCAAAATATTACAACTCTCACCACAATTGTGTATCCATTCATTTTAGCCCTTTTGGCCCAATTTTTGGCATTTTTTACGCCCTAAACCTGCAAAACCATCCCCAAAGCAACATTTATCCCTGAAATTTCTAAATTTGATTTTGATTTTTCATGGTATAATGCCGAGAATATATTTGAGAATATATTTTAGTTTGGTTTGAAATATAAGGCTTGAGGTCGATTAAGATGATTGACAGAAAAAAAGACTTGGCGGAAGTTAACAAGCTCATCGAGCAGTTTCCCGCCACTGCTATCCTGGGAGCCAGACAATGCGGCAAAACCACTTTAGCCAAGCAGATACCCTCACGCCACTATTTTGACTTGGAGAATCCGCGCGATCTTGCTCGGCTGGAAAATCCCCAGCTTGCCCTGGAAAACCTCACCGGCTTAGTCGTGATCGACGAGATTCAGAGGAAACCCGACCTGTTTCCGCTGTTAAGGTCCTTGATTGATTCCGACCCGAAAAAGAAATATCTGATTTTAGGCAGCGCCTCGCGAGAATTAATCAAGCAAAGCAGTGAATCACTGGCCGGCCGAATCGCCTATTATCATCTTGCCGGCCTGCGTCTCAGTGACATCGGCCCGGAAAATCTCAACCGTTTGTGGCTGCAGGGAGCTTATCCCAAAGCGTACCTGGCCGCTTCGCCGCAACAGGCTCGGGTTTGGCTCGATCAGTACATCGCCGCCTTTCTCGAACGCGATATTCCCCAACTGGGGATTAATATTCCCGCTCATACCATGCGTCGATTCTGGCTGATGCTCAGCCATTACCACGGGCAAATTATCAATTATGCGGAAATTGCGAGTTCCTTTGGTGTCTCGGATTACATTGTCAGAAAATATCTCGATATCTTAGCCGGTACCTTCATGGTACGCTTGTTGCAACCTTGGTATGCGAATATTGGCAAACGCCTTGTTAAACGACCGAAGATCTACATCCGTGATTCCGGCATCTTTCATAATCTCCAATCCATCGACTCACTTGATACCCTTTTGGCGCATCCCAAACTGGGTGCATCCTGGGAAGGTCTGGCATTGGAGATCGTAACCGCCTCCCTGGGCAAACGTCAGGAGGACCTCTTTTTCTGGCGGACCCACACTGGCAGCGAACTGGACCTCTTCTGGCAGCACCACGGCCAAAACTGGGCCGTGGAATTCAAGTATGCCGACGCCCCATCTTTAACCAAATCCATGCAGATTGCCGCTGATGACCTGAAGCTCCGGCATTTATGGGTTGTTTATCCTGGCAAAGACGCCTATCCGCTTTCTGCCAATATCAGCGTAATCCCCTTGCCTGGCGTCCCAACCGACTGGGCCTATTGACCTGATGACCAAAAAGATTTGTGACTTCCCCCCACATTTACAATAATAGGTGTTAAACAGGTAATCGCAATTTACCATCCCGACTGGTGTTAATATACTCGGGAAGACTGGCATTTCTTTGAACCATACCTATCTCGCCAAGTGGCAGCGACCAACGGGAGCGCCGAACTGTCAGTAGAGACCGCGGCGATCCGCCCGTCGCGGCGAGCGACTGGGCGATACGGGACTTGAACCTGTGACCTCCTGCTTGTCGAACAATAACGGCAAAATGTTGCATTTCCATAACTTACAGTATTTACAACGATTTATAAAAACCAAAAAAACAGTAAAATTGGCTAAATACCCTTAAAAACAGCCGTATAAGTGTAGTCAAAAGTGTAGTTTTTCATTTTTTAAAGATTGCTTGCTGTACAAGCAGCGCTCTCCATGCATCAGGTACATACGACTACACTTTTCCTACACTTTTCCTACACTTTTCAATTATACCTTACTCCCACAATCCGGGCAATAATTTCCTCTGTTTAGCAAAACATGGTCGCATACCGGACATCGCCGGATTAATCCCGAATTGCTGACGACCTCTTTCCCAGGCTTGATCAACAAAATAAGAAGGACAAGAATTATCGTGATTGCAGTGCCTGTTAGGTACTCCGATTTCAGATTTTTCGCTCCATCCACCACACCATGCTCATCCAGCCACTTTACAACAAACCATACATTGGCCAGAAGAAAAATGGATCCCACAAGAATCAAAACAACAATTTTTCGAATTCCAAGACTAAAACGCATAACACACCTCGCTTCCGAAAAGATAATCGTATAAAACTAAACACAAATTCATACTATTCTCAATTTTAGCGCGATCGGAGTGAGCGCGCAAGTCTTTTTTGAAAATATTTTGAAATAAACATAAGTGGCGCGCCTGCGCGCAGTTAGAGCAAAAGCGTTTCGCTGTTTTTAAGTGTAGTTCAGTACAGCACGACAAGATTTAGGCAAGAACATACTGTTTCAAACATGGCTGAGATAACTGTATGTTGTCGGCGTAAATGACACAGAAATTAGCAATTGCTGGGAGACGATTCCAAGTCGATTTTCATGCCTTTTTTACCGATGGTCGCTACTTCTGCCAACGCAGCTGCCGCAGGCTGGAGGCTAGGCTTTTATCGTGGGGCGTAAATATTAATCGAATCCGCGCCTGTCTGAAAATAATGCCGGCTGCGCCCCTGTTGCCGTCATCAGTATCAGTACTCAATAATGTTTATCAAGATGGGCTTCCCTTTGCCTCTACAAGTAAAAGATGCATAAAAGATTTTGTTGAAAAGCGGATTATCAGTAATATTATTTTGGCGAGACATCAACTTCGAGAGGGTTATCTTCCTCAAGCAGGGGAATAATCGCATCTTCCAAGCGACTGGCATTAATATATGTGTATTGAACAATGCCTTGTCTGTCGATTATGGTCAAATAGGGAATGGCATTTACGTTAAATTTTGCAGCAATCCGGTTCTTCCAGCCCCTTCCATCGTAATACTGTGGCCATTGGATTTGCTCCTGCTTTATGTATTGATCCAGATTCTTGAAGCTGGTATCCAGGCTGATGCCATAGATTACTAAGCCCTTATCTTTATACTTTTCATAAACCTTCTTCAAATATGGAATAGAACTGCGGCAAGGCCCGCACCAGGTAGCCCAGAAATCCAGCAGAACGACTTTACCTTTCATTTCATGAATGTTAATGGTATTACCTCCGAGAACTTCAAAAGTAATCTTTGGGCAGGGCTTGCCTTCCACAAGATCGCCTTTAATAATGGGACGCGGAGGCGGTGAGAAGTTTTCTGCTTCAGTGGGGTGTTCCGGCTGAGATAAGCTGGATTTAACGGCATCATAAATATCAGGCGCTCTTATGCCTGCATATCCCACAGCAACCCCCATAATGACTACCGCTGTGTGGCTTATCAACCATCTTTTCGCGGGCACCTGGCACTTCAGGATTTTAAACCAACGAATTTTTGCTATCCATCTGGTGGTGATGACGTCGAAAAAGAGTGAAATCAGCCAAACATAAACAAATATCAGCAAGAAGATGGTAAACAGAAAGTGATCATTCATCAAATGGTTATCGTTGGTACCTTTATCATGCGAGCACATTCATCATCACTATAAATATGAATGGGCCGTTGGGGCGCCTTAGGCTTGTGAACATACTGGAGAGGATTATTCTCCAGTTGTCCGCGTTCAACTGCCAGTTGAAAAAGTCGCTTGAGGGAGCCGATTTTCTTGGCAACCGTTGCCGGCCTATTACCGCCATCAAGGCATTTCTGGATGAAGCGTTCACCGTGTTCGTGCCGAATGTTGCGGTAATCGATATTGCCGACCACCTGAATGAACTGTCTCATCGCCAATTCATACTCAAGATACGTATTCTCTCTGATTTGGCCCCGGGTGCGGCTCAAACTGTCTTCCAAGAACTCGCTGAGCTTGAGGGAAACGATCTCGGCATGACCCATTCGCAGTTCGCGTGCCAGTTGAGCACATTTTTTCTCCGCCTTACGTTTGTCAGCATGGCCCAGTGCCTTCTGTCTCCTACGCCCATCTGTATCATAGTAGAGCAGATAATACGTATACTTTTGACCATCATGGGATGGCCTCTTCCATAGCCTTACCAGCTTTCTCATAATACCCTCCTTCCTGATGCTGGCACAGGCTTGAATTAGCTCAATGTTTATCGGAAATACTTTCGAACATATCAGAAAATGATTTATATTTCTTAGAGATAAAAATCCAGTAACATGCTTTATCGTACAAAAATGCTCATGCTATCAGCAAACGAGAGATGAGAATAGGTGACATCGTCAGAGCAAGCCGTTCTTGTCGAATTGGCATCAACAGGTTAAGTCTGATGTCCTAATCCCGCATATTTGGAACAAGGCACCTATTTAAGAACATGATCTAAAAAATACCGGGGTGTAACGATACTCGTGTTTAAGTAGCTGCCAATATTTAATAGATGTTTATCACCGCTTATGATATACTTGCTCTTGGCTGCAATCGCACAAGCCATAAATTTGTCATCATCTGGATCTTCACAAACGGGTTTCTCAAATGAATACGAAGGGACAAGTTCTGCTTCAAACAGTAAAAGCTCAAAGATGGGATCAATATTGATACCCCCAAACTTTACGGATAGGGTGTCAATTACCCGCTTGTATTCGCTAATGATATCTTCAGATGCGACAATTTGAATTCGGTCATCTTGCCAGGCCTTGAGAATTCTAGAGGGTGGCCCGCTAAAAAATATCCCCGAAACAAAAACATTTGTGTCGATCACGACTTTTAATTTCACCGCCTGCCTCGAACTTTTGAAATGGCATCAGTAATATCTTTAGGTGTTAATCCTGCTTTCTTTGCCTCCTTGCGGGCCTTAGCGATTAATCTGCCAAACTCCCTCTTTGAAGGCGCGGAAATTGTCTTGAGAATAACGGCATCTTTTTCGCCCAGAACTAAAAATTGACATCCACTTTCCAATCCAAGCATTTTTCGGATAGCTTCAGGAATTACGACTTGACCTTTGGAGGACATTTTTGTTGTTGCTAAATTTGCATCCATGATTCACCTTCAAAAAAGTATTCTTACCAGTAAGATTATAGTACGATCAAAACAGAATTAATGCAAGTGAAAATGGGGGGCAAAGAAAACGCGATCTATTCAAAATGCAATAATAATCAGCAACAGCACCATACCGATTGGCGGTGATGGCCCCTAAATCGGATTAAGGCATTTTCCATAAGCCCTTGTAATATAAACACTAATGAAATCTATCCAGTCACTGCCAATTATATTGGTCGGATTATGGCACCGGATGGCATTTTGCCTTAAATCAGGCATAACATTCGAAAAAACTGGCTGAAAATGCGTTTCGGATTGAAGAGTCTGGTAGAATCAATTGAAGACCTGTGCCAGCAACAATGAAAGTGTTTTGTGACATAGTACTTACAAGCATTATGCCTGTTTATTATTGTTCTTCACGTTCACATTCAACAGCGGAGCAACAGCAATTGACTTCAAAGCCACAGAACTTGCCTTCCTGGCACGGTCCAAAAGGTCACTGCGGACCGCCAAGTAGAAACGCTTCGTAGTTTCAAACGAGGCATGTCCTGCCATGAGAGAGTCCCTTAACATTTTACTCAATACTTTGAGTAATTATACTCTGGATCGGGAAAAAGTTTGGCGCATTTTAATCTGAAGCGCAACGCTTCGGATTAAGAACAGCCCGCCAAAGGCGGGCTGGGATTTATCGCTTTTGTCTCAGAGCATGATACAACAGAGCAAGGCGGTGAAAATCACCGCCCCATGCTCCGAGATTCTGACGGCGCTCGGGTCGCTTCCCAGCGTTGCCCTATCCTCCGTCAGACGTATATCAGTATAGCGACAGATTGGATATTTGTCGTACAAAAAAATACC
>Ga0209164_1002222_pt1 | contig 21434 bp, 21 predicted proteins | sample MTBNYHSulfiMetaG_FD_187458 | JGI IMG/M metagenome (GOLD analysis project Ga0209164, IMG submission 187458) | Enrichment culture microbial communities from rom New York Harbor, USA that are MTBE-degrading - MTBE-NYH (New York Harbor Sulfidogenic)... | ecosystem: Environmental > Aquatic > Marine >... | reverse complement strand
CAGGTGGCTGTGTGGGAAAAGAATCGAAACAACCGCGTCAGGAAAATTCTGTGGCAATTCACTACCCCGGATGCGCGGATCAAATTGAAGCGGCTTTATCCGGAAACTTAAGAGTTACATGGTACTAGATTTCTTCGAGAGTCGATCCGCCAGGAAAGACATGCCAACATGCCTTTCTTCAAAAAGGGCCTTGCCTGTCTGCAAAAAAGCACACCACAACATAGCGTAGTAGGCCGCTTCCATAGCAGCCGGAACAGGATAGCGGAAAAGGTATCTACAGGAAACCGAGATAATAACCCCGGCGGTGATGATGGCAAAGGTAACCGCTGTAAGACAATCCGCTATAAAGTTCATTCGTTTGATAAATCGCAATAACATGGTATGATTTCCTTGTCTAAAAGACGAAAAACATCTCTCGAACAGCAGGCGTTTCTCAGGGCCACTCAAAGGGCATTTTATTTAACTCCCAGGATTTCCGCGATCTCTTCACCAGGTTTCCCCAGCTTTTTCTTAACTGGTTCCCATACGGGCATAAGTCTATTAATGACAAGTTTGTTTTTTTCTTCACTCATGATAACGGGTTTGATTCCCATTTTGGGAAGAACCTCCTCCAGAACTTCTTTGTCCGATGCATCAGACCTGTCGTTGGTAAAAACGACGACATCCGTTCCAACCTGGAGTAAAATTCTCTGTATATCTGCAGGAAAGCTGTCCCATATCTTTTTATTAATAACAAAATGTTGTCCGCTGATTACCATGCCTTTGGGGACCACCACGACGTTCGGGGCAACCTCGTACAATTTGGCCTCGACATACCTGCTGTAGATATTCCATCCGCTGTCTATGGTTCCTTTTTGTACCGCCATATAGACTTCGCTGGCTGGAATCTTTACGGGCGCACAGCCCAAGGCCTTGAAAGAGGCGTCGTATGCCCCACCGGCGCTTCTCACAAGCGCTTTATTGAAATCCTTCAAGGAGCCCGTAACGGGTTTCTTCGCATAGTAGAAATAGTTGAGGACGTGAGGCATGCTGAGGATGACCACATTGATGTTCAAGTTTTGGTTCATGATGTCTCGGATTGGATCATGGATCTTCCGCCAATTCTCATAGGTCAGATTTGGGGCTCCAAAGGTCATGGTCATGGCTGTTATGGGCCATAGCTGCTGTTCATAGGCAGCCGGAACAAATGCCGCATCCACTACTCCTCTATGGACAGCTGAAAGGGCCTGTTTAGAGGGCACAAGGGAATTGCCAGGAAAGATTTTAAACTTGACCCTTCCCTGGGTCCTTTTCTCCGTCTCGTCAGCAAAAAACTTCACAGTCTCAAAGAGCTCCTTGCCTTCCGAATAAAGGGTCGCCAGCTTCAAGGTTTGAACCGCTTCATCTTTTCCAGCCGCGTTTCCTGCGGTGGTCAAGCCAACGAATGCAACCATCGATACCAAGAAGATAGATATGTTCCGTCGTGTTCCTTTCATCTCTCCCTCCTTCTCATAAAGTGACTGTTGCCCGTTAAGTTCAGCTTCAAGAGCGCTCACCCTTGAGCAGACGCTTGAGCACCTTGCCCGCCGGGGACCTAGGCAGCTTGGCCATGAATTCCACAGACTTGGGTTTCTTGAAACCGGCCAGGCGTTGCGCGCAAAAGTCGATGACCTCCTCCTCGGTAAGAATGTGCCCCGCCTTTAGGCTTACCACCGCATGGACCCGTTCCCCCCACGTGGGATCGGCCAGCCCAATCACCGCGGCCTCCGAGATGTCCGGATGGGTGTAGAGAACTTCCTCCACTTCCCTGGGATAGATATTCTCCCCGCCGGATATGATCATTTCTTTTTTCCGATCCACCAGATAGAGAAATCCTTCTTCGTCCAGGCGGCCCAGGTCGCCGGTATGGAGCCAGCCGCCCCGGAGCGTCTGTTCTGTCTCTGCGGGATTCCGGAAATACCCCTTCATCACGTTCGGACCCCTGGCCACGACCTCCCCCACCTGGCCCAAGGGTAACGTGCGGTCCGCATCATCCACCACCCGGACTTCCATGTTGGTGAACGCCTGACCCACGCAGGCGGTCTTTTCCATCACATATCTGGGGTCGAGCGTTGTAATCGTGGCAACGGTTTCGGTCATGCCGTAGGTCTCGCCCAGTTTGGCCCTGGGAAATAACCGCATCAGCTTGTGCTTGGTCTCGATAGGCATGACTTCGGCGCCGGAAGATATGGATTCCACGGATGAGGTATCGTATTGATCCAGATCCGGAAGCTGGAGGATAAAATTCCAGACTGTCGGAGGGAAGGCCATCTTGCTGATCCCTTCTGTGACCATTAGTTCCATCACCGCTTTGGGATTGAATTCCGCCATGCACACCAGCGTGCAACCCATATAGAGACTGACATTAACCAGACTGAAGGCGGCCGCATGAAACAGGGGGAAGACCAGAAGGACGCGATAGTGTCTGGAGAACGTGCTGTCCTGGGCCAGGTTGATGGCTGCCCAGAGGCAGTTGCCGTGGGAGAGCATCACCCCCTTGGGCTTGCCGGTGGTCCCGGCCGTGTAGAGGATGCAGGCCATGTCTTCCTCTGCCACGTCCACCATGGGATCATCGTCGTTCTGTTCCAGCATGAGGCGGTTGAGGTCGGGATCCGGCCCCGCAGCGTCCTCGCATCCGATCCATGCCTTTACCTTGGGCAGGTTGTCCCTTATCTTCTCAATCACGCCCTTGAATTGCGGTCCGTGTATCACATGGCGCGACTGGCTGTGCTCAACAAGGTACTCAAGCTCAGTCGAGGTCATGCGAGTGTTCAGGGGCACGAGTACGGCCCCCAGCTTGAGCAGGGCGAGATAGGTTTCGAGGACATCCCGACCGTTCAGGAAGAGGGTGGCCACGTGATCTCCCTTGGTTATGCCCAGCGACGCCAGTGCATGGGCCCTTTGATTGGAATTGCGGTCCCACGCATCAAAGGTCCAGCGTCCTTCATCACTGACAATGGCCTCCTTGGTGGGGAATTTGGCCGCGCATCGACGCAACAGATAAGGCAGGGTAACCGATATCATTCAGACCTCTTTTGTGTGAAGCATCTGGGAAGCAAACCAGCGGTCGATCGTTCTTATCCGAATCGTGCCGCCTCGCGCTCCAATTCCTCGCGAAAGGCCGGGTGGGCTACTGCGGCCAGTGCACGCGCCCGTTCTCCGATAGAACGGCCCCACAATTCAGCTACGCCATATTCAGTGACCACATACTGTACCGAATGCCGCGGAGTGGTTACTGCCGATCCCGCAGGAAGTTGGGTGACAATGCGAGAGACCTTGTCTCCGGGTGTTGTGGAGGGGAGGGCGATAACAGCCACGCCGCCCGGGGAGAAGAGGGCCCCTTGCAGGAAGTCAAAACTGCCTCCCACCGCGCTTAACTGTTTGCCGCGGATGGTCTCTGCGTTGACCTGACCTGTCAGGTCAACCTCCAGGGCCGACAGCACCGAACAGAAGCGTGGGATCTGTCCCGCGATCCTGGAATTGATCACCTCTGGGAGCGGCCTCCCCGCGACCAACGGATTTTCGTGCACAAAGTCGAAAATTCTCCGGCTGCCAAGGATCTCAGTAACTGTGATGGCAGGTCCGGAATCCTGCCGCACCGCGCCCGCCTCTACCAGATCAACTATCTTATCGATCCCCATGGCGTAAAACGCCAGGTCCCGTTTCTCCGCAAGGAGGTCCATAATGGCCTCGGGGATGGCCCCAAGACCGATCTGCAAGGTCGCCCCGTCGGGTATAAGTCCAGAGACCAGACGACCGATGGCCCGCTCCTTTTCGCCAGGCTCTCCGCCGGAAGGAAATTCCAGCAAGTCCCGATCCGATTCCACCAGAAAATCGATCTCGGAGATGTGGATCGAACTCCGGCCAAGCACCCGGGGCATGCGCTGATTTACCTCTGCGATCACCAGACCGGCCTGAAGGGCCAGCGGAAGTGAGTGGCCGATGGAAGTGCCTAGACTGCACAGGCCTTTGTTATCCGGAGGCGAAACCTGGATCAGGGACGCGTCCACAGGCCACGGACCATCCGGGCCGAAGACACGAACCGCATCGCCCTGACGCATGGGAATATACCTGACCCGGCCGGTCTCGAGATGGTGTCGTATGGCCGGTGCACATTGCCAGGTCCGAAAGGTAAAGGACTCCTCCAGGCCGTCTGCCAGGAAGGGATAGACGATCTGCAGACCGCTCACGATTTCCATCCCCTTGAGCCGGTGCGCGTCTCCCACGAGGGCATCAATCAGGGTCTGGGGCAATCCGCAACACAAGGGAAGACACAGCCTCCAGCCGGGTTTCAAGGCGCCGACGGCCTCTTCGGCGGTGACATTCCTGGACAGCCGAGAGCGGTTCATGATGCCGTCTCCTTCAGGGGTCCCACGGCCCTGCCGGTCACGGCGACCTGGCCGTCGGCCTTGGTGATGGATAAGTGACACTCAGCCCAGTGAGTCCCCCCTTCCTGATAAAGGGCTTCCACCCGGCCTTTGATGACGATCTGATCGCTCGGCCGAATGGGGGCAAGAAACCGAACATCCAACAGCCTGCCGCCATTGACCCAGCCTTCGCCCAGGCAGTTCATCATCAATTCATTCAAAAAGGCCAGTGACATGGGCCCATGCGCGATGGTGCCCTTAAAGGGCGTTTCCCGGGCATATTCCGGGTCCACATGCAGCCGATTGAAATCGCCGGACAGCTTGGCCCAACGCAGTATCCTCTCCTGGTCGATATCCTTGGTTATGTGCGGCAGTTCACCGCCGGCCTTCAAACTCATTTCTTTGCTCCTCTTGATCTATTTGGGCCAAATGGCGTAAAGACGGATCAGACATATCTCCTTTCGGTCCTGGTTCCAGGCCTGTATGAGAAAATTGACCCGTCTACGCCCCTTTTCATCCAGATAGCTTTCAAAGACCCTGGCCTGCACGGTGAGGGTGTCGCCTACCTGTGCCGGGGCCTGAAATTCGAACTCCTGCTTGGCCAGTATCCCGCCCGATGGCATGGTATTGTCCTGCAGATAGGATAGACGGGCAAAGACCGCGGCCAGCCCCGGGGGGGCTATGGGGCCGCCTAACGATTTGGCGATTTTCTGATCCCAATACAAGGGATGATGATCTCCTACCGTCTCCATGAACGTGTTCACGCGCTCGCGATTAATCTCAAACACCATGGGCCGAAAAACACGCCCTTCCGGTAAATCTTCGAAAAGCAATTCGGGTTTGTTATTTTCCATTTTGTTGCCACCATTAATTTTGTTATGCCAATAACTTAAATCGATATGACTAAATATTGAAAATAATAATGGTTATTTTACCAAACAATAAATGGATGTCAAGAACATTTTTTGGATACAAAATTTTTACAAAAAGATAAAAAATATATTGACAAATTGTAAGCAAAAATGTTTAATACCTTCGTCTGCCCAGTCAAGCGAATGTTAAACACTATCAGAGGAGGGTCGTATGAAAAGAAGGGTGAGATTTGAGGGATGGTTGTTGATGGGAGTGGTGTTGATGGTATCGCTCTTTATGGTCAGCACGTCAACCTGGGCCGCCAGTAAGACGCTCCGCTTTCAGGTAAACTACCTGGGCACCAGTTATGGTGGGGCGAGCATGAAGCATTTCGCCGAGGAGGTGGCAAAGGAATCCGGAGGAGAACTCGAAGTCAAACTTTTTTTCGAGGGTGAAATCCTCAAGACCAAGGAAGCGTTTTCGGCCATGCAGAAAGGATTGGTCGACGGTCTCTATTCCGCCCTCCTTTATTATGGGGGTGTGGTCAAAGAGGCCAGTTGGGAATGGCTCCCCTTCACCTGGGAGTCCGCACAGCAGGTGGAAGATCTTTATATGAATCATGGTCTTCTTCAGGTCATGCAGGAGGCATTAGCCCAGCATGATGTGCGGTATCTGACAGCTATCCCCATGGGAACTCTGGGGTTTCTAACCAAATTTCCGGTTACCAAAATAAGCGATTTTGAGGGTAAAAAACTGAGGGCCGCCGGGCCTCAGGCCACCACGGTAAAATTATTAGGGGCAGCGCCGGTCGCACTCTCCGCCCCGGAGCAGTACACCTCTTTGCAAAGAGGGACGATTGATGGCACCATTTATCCCTGGTATACCATCGGGGCCTACAAATTCTACGAGATCATCGATTATATCGTATTGCCGGGCGTCTACTCGCCCTGTGTTATCGATCTGACCATGAATATGAAATCGTGGAAGAGCCTCTCCAAGGAGATGCAGGACGCGGTGACAAGGGCTGCTCTGAACACCATGCGATGGACAGCCAAGCAAAATGAGAGTTGGGACCAGGAAGGGCTTGAAATCGCTAAAGAGAAAAACGTGAAAGTAACCTCCCTGTCAGACTCGGAATTTGCCAAATTCAAGGAGGCTACGCGTCCCATGTGGAAAGAGGTTGCCGCACGCAGTGAGCTTTCAGCCAAGGCAGTGAAGATCGTCGAAGACTATATGAAGGACAAATAGCGTTCAGTTTTGGATGATAGGAGCGCGACCAAGGTGACAGCCGATGTGCTACTGTGGTTCTCGGATGTCTCTTGCCTGAAGGCTAAAGAGGGATGATGGGATGAAGGCAGACACGGCAAAAACCACCCCGGTGCAAAAAGAACTAAGGCAGATCCTCAACGGGCTTCGTCGGGATATATATTCCGGCATTCGTCTGCCACGGGAGCGCCTGGTGGAGAACGACCTGGCCAACGCCTTTTCGGTCAGTCGAATGGTTGTGCGTCAGGCCCTAAATATTCTGGAAACGGAAGGCCTTATCACCGCAGAGCCGTATAAAGGGGCCACCGTTGCAGAGATCTCCCTCTCCCGCATCAGGGAAAACTATCAGATACACGCCATGCTCGGGGGGACCGCCGCCATGCTGGCCGCCAAAAATATCGATCGCAAAGACATCGATGCTCTTGAGGCCAACCTTATGCAGCAACGTCGCCTGGAATTTGAAAATATCCAGGAATGGCAAAAACTGAACCATGAATTCCATCGTATAATTAATCTCAAGTGCGGGAACAGGCGCTTGGTAGAGCTGATAAGGGAAAACAGCCAGTTTACCAGCTACTGGTTTATCGTTCTCTCAGCGCCTGGCCGCATATCCCTTAACATTGAGGATCACCAGGCCTCAGTAAAGGCATTGGCAAAGGGAGATGCCGCTGAGGTCCGGCGGATCATCGAAACCCATATCATTCAAAACGGTGAATACTTAATAGAATTCATGCGCAAAAACGTTCCGCCCGGGATGTGGCAGGAAAAGTAATATGTTGTGCAAGAACTATTCTTTGTGCGGTGATTAAGGAGTCTTCATTGGATCCATTCTTAAACGAACAGCATCATATTTTTCAAGAACAGTTTCGTCGCTTCTGTCAAAAGGAAATTGCCCCCTTGGTGGAAGACGCGGAGCGTACCCAAACCTTCCCAAGGCATCTTTTCCCGCTAATGGGAAAGATGGGATATCTGTGTGTACGATGCCCCGAGGAATACGGCGGTGCGGAAGCGGATAAGATCACCGACGTGATCCTTCGTGAGGAGTTGTCCCGGGTGTGCCAGGGGATCGCCACGTCGTGGTCTGCACACAGCCACCTTGCCACCTATCCCATCATCAGTGCGGGCACAGCCGATCAGCGAAAGAAATATCTGGTGCCCGCGGTCAAAGGCGAAAGGATCGGAGCGTTTGCCCTGAGCGAGCCGGACGCCGGTTCTGATACCAAGTCGATCACGTCCAGGGCCGACAAAGACGGAAACGAGTATGTTCTGCGAGGCGCTAAAACCTTTATCACCAACGCGCCTATCGCCGACTTCCTGGTGGTGGCCGCGTATACCGATCGGTCACAGGGGTATCATGGTATCAGTCTCTTTATCGTAGACGCGGATACCCCGGGAGTGGGGGTGCGCAAGCTGGACAAGGAAGGGATTCGATCATCGGATACCGGCGAGGTATTCTTTGACGATTGCCGTCTGGGGCCTCAAAACCTGCTGGGTGGAGAAGAAGGAACCTTTAACCTTATTATGGAGACGCTGGGTGAAGGGCGGGTAGGCGTGGCGGCCAATATGGTCGGCGTGGCCCAGGCAGCGTATGAGGCCGCCCTTGTCTATGCCAAGGAAAGGATTCAGTTCGGCCAATCTATTGGAAAGTTCCAGGCCGTGGCTCACAAGTTGGCCGATATGTACACCGACATCCGGGCGGCGCGGCTTATGGTCTTGTCAGCGGCCCAGCAAATCGACCTGGGCAGGCCGTGCATCCTGGAGGCAAGCGCCTGCAAGCTGTTTGCCTCTGAAGTGGCCGTTCGCGTGGCACGGGAGAGCATTCAAATTCATGGAGGTTACGGGATCATGAGTGAATTCCCTGTGTCGCGCTATCTCCGCGATGCCCTGGTCTATACCATCGGGGAAGGAACCTCTGAAATTCAGCGAAACATCATCGCCAAACAGATCGGTCTCTAATAACATCCCATTGTTCAGGGTTTGAAAGTGTTTCTTATATGTCCGCTGCAAATCGAATGCTGCTGAGTGATCTCGCCGGAAAAAACGCCATCTATTATCCGCAAAAGGACTTTTTGGTGGATAAGAAGCGCCGGATCACATTCCGGCAATTCCACGGCCGGACGGACGGCCTTGCACTGGGGCTTCAGGAAAGGGGGCTTGGGAAGGGCCAACGGGTGGCGGTGATCAACCACAACTCCATCGAACTGGTGGAGGCCTACTTCGGAATCATGAAGGCCGGAGGGGTGGCCGTACCTGTCAATGTGCGGCTGAGCCCTCCTGAAATGGCCGACATCTTGAAAGATGCGGAGCCATCGTTTTTGCTGGTGGGAAAGGAGTACCTTGCCACAGTTGAGGCGACAGACCTTGGCGCCAATGGTATCCCCGTATTCGTTATCGGCGGGGTTTTCGGCTCGTTTTCTGATTACGAAGACCTTTTCACGAGGGGTGGTCCGCCTGCCGAGCCTGATGTGGACGACCAAGACGTGGCTCTTCTCATCTATACCAGCGGCACCACCGGAAGACCGAAAGGTGTCATGTTAACCCACCGCAATCTCCTTTGCGACGCCTGGGCCACCTGTGTTTCGCGTAGACTCACTCTGGATGAAATCACCCTGGTCACCGCCCCTCTTTATCAGTCCGGGGCCTTGGGAAGCATGTTGGGCAATGTGCTGAGGGGAAACACGGTCGTGCTCCTGGACGGATTCGAACCGCACAAGGTCCTTGAGGCCATTGAACGGGAAGGCGTATCCAACGCCCTGTTTGTACCCACCATGATTCTCAAACTCCTCCGGTTTCCCGATCGGGAGAAGTATGACCTGAGCAGCATGCGGACCGTGATATACGGGGCGGCGCCCATGCCGGTGGGGGTTCTCAGGGAGGCGATGGACAAATTCGGGTGGGAGTTCATGGGCGCCTGTGGGGCCACTGAGACCGGACCGGCCTACATCGCATTTCTGGACCGCGCAGACCATATGCTCGACGGATCTTTGGAAAAGGAAAAGAGACTGGCGTCCATCGGCAAGGAGGGGATCAATGCCCAGGTGCGCATCTTTGACGAGAACGACCGGTCGCTTCCTGCAGGTGAGGTAGGCGAGATTGTGGTGCGCGGTCCCCACATTATGAAGGGATACTGGAAAAGGCCTCAGGAAACGGCAGAGGCCTTGCGGGGCGGCTGGTACCATACGGGAGACCTGGGAACGATGGATCAAGATGGTTACATCACTATCGTTGACCGCAAAAAGGACATGATCATCAGCGGCGGTTTCAATGTCTATCCAAAGGAGATCGAAGTCGCTCTCGGCCTGCACCCGGCCATTCTGGAATCGGCGGTGGTGGGCGTCCCCCACGAGATGTGGGGCGAGACGCCGAGGGCCTACGTGGTCCTGAGGTCGGAGGCCAAGACGCCCTCCGAGGAGGAACTCATCGCCTTTCTGCGAGGCCATCTCGCTTCTTTCAAACTCCCCAAGGGCGGTATCGTCTTTGTGAAGGAACTGCCCCGCAACGCCTCGGGCAAGGTGCTCAAACGGGTACTCCGGGAAGGGATAGAAGAGGTCTTGTCATGAGTGTGCATCTTGTGAAGCTCCGAAGGTTCATGGCCGTGCTGGACAGCATCAGCAATTGGGCGGCGCGGTTGGTGTGCATGGTTACCCTCATTATGATGGCTGTTCTGTTGCGGGAGATCGTGGGGCGCTATTTTTTTAATGCCCCCACGGGCTGGGCCAACGAAGTCAATGAATACCTGTTATGCTTTCTGACCATGTTGGGGGGCGGGTATTGCGTGCTCACCGATGCGCATATCCGGGTGGACATCCTTTGGCAGCGTTTCGGGTTTAAGACCCGATCGGCGGTCGAATTGGCTACGGCCGTATTTCCCATCGCATTTCTGGGAGTCATTACCTGGATCGGTTCCGTAGATAGCTTTGAGGCACTGGTGGAGAACAAACGTTCCATGAGCATTATGGCCATGCCCTTGTGGCCGTCCATGCTGGCCGTTCCGGTGGGGACGGGACTCATGCTGTTGCAGTTTGTTGTGCGGCTGACGCGGGACGTATTGCAGTTGATTACCGGCCAACCGGAACACCCCGAAGGGACGGGCCTCATCCACTGAAAGGCAGAATAGATGCTGAGTTTAACCACCATATTCCTGTTATTTGCCCTTCTCCTCGTTCTGTTGGCAGTCGGCGTGCCGATCGCCTTCGCCTTGGGCGGGGTGGCCAGTCTCGGCGTCCTCATCCTCATGGGACCGGTCGGGCTGTATATGATCTTTTCCACCGCCTATGGTGAGGTCACCAACTATCTCCTTATTGCTGTACCCCTATATATCTTTATGGCCAACATGCTCGGCGCCAGCGACCTTGCCGACGATCTGTATCAGGCCGTTTATGCCTGGCTGGGTAATCTCCGTGGCGGACTGGCCATCGGCACCGTGGTCATTTGTGCCGTTTTTGCGGCCATGGCCGGCATCTCTTCGGTGGCCACGGTCTCCATGGGCCTGATCGCTCTCCCCTCCATGCTTAAACGCGGCTACAGCAAGGACCTGGCCGTGGGATGCATCTCTGCAGGGGGATCATTAGGGATCCTGATACCGCCCAGCATCATCATGATCATCTACGGCTCTATGGCCGAGGTTTCCATCGGCCAGCTCTTTATGGGCGGGGTGCTGCCAGGAGTGATACTTGCTCTCATCTTTATCGTCTATATCGCCATCCGCTGTTGGCTTCAACCGAACCTGGGGCCTGCCATCCCAGAAGCCCTTTCCTTCAGGGGCAAAATCAGGACCCTCCGCGGAGTGATCCTGCCCATTATCCTGATTGCCGCCGTCCTGGGCGTGATCTATTTCGGGGTCTGCACACCCACCGAATCCGCGGCCATCGGTGCGGCTGGGGCTGTCCTGTGCAGTCTGATATACGGCAAGTTAACCTGGCGAAATCTGTTTCAGGCCTGCATGCGCACCCTGCGCCTCAATTCCATGGTCCTTTGGATCATGATCGGGGCAGTCTCTTTCAGTCATCTCATGTCGCTATCCGGGTTGAGTACCCATACTGAGCATATGATGGCCGGTCTGAACGCCAATCCCTGGGTCGTGCTGGTTGTTATGCAGCTGACCTTTTTTGTCCTGGGGATGTTTCTGGATCCGGCCGGCATCATTATGATCACGACGCCTGTTTTTATCCCCATCATCAATCAATTGGGCTTTGATCCCTTGTGGTTCGGCATTCTGTTCATTGTCAATATGGAGATGGCCTATATCACCCCGCCCTTTGGTTTTAATCTTTTCATCATGAAGGGCGTGGTGCCCCCGGAAATCAGCATGGGCGATATCTATCGATCCATCCTTCCATTCGTGGTCCTTCAGGGCCTGTGCCTGGTTGTGGTCATGCTTTTTCCTCAATTGGCGCTGTGGCTGCCCACTCATATGGTGGCCAAATGAAAAAGCGTCAGGATAGATTCCTGTCCGGTTCACTGGGGGGCCTGGTCATACTTGACCTGGCCCAACTTATAACCGGACCCTGGTGCGCCAGCATGCTGGGCGACCTCGGAGCCGAAGTGATCAAGGTGGAAGCACCTCTCACAGGGGAAGCCCTGCGGCAGATCGGCCCGTTTGTTGAGAATGAAAGCGTTCTGTTCTTATCGGTCAACCGGAACAAAAGGTCACTGACGGTGGACCTTAGCCGGGAAGAGGGCCGGGCAATCCTGGATCGGCTCATCACCCGGGCCGACGTCTTCATACAGAATTTCCGGCCTGACATCCGTCAGGCCTATGGTGTTGAGTACGATCGGGTGCGGTCCGTCAAGCCCGATATTGTCTACCTCTCGGTCTCGGCCTTTGGAGAAAACGGCCCTTACCGCCTGAAACCGGGGACGGATCACGTATTTCAAGGCCTTAGCGGCCTGATGAGCGTCTCCGGCCATCCAAGCCAGGGGCCTCTGCGTGTAGGCGTACCCGCGGCTGATATGACCGCGGCCCTGTATTCCTGCCTGGGGGTCCTGTCCGCGCTATTCCACCGTCAGGCCACGGGTGAGGGGCAGGAAATACGAATCAACCTGCTGGACGCGGCCATGTGCCTGCAACAGACCACCATTACGGACTACCTGTTGACCGGCAGGGAGCCGGAACCCACCGGAAATTCAAGCCCCTTTGCTTGCCCGGTCGGCATGTTTCCCACCAAGGATGGGTACATCAATGTGGCGGCCTTCAACAATAAATTCTGGCGGGCCTTGTGCCGGGCACTGGAATCCGAAGATCTCTCGGAAGAGCCGCACTTCAAGACACCTGAACAAAGGCTCGCAAGGAGAGATGAACTCGAGGAGATTCTGTACGAACGGTTCGCCTTGGGGACTACGTCCCAGTGGCTTGAAAGACTGGAAACGGCCGATGTGCCCTGCGGCCCGGTCCACACCTATTCCAGCCTGATGACGGACCCGCAGGTCAGGGCGAATAAGCTGATCCGGGATCTGCCCCATGCCGGGTTGGGGTCGATCAGGACTCTGGGGCAGCCGCTGGCCTTTTCGGTCTCTCCGGTTCAGGAAAAGACCGGCGCTCCGCAGCTCGGACAACACTCGGACGAGATTCTTAATGAGCTGGGCTATTCAGCCGGAGATATCGTGAACCTTCATGAACAAGGCATTATCTGAAAGGAGACAAGGATTAGGATGCAAGATGCAGTCATCATCGATGGGGCTAGGCTGCCCGTGGCCAGGGGTGGAGCAGGCGGGGCCTTGAGCTTGGTCCCCGCAGAGAAATTCGGCGCCCACCTTTTGCGTGAATTGGTGGAAAGAAGCGGCATTAAATCGGATGAGATTGACGACGTGTTTCTGGGCAACGTGATGGGGGCCTATCTCTGCTTCTCACGCCTCTGCCTTCTGGAGGCGGGTTTGCCCGTGGAGGTACCCGGTCTGGCCATGGACCGCAATTGTGCTTCGGGCCTGCAGGCCATCGCCAGCGCCTCCCAGGCCATCCGCTGCGGAGAGGCCGAACTGATGATTGCCGGCGGGGCCGATTCAATGACCCGCCAGCCCTGGTTCATAGAAAAGCCTGCCGTGGGTTTCCCTCGAACGCCAATTGAACCGAGGGTCTTGGCCGGGGGACGGGCCACTGCGCCTGAGAAATACGGGAGTTACAGTATGGGTGAGACGGCCGAGAACGTGGCCGAAAGATATGGTATTTCCCGCGATGAACAGGAGGCCCTGGCACGGGAGAGTCATCGCAGGGCCGCCAGGGCCTGGCAGGAGGGGAGGTTTGATGAGGAGGTGATTCCCATTACCGTGCCTCAGCTCAAGGGCAAGCCGGTCCTATTTGACCGCGACGAAACCATTCGGGATGAGGCCCAGCTGGAGCGCATGTCCAGCCTTCCAACCATCTTCCGGCAGGGCGGGTCCGTGACTGCAGCCACATCCTCTCCCGTTACTGATGGGGCCGCCGCAGTGATCATGATGTCGGGCTCCAAGGCCCGTGAGGAGGGATTTAAACCGATTGTTCGAGTGCTGGCCACGGCCTCTGCCGGGGTGGATCCCGCCTATATGGGCCTTGGTCCCATATCCGCCATTCGAAAGGCCTTGAAAAGGGCCGGTTTGACCGTGGGCGATCTGGACCTGATCGAATTCAACGAGGCCTTCGCGGCCCAGGCCTTGGCCTGTTATCGTGAATTGGGCCTGGACACCGCCAGGGTCAACGTGAATGGTGGGGGAATGTCTCTGGGGCATCCCATAGGGGCCACCGGGGCACGGCTGACGGTGACGCTCATGTATGAGATGCGGCGGCGCCGGGCACGTTACGGCCTGGCCGCCATGTGCGTGGGCGGTGGTCAGGGAACAGCCGTGATCTACGAGTTGGTGCGCCATGCATAGCGGATACGAGATGACGTGGGGCCGGGCCCTGGTCAGGAGCGCGGCCAGATATCCTAATAAGAAGGCCATCCAAGATGAGCGGGGGCACTACACCTACGCCCGTTTCAACTCCCGGGTGAACCGACTAGCCCATGGGCTGGAAGGCGTGGGATTGAATCGAGGCGTCCGGCTGGCTGTCCTGAGTAATAATTCCCTCGAACTCATGGAGCTCTTTTTCGCCTGTCTCAAAATAGGGGTGGTGCCCTGTCCCTTGGACTCCCGGCTGACAGCGGATGACCAGACCGCTTTATTGCAGCTGGGCGACCCCCGGGCCATGGCCTTTCATCCGGATCACTCCAAACGGGCCGAGGAACTCTTGGGCTCCATGCCCCCGGAGACCATTCGGTTGGCTTTGGCGCAGGGGGGACCGGACGGCCTGATCACAACTGCTGACCTGATCAATCGATCATCGGCGGAAGAGCCTGAGAGGGATATCAAGGCCGATGATACGGCCTTCATCCTCTTCACCGGCGGCACCACCGGTACTCCCAAGGGCGTTGAACTGACCCATCTGAATCTGATCTGGAATGCCGTCAACGTTATCGCGGAAAACGGCAGTCCCTCTCCGGAGGCCTGCATCTGTTATCCCATGCAGATTTATCATTCCGGAGCCTTGAGTCGGTTTTTGGCTACCATGTTTGCCGGCGGCACCTTTATCGCCCTTCCCAAATTCGATCCGGCCCTCTATCTCGATACCTTGGAAGCGGAGCGGGGCACGTTTGTGGTCGGCAACCAGGCCATCTGGCGAATGCTGCTGGAAGAGAACAAGAAGTGCCGGCGAGACCTCTCTTCCGTTAGCTCTTGGCTGCACGCCCAGGGCGATATCACACCTGATTTTCGAGACCGCATCAAAAAGGAGTTGTTCCCCCGAGGGGAGATGTATGCCAGCTATGCGTTAACAGAGGCCTCACCCGGCGTAACGGTCCTGAAACCGTGGGATAGGCCTGAGAACTGGCCGGGGATCGGGCGGCCTTACATGAGTCTTGAAATCAAGCTGGTCGATAACAACGACAGGGAAGTCCCAGTGGGCCAGACCGGCGAGATCCTGGTCCGCGGACCCAATGTTATGAAGGGCTACTTCCGCAATCCCGAGGAAACCAAGACCGCCCTGGCCGGCGGCTGGTTGCGCACCGGCGACCTGGGCCGGATGGACTCGCGGGGTTTTCTCTATTTTGTCGACCGGCTCAAGGATGTGATCAAAAGCGGCGGGCTCAACGTCTACGCCCGTGAGGTTGAGGAAGCTATAATGTCACATCCCAAGGTAGCTGAAGTCGCAGTCATCGGTGTCCCCCATCCCAAATGGGGGGAGAGTGTGCGGGCCGTGGTCGTGCCTCAATCCGGGGTTGAACTCACGGCCCAGGAGGTGATCGGTCACTGCAAAGAGGTCCTGGCTGGATACAAGAAACCCACCTCTGTTGTCTTTGTTCCGGAATTGCCCAAAGACGCCTTCGGCAGCAAGATAAAAAAGCAGGTATTGCGCCTGAAATACGGTCAGCCCTGAACCACATGTGTCACGGTTTAATAGTGTTAAAAATGAAATCAAAACCATGGAGGTTGTCATGAAGGAAATCCATACCATCGGCGTGCTGGGTCTGGGGATCATGGGCTCGGGTATCGCCCAGGTGGCCGCATCCCAGGGGTACCGGGTCGTTGCCATAGACGCCTTTGAGCAGGCGCTCGAGAAGGCCCGGAAGGTCATGACCGGGAGCCTGGCAAAATTCGAGGAAAAGGGGAAGTTAAAAGAACCGCCCCAGGCGATTCTGGAACGCATCACCTGGTGTACGAACATGGAGGATCTGGCTGGTGCCGACTTTGTCATCGAGACCGTATCTGAAATCCTGGAACTGAAGAAGGACGTCCTAACCAAGGCCGACGCCGTCTGCCGGCCGGAGACGATCTTTGCCAGCAACACCTCCCAGTTCTCCATCACTGCCCTGGCTTCAGCCACGCATCGGGGAGAGCGGTTTATCGGAATGCACTGGTTCAACCCGGCTGTTATTATGAGGCTCATTGAAGTGGTCTGCGGACTGGAAACAGGCCCCGAAACGCTGGAAACCACGCTGGCCCTGTGTGAGCGTCTGGGAAAGGAAGCGGTTGTCTGCAAGAAAGATACTGCCGGCTTTATTACCACCCGCATGCTTTCTCTGTGGGGGGCTGAAGCGGCACGCATCCTCGAAGATGGGATTGCCACAATAGAAGATATCGACAAGGCCTGCCGTCTGGGCTTTGGCCATCCCATGGGGCCGTTTGAATTGAGCGACTTCTCGGGGCTCGACACCGGATTGCAGGTACGGCAAAATCTGTTCGAGGCATACGGGGAACGTTACCGTCCCACAGCGACCCAGTTAAACATGGTCCATGCGGGCCGCCTGGGACGCAAGAGCGGCCGTGGCTATTACGATTACAGGAGAGATGACAAATGATTGGTTTTGCACTGAGTGAGGAGCAGCGCATGTTCCAGAAAACGGCGCACGACTTTGCCGCTAAAGAGCTGCGCCCCATTGCGCTGGAATGTGACCGCTCGGAGACCTATCCGGACGAACTGATCCGGAAGGGCCACCAGGCCGGACTGATCTCGTTTCACTTCCCGGAAGAATACGGTGGGGCAGGGGTTACGGATCGGGTGTCATGGGCCATTGTTCGGGAAGAGTTGTCTTGGGCGTGCCCAGGACTCTGCATCGCCATGATGGCCTCCAACCTGGCGGCCACGCCCATTCTATACATGGGGTCCCCTGAACAAAAGGAGAAGTATCTGACGCGTCTCAGCGATCCGGAAAAGATTACCCTTGCGGCCATGGCCATGACCGAGCCTGACGCGGGTAGCGATGTATCCTCCATCCGAACCAAGGCGGTTAGGAAAGGGGATCGATATGTCTTGAACGGGACCAAGACCTTCATCACCAACGGCGGTATCGCCGACGTGACGGTAGTCTACGCCCGGATGGAAGGCAGTTCCGGCATGGAAGGAATGACCGCCTTCATCATCGACGGTCGTCCCAAAGGCTTTTCCATGGGCAAGAAAGAGGACAAAATGGGGATTCGGGCCAGCCACACCGCTGAACTCATCCTCGAGGATGTGGAGGTTCCGGAACAAGATCGGCTGGGGCCCGAGGGCGATGCATTCATGCTGTCAATGAGAATGTTTGATGAAAGCCGGATTATGGTAGCGGCCCTGGCCCTCGGCATCGGCCGGCGTGCCCTTGAGATCGCGGTCGACTATGCCGGGGAAAGAAAGCAATTCGGCAAGTCCATCAAGGCCTTCGAGGGCGTATCCTTTAAGCTCGCCGACATGGCCACCCGATTGGAGGCCGCCCGACTTTTGACCTGGCAGGCAGCCTGGCTGGCTTCCCAGGAGGGCCGCCGCTTTACCAAGGAAAGCGCCATGGCCAAATATTATGCTACCGAGGCCTCGTGTTGGGCTGCCGACCAGGCCATCCAGATTTTGGGTGGTTATGGCTACATGCATGAATACTCGGTGGAAAAGCTTTACCGCGATTCCCGGGTCTTTCGCATATTCGAGGGCAGTTCTGAGATCATGCGTCTCATCGTAGCCCGCGAGCTTTACCGTAAATAGGGGCGGCACACATCATGGCTTACAAATATCTCAGAGTAGAGGCAGTGGACAGGATCGGCCTCATTACGGTGGACTTCCCACCGGCCAATTCCCTGGCGCCGGAGGTTCGAGACGAACTGAAGGCCGCGGTGACCGCGATGTTCGATCGGGACGATATCTGGACCTTGATCCTGACCGGTGCCGGAGAAAAATTCTTCATGGCCGGGGCCAATATTCCGTCGCTTTTGGAATTGGAACCGGATACGGCCCTGGTCCGGGTTCAGGCAGCCCGGGAGTTTTTTGGCCTGATCAGTCAGGGGGATAAGCCGGTCATCGCCGCCATCAACGGGCTCTGCCTGGGCGGGGGTCTGGAGCTGGCCCTGGCCTGCGACCTGCGCCTGGCCTCGGATCACGTGAAGTTGGGGCTGCCCGAGGTCAATCTGGGCCTGATGCCCGGAGGCGGTGGGACCCAGCGGCTGTCGCGCCTCATTGGCACAGGAATGGCCAAATATCTGATCTTTACCGGTCAGCCGCTGACCGCACAGCGGGCCCTGGAGGTGGGTCTGGTCGAGCGGGTTGTCCCGGCGGGAGAATTGGTGTCCGCGGCCAAGGAGACAGCGTCTCTGATCAACAGCAAAGGGCCGTTGGGGGTCCGGGCCGCCAAGAAGGCCATCAACACAGGCATGGAAACGACCCTGGCCCAGGGCCTGGACTTGGAAAATCGGTTGTGGAGCGAGCTTTGTGGAACCAGAGACATGAAGGAAGGCGTGACCGCGTTTTTGGAAAAACGCCATCCCCAGTTTGAGGGAAGTTGAGGAAAGAGATATGGATTTCGATTTACCCGAAGAACTTAAGATCATGCAGACGACCATCCGACGGTTTGTCAAACAGGACCTTGACCCGATTGCCCAGCAGATCGAGGAAGAGGACCGGATACCCGAAGGGATTGTGGCCAAGATGAGGGAACTCGGCCTCTTTGGCATGTCCATTCCCGAAGAATACGGGGGCCTGGGGCTTTCCACCCTGGGTGAATGCGTGGTGTACGAGGAGATATCCCGGGCCAATGCTTCGTTACGAACCCGGTTCAGCACCAATAACGGCATCGGTTCTTTGGGCATCCTCTATGACGGTACTGAGCAACAGAAGGAGCGATACCTGGGTGACATTGCCAGTGGAGAAAAGACCATCGCCTTTGCCTTGACAGAGCCTGATGCAGGATCGGATGCCTCGGCCATCAAGACCGTTGCCGTCCGCCGGGGGGACGAATTCGTCATCGACGGGCGGAAGATGTTTATTACCAACGGGGCCATCGCAGACCTGGTGACGGTCATCGCCCTGACCGATTCGGAGAAGCGGGCCAGAGGCGGCATCACGGCCTTTATCGTGGAGAAGGGGACTCCGGGCTTTACCGTGGGCAGGCACGAAAAGAAAATGGGACTGCGCGGTTCCACCACGACCGAACTCATCTTTGAAAAATGTCGTGTGCCGGTGACCAGCGTCATCGGGGGGGAGGCCATGATCGGCAAAGGGTTCCAAACCGCCATGCGGGTCCTGGACAAAGGGCGTCTGACCCTGGCTGCGGCCTCGGTGGGCATGGCCCGGAAGGCCTTGGAAGTGGCGGTAGGCTACGCCAAGGAACGCATCCAGTTTGGACGTCCCATCGGGCAGTTCCAACTTATCCAAGGCATGCTGGCACAGATGGCGTCAGAGGTGTTTGCCGGTCGGCAGATGGTGTACCGGACCGCATGGGAAAAGGACCAGGGTCATCAGATCAGAATGGAGGCTTCCATGACCAAATTGTTCTGTACCGAAATGCTGGGTCGTGTTGCCGATTTGTCTTTGCAGGTCCATGGGGGGATGGGTTACATGAAGGAATTCCCCATTGAGCGTATCTATCGGGATGCCCGTGTGGTAAGGATTTATGAAGGCAGCAGTGAAATCCAAAAAATTGTCATCGCCAGGGAACTGTTGAAGGACTGATCCGAATGGCGATCCGGTCAATGCAGTAAGAGGAAGTAGACGGCTGTGGCTATAACGTTGAGGGCATCACCGATTCGTGAGACTCTGGGCATCCGCTATCTGAGCGCGGAACCCGGCCGGGTATCTGCCGAATTCAATCCAGGCCCGGAATTTACCAATGCCAACGGTACCATACAAGGTGGCATACTCTGCTCGTTCCTGGATCATATCATGGGCCAGAGCGCTTACGCTCTCGTTGGACCCGAAGACCGCCTGATCACCTTGGAAATGTCACTGAAGTTTATTGAAGCGGTATGGCCCGGGCTGGTTCGGGGAGAAGGATGGGTAATTAAGAAAGGTAATGCCGTCTTTTTTAGTGAAGGTCAGATTTTCGGCCCGGAGGGCAGAGTAGCGGTTAAAGCTTCCACCTCGCTTTTCCTCACCCGAACATAAGGAGAATCCTTTCTGTTTTTGGGAACATCCTCTCCCGCAGGCACGAATACGAGGCCGACGCCTTTGCCGTGGACACCTATGGGAAACCAGAGGCCATGATCTCGGCCCTTAAAAAACTGAGCGTCGACGCCCTCTCCACCCTGACACCCCACCCCCTGAAGGTCTTTCTGAGCTACAGCCACCCCCCGGTCCTGGAACGGATCCGGGCGATTCGGAGCCGAAATCCAAGTGGAATGGCAAATCTGCTAAATCGAGATGATGCAGTCGGTCTTATTTATCCCCAATGCGGGCCACCCCCGCAACCCAAGGGTGCCCAAGTCTCGGGTTCAAAGGTTCAGAGGGTTAGGGTTTAACTCGGAACCCGGAACCTTTTAGCGCTCACAGATTTTTTGTTTTTTTGACAGAAAACCAGGGGATAAGGCACCAAAGGCTGGTCCTGAGGGCAAATATCGCCCCTTTTCGGATTACTGCAATCCGGAGACATCCAGATGGCCTCTCCTGAGCAATTCAATCATCTGACGGTTTTTGAAAACGATCAATAATAGGCAAGATAATCACACAAACGACGATCGATATGCCGACTACCACAAATTCAATCCACTTGGGCCATGGTATTTCCATTTCCTTTGTTCCTCCTCGACGTAAGAGTTCATGGTTCTCAATGGATAATTCCTTCAAACCCCTTTTAGGTTGAGGATTTCAGAAGGTTACGGAAGAATCCCGATTTTTTTGCTGAAAGCTGAATTGCGTGGCCTGATAATTCCTATAACTTATTTGAATTTAATAGGAAAACTCTTATCCAATCAATTCCATTGAAACCTGCGCATGCCATTGCAGGGGTTACAGCCCGCTAATAAAACGGCTTCGCGATAGAGCATAAAGAAAAATACCTATTCGCACAATTAGAAAATTGCGATACTATCTTTCTAATTTATCGAAACAGGAGGCAGAACCAATGGAATGGCTGAACTATCATCATTTGCTCTATTTCTGGACTGTTATGCATGAAGGAGGTGTGACAGCAGCGTGTAAAAAGCTTCGGCTTTCACCGTCTACTGTCAGCACCCAGGTCGGTAAGCTGG
>Ga0209164_1002221_pt1 | contig 21444 bp, 17 predicted proteins | sample MTBNYHSulfiMetaG_FD_187458 | JGI IMG/M metagenome (GOLD analysis project Ga0209164, IMG submission 187458) | Enrichment culture microbial communities from rom New York Harbor, USA that are MTBE-degrading - MTBE-NYH (New York Harbor Sulfidogenic)... | ecosystem: Environmental > Aquatic > Marine >... | reverse complement strand
TGCTTGCATTTGAGGCATCAGGCAGGTAGAAAATCGGACACCAGAATTCAAAAACCGAGGGGATGGGGTCCCCCTGAAACCGCCCGGGCCGGGCTGATGACTCCTACCGTCGGAACCTTACGGTAGGGTCTTGATAAAAGCGGCCCGCAGGCGGTTTTTTTATCACGGCAGTCCATCGCTAAATACTGACCGGCGGGGCCAAATGGACGTCTACAAAACTTTCGAAGATCTTAAACAACACGAGCGCGAAGGTTCCGACTACCGCGTCCGCTGGCGCATGGGCAGCTCGGGCATCGCCATTTTGAGCATTCACGGTGGTGAGATCGAGCCGGGGACGACCCGCATCGCCAACGCCATCGCCGGATGGGAGCACTCTTTTTACGCGTTTGACGGTATCAAGCGCACCGGAAACCTGGCGTTGCACATCACCAGTACCCGCTTTGACGAGCCCACGGCCATAGAAGTCGTTTGCCGGTCTGACATTATCATATCAATCCACGGCAGTGCCGGGAAGGCGCCGGTAGTGCATATGGGCGGGCTGGACGAAGAGTTGAAACGTCAGATAGAAGGTGAGCTCCATTTATCGGGGTTTCAGGTCACGGGAAGCGAAGAACTGCCATACGGTGCGACTGATCGCAAGAATATCTGCAATCTGTGCGGCCGTGGTATGGGCGTTCAGTTGGAGATCAGTCGTGGCCTGCGCGAGAGGATGTTCTGGGATCTCAGTCCCGAGGGTCGACGGCACCCCACGGCGGTGTTTGTCCGTTTCATCGATGCGGTGCGCAAGGCCATCGCCCCGTTTGCGGTCGAAGTCCAACCTATGCAGAACACCGATTGACCGTCCGATAGGGCAATTCAGCCAAGGAGAAGAGGGAATCATGGTAGAGTGGTTCAAAGCGGTTGCCCTGGTCATGCTCGGTGGCAGCCTGGGCGCGGCCAGCCGTTACACCATCGGCCTGTTGGCGGCCAAGGCCTGGGGACCTCAATTCCCCTGGGGAACGTTGTTGGTCAACCTGTCGGGATGTTTTCTCATCGGCCTTCTCTTCGCCCTGGCCGAACGGGTTCGCTTGTTGACGCCTGAGATGCGTCTTTTGTTGATCACAGGATTTCTAGGCGCTTTGACGACGTTTTCATCGTTCGCCCTGGAAACGGTCAACGCAGGACGTGCCGGCCTTACTTTTCAACCCCTGGCCAATATTCTGGTCAACAATATCGGCGGTCTGGCCCTGACCATTCTCGGCATGCGGCTGGGCGGCCTGCATTAAGGGGGGGTGCGATGCTGAACTACAAAGGGATCGAAATCTTTACCAGCGAAGCGGCCCGCTATAAGAAAAAGCCGTTGGTCGACGCCGTCGTGGAGTATATCCGTGGCCTGAAGATCGCCGCACGCTGCATGGTGACCCGTGGCATTGCCGGGTGTTATGAAAGCGGGGAGGTGGCGACCGGACGTCTGGAGATTCTTTCGCTCAATCTGCCGATCCGGATTTACATCGTCCTGCCGGCCTTGGAGAGCGAACGCGTGTTAAATGGTCTGAACGGCATGCTCGGAGACGGCATTGTCGCTTTGCACGATCTGAATGTGCTCAGCCACCGGGCCAACAATGCTTTTTTCCCAAGGCAGCTGATGGTGCGTGACGTGATGACGTCCGAACCCAGGCGCATAGAGGCCGACACCCCCTTGAGCGATGTCGTTCAGTTGCTGCTGCCTTCGGTTTTCACGGGTCTGCCCGTAGTCGATGAACACGATCGGCCTATCGGCGTGGTCACCCAGGGGGATTTGATCCGCAAAGGTGGCTTGCCCTTGCGACTGGGGCTTCTGGCGGAATCGGACGAGGGGCGCCGCGATGCGGTCTTGGCGCAGCTGGCCGGGCGGCGCGCCGCCGAGGTCATGACCGCTCCGGCGATCACGGTCGCCGCGGACAGGCCGTTGACCGAAGCCGTGGAGCTGATGTTGAGCAGGCGGGTGAAGCGCCTGCCGGTGGTCGATCGGAGCGGGTGTCTGACCGGCATGCTTTCGCGCTTGGATATCTTTCGCACGGTCATGCGTGAAGCGCCCGACTGGAACTCTTTTCGGGCCCAAAAGATTGAAGTGGATCATCTTAAAAGGGTGGGCGACATCCTGCGTCGGGATACGCAAACCGTTTCTGCCGAAACCCCTCTCGATGAAGTCGTGCGCATGATCGATCGCAACGACCTGCAACGGGTCGCCGTGCTCGACGCCCGGGGAAAGCTGCTGGGACTGATCTCGGATCGCGATCTGCTGCGCTACTTCAAACCCCAACAGGAGGGAATTTGGCACCTCCTGGCCAAGGTGAAGCAAACCTTCAAAGAGGATGCCTGCCTGACGGGCGACCTGCAGCGCTGCCTGGCCGAAACCAAGGCGGGCGATGTCATGACCACCGATCTGACCACGGTACGCGAAGAGATGTTGATCGAAGAAGTCATCGCCCTGATGATCGACAAAGAGCTCAAGCGTCTGCCGGTGGTGGATGCTGAAGGTCGCTTCAAGGGCATGATCAGCCGCGATTCGCTGTTGCGCACCGGTTTCGGAGAGGCCGGCTGAAGGGAACCATTTCCCATGCTGCAATTCAAACAAGAGACATTTCACTCCCGGATCGTGCTGCCCAATGGCGAGACGGTCGAACGCCCTATCGAGATCCGCACCCACCCGATCACCGGTGGCACCTGCCGGATCACCTACAGCCGAGGAGAAGAGCGCGAGCCCGGGGCAGAGATTTTGCCCGAACCTCCGCCGTTTGCTCAAGATACGGCGGCTTGCCCCTTCTGCCAATCGCGGCTGGCCGCCCAAACCCCCCGGATGGCGCCCGAGCTGTGGCCGTCGGGCCGCATGATTCGGGGAAGCTCCACCCTTTTCCCCAACCTCTTTCCCTATGGGCGCTATTCTGCAGTGAGCCTGTTCGACGACCGGCACTTCGTCGAGATCGGCACGGCCCGCCTTCAATCCTACGTGGACAGTTTCCTGAACAGCCGGGATTATCTGCTGCAGGTGCTCTCCTACGATCCGGCGGCCGTTTACATGGCCATCACCCAGAACCACCTGCCTTCGGCCGGAGGTTCCCTGCTGCATCCCCACCTGCAAGTGCAGGCCGATCGCATCCCGGCCAACCACCAGCGATTTTTAAACACCCGTGCCGCCGAATATCGAACAAAGCACGGTACACGACTGTTCAGCGATTATCTGGCCCTGGAGAAGCGCACCGGTCGACGCTGGATCGGCGAAACAGGCCCCTGGCAATGGCTGGCGGCGTTTGCGCCCGAAGGCTTTTTCGAAATCTGGGGGATTCTACCGGGAATCACCGCGCTGCGCCAAACCGTGGATGATCATTGGTCGGACCTTGCGAAAGGGGTTTTGAACGCCCAACGGTTCTACCGCAGTCTCGGCCGCAACGGCTACAACCTCGGCCTGCTTCTGCTGGAAGATGGTTCCGACGATCTGGAACTGCGGGTGGTGCTCACGGTTCGTGGAAATTACGCCCCCTGGGTGCGCAGCGATTTTACCGGGTTCGAGGTGATGCTGGGCGACATGGCCACCTTTTCAGCGCCGGAGCTCATAGCCCAACAGGCGCGCCCTTTCTGGCGAAACGATCACTTTTAAGCGATTGGAGAAGAATACCTTCTTGACGGCGTTTGGTGGATTCTGATATTAGGTCACGAAAAAAATAAAAATCGTGATGATTTATCCGACCGCTTCCAGGAGCGCACGATGTTTTTTCAAACCGCCGGCATCGAAGTCTCCATCTGGGTGCCACCCCTGGTGGCCTTCGTGGTGTCGTTTTTCACCTCCATGGGTGGTGTCTCGGGCGCCTTCCTGCTGCTGCCGTTCCAGATGTCGTTTCTCGGGTACACCCATCCGTCGGTCAGCGCCACCAACCAGGTGTTCAACATCGTGGCCATCCCCAGCGGCGTGTACCGCTACTGGCGCGAAGGCCGGATGGTGTGGCCCCTGACCTGGATCGTGGTGGCCGGCACCCTGCCCGGCGTTTTTATCGGGGCCATCGTGCGCGTGGCTTATTTGCCGGACCCAAAGCATTTCAAGCTTTTCGCCGCCGCCGTGCTCTTTTATATAGGCCTGAAAATGGTGCGGGACCTGCTGAAGAAAAGCGCGGGTGGCGACAATAAAATCTGCAGCGAAAAGCGGTTTCAGGATTTGGTGAAAAGCCACCGTGCCAAGAGCGATGGGGGGGGCATTTCGGATGAGAAGCACTTCAAGGCGACAACGGTGACGCATTTCAACCTGAGGCGGTTGGGCTACACGTTCTACGATGAATCGTTTGACGTATCGTTTTGGGGTATCTTCACCCTCAGCTTGCTTGTGGGGATTGTGGGAGGCATTTACGGCATCGGCGGCGGGGCCATCATCGCTCCATTTTTTGTCACCTTCTTCAGGTTGCCGGTGTATACCGTGGCTGGGGCCGCCTTGATGGGCACCTTCGTCACATCGGTTGCCGGCGTCGCTTTCTATCAAGCCATCGCACCGCTTTACCCGCATTTATCCGTGGCGCCAGATTGGCTGTTGGGGGCTTTGTTCGGCGTGGGGGGCATGGCGGGCATGTATCTCGGCGCGCGCTGCCAGAAATTCGTTCCCGCCAGGGCCATCAAATGGATGCTGGCCGGCATCATCATAGTGACGGCGTTGAAATATATCGCGGCGTTTTTCGGGTATTGATGCCCTTCGAAATGAATGGGTTCGGCAGGACCCATTAACCCGACTATTCTGGCACGCCCAGTGTTTTGAACATTTCCACGATGCTTTTTTTGTCCATGAATCCCACGTGCCGACCGACCTCCTTGCCTTCCTTGTCATAGAAGATCTGGGTTGGAATGGCACGGATGCCAAATCGTTGCGCTTGCTCGCGGTGTTTCCAGACATCGATGAAGATGATGGAAGCGCGGCCGTCGTACTCCTTGCGCAGCTCCTCGAGAATCGGGGCCATCATCTTGCAGGGGATACATTTGTCCGCGCCGAGGTCCACCATGGTGACCCGGCCCGGCGTGGGCACGGGGGGAATGCCGGTGGAGGCCGTATCGGCCGCGAACAGCGGCGTGGCGATCCAGACGAAAAGTAGGATAAAACTGATGGCAAAACGTTTACTTTTCAAGATAAGTTCCTTTTGCTTTGAATTTTCTTCATCTTGTGCATCATCCCGCTGACTGCACCGTCCCGAGCCATTGCATGGCCGCCATCTGCACAGGGTCCCAGGGACTGGAGAGCGGCGGCGTGTAAGACAGGTCCAGGTCGCAAAGTTGACCGACGCCCATGTCATTGTAGAGGGCCGCGGCAACGATATCGATGCGCTTGGAGACTTCCGCCGTGCGGTGTCCGACCATCTGCGCGCCGAGCAATTTCCCGGTCGGTCGGTCCCCGGTCAGGCGGATGTGCAGCGCAGTGGCGCCTGGATAGTAGACCTTGTGATCCCAGGTGGTGATTGCGGTGGTGATGGGATCGAATCCCGCCGCCCGCGCTTCGTTTTCTCGAAGGCCGGAGCGGGCCGCCACGCTGTCGAAGACTTTGACCACCTGGGTGCCAAGGCTGCCCTGGAACTGGCAATGGCCGCCGATCATGTTTTCCCCGGCCACCCGGCCCTGCTTGTGGGCCGTGGTGCCCAGGGGCATGTAGACGTGGCGGTCCAGGATGCGATGCCAGGTGTGGACGCAGTCCCCGGCCGCCCAGATATCCGCAATCCGGGTGGCCATGGTGCGATCCACGTCGATGGCGCCGCCGACGCCTAAACCGATTCCGGCGGTAGTGGCCAATTCGACGGACGGCTTGGCGCCGGCGGCGACCACGACCATGTCCGCGGCCACGGATTGGCCGGAAACGACGTGCACGAGAAGCCTGCCGTCCGAACGTTCGATGCGCTCAACGGCATGCCCTGTCAATGTTTCCAAACCCTTGGCGCCGAGTTCGGCATTGATCAATTGCCCCAGTTCGGGATCCAGGGTGGTGAGCACCTGGGGTGCAAATTCAATCAGGGTCACTGCCAGGCCTTTATGCGTCAGCGCATCGCCCATTTCCAGTCCGATATAACCGCCGCCGATTACCGCCGCATGTTTCGGCCGATGCTCATCCATGAATCTTTTGACGGCGAAACTGTCCGTCATCCAGCGCAGGAAAAAGACCCCGGGCAGATCCAGTCCCGCGATCGGCGGCTGGGCCGATATGGCGCCGGTGGCGATGAGAAGCTTACTGTAAGCGATCCGCTGCGTGGCGCCTTGGGATGATTGTACGCCCACTGTCCTTGTCGTCGGATCGATGTCCAGCGCCCGGTGGTCGAGCAGTACGTCGATGCCGTGCGCGGCGATCTCCTGGGCCGTTCGGTGGGCCAGGGTTCGCCAGTCGGTGACTTCGCCGCTCAGATAGAACGGCAGGCCGCAGATGCTGAAGTTGGGGTAGGCGTCGGCCACGACCACGGTCACGTCGGCCTGCCGGTCGATCTCTTTGATGCGCAGGGCAGCGCTGATGCCCGCGTCGCTGCCGCCGATGATGAGTATTTTGTCCATTGGATCACTCTCCTTTCCGAGTGCCGGCATGTTTGTAGGATCGATCCAAAATCTCCAGTGGGTGATAGACGGGATAGGGCAGGAGATGTTGAAACTGAAGCCGGCAGCTCAGACAGTCGGTGATGATGCCTTCAGGCTCGGCGGCTTGAATTTTTTTTATCAAAGGCGTTCCGAGTCGGATGGATGCGTCGTGAAACGTTTTCTTGTATCCCAGACTGCCGCCCATACCGCAGCAATCCATGGCGCTGCCGACCGGTTGGACGGCCAGTCCTGGAATCCGTTGCAACAAGTCCGGGTATGGACTGCCGATGCCCTGTTCGCGTTGATGGCAGGGCGAATAATAGACCATGCGGTCATTGATTCTCCAAAATCGGATGTGAGCTTTTCTCCACTGTGCAGCCGATTCAGGTACTCCCCGAGGTCCATGACGCTTTCGGAGAGGGCGATCCGATCCAGGGGGTCGAGGCTCGAGAAGTAACCGTCGTCCTTTAAAATTTGATCATACATGGCTTTTTTAAGGCGCACGAAACGTTGTTTTCCCTTAGAGCGATCCGGGACCAGGATGTGGTCTGCGCCGGCGTTGATCGATTGCTGATAGGTCGATGCGTAACAGGCCTTCTCCCTGAGCAGGATTTTGAACAGAAAGCCGCAGGTGGGACATGAGCAGACGATGTCGCAGCCGGCGTGCGCGGCTTCTAAAAGTGCCTCGACATTAAACGATGCCCGTTGGAGGGTGACGGTCGCGTCTCCTTCGACCAGCGTAGGCATGCCGCAGCATTGCTGGGGCGGTACATAGACGCCGATGCCGTTATGCTCAAGAACGGACACGGCAGCCCGTGCGACTTCGGGAAAAAGATAGCCGGCCGTGCAGCCCGCGAAATAGGCGACCTTGGCGGTCTGTTGCGGTAAGCGGTTCAATCCTTTCTTTTCGGCCCAGGCGAAAAAGCTCTCTTCAGCCAGGCGGGGCAGGGGGCGCCGGGGGTGGATCCCAGCGATTTTCCTGGCCAGACGGCCGAGCGGAGCAAGTGAAAGAATGCGGTTGACCATTTTTGGCGCCAGGCGGCCCCATTGGCCGAACCGCTGCACGTCGGCCAGCAGGCGGTTTGCCAAGGGCATGCCCTCCCGAGCCACCCGCTCGGTTTTGCCCCGGATCGCATCGGCGCGGATATCGGGGCACGGGCAAAGACCGCAGAGGGTGCACAGGTCGGCCAGCCGGTCCAACTCGCTTCCCTTGATCGATTCTCCGGACGCCCTTTCCTGGTCGTACAGTCGGTAGAGTTCGGGAAACAACAGGCAGCTTTCATCCATCAGGAAACGACAGGTGTCGCAGTCGGCGCAGGCATCCACTACCGATCGCAGCGTCTTTTCCGGATCGCCGGCCATCATTGCGGCTGCCTGAACCAGCCCTGCGTGCGCAGGCAGATTTTTACCAGCATCAACATCACCGGCACCTCGATGAGCACCCCCACCACCGTGGCCAACGCCGCGCCCGACGAGAGGCCGAAGAGCATCGTGGCGGTCGCTATGGCCACTTCGAAATGGTTGGATGCACCGATCATGGCCGCGGGCGCCGCGTCCGCGTAGCGAAGCTTCAATAAACGCGCCAGTCCATAACCCAACCAGAAAATTAGCATGGTCTGGATGAACAGGGGGATGGCAATCCAGACGATGGTCAGCGGATTGGCCACGATCACTTCGCCTTTGAATGAGAAGAGCAGAACCAGGGTGATGAGCAGGGCGATGATCGTAATGGGTGTCAGCACATGCAGGAACTTCTCCTTGAACCACCTTTCCCCCTTGGCGGCGATGATCCAGCGGCGCGACAGATAGCCGGCCACCAGCGGCAGGGCCACGTAGATGGCGATCGAGAGCAGCAGGGCTTGCCAGGGGACGGGCAGGCGGCCCACGCCGAGCAGGAAACCGCCCAGCAGGCCATAGAGCAGCAGCATGGTGAGCGAGTTGATGGCCACCATGACCAGGGTCAGGCCGTCGTTGCCCCTGGACAAAAAACCCCACACCAGCACCATGGCCGTACAGGGCGCGATGCCCAGCAGGATGCAGCCGGCAAGGTAGCTGCGCCACAGAGGGACCTCCAGCATCTTGATCCCCTCGACCAGCACCACGCTGCCGGACCCATGAGTGGCGCCGACCGGCAGATCGAGGCCGAACGGCATTTTGACGTGATCGACTGCATCGGGGCCGATAAAGCCGTAAAAGAGCGTGCCAAGGAAAAAGAGGGCGATGCCGTACATGGTGAACGGCTTGATGGCCCAGTTGACAAAGAGGGTCAGGAAGACCGGTTTGCCGCTCTTACCGGCCTTGATCACCTCGGCAAAGTCGATTTTGACCATGATGGGATACATCATAAAGAAAAGACAGATCGCGATGGGGATCGAGACCACGGGCGCTCCGTTGACCGAAATGGCCAGGCTGTCCAGATAGCTTGCCACACCGGGCGCGACTTTGCCCAGAACGATGCCTGCGATGATGCAAAGCACCACCCAGACGGAGAGGAATCGTTCGAAAACGCTGGTCATCTTGCGTTCGTCGGATTGAACTGCAGGGTTGCTCATGGCTTATTCACTCCTTGCCTGCTTTACGATTCTGGAATTCAGGCACCGACAAAGGGGTTGGCGATAAAGTAGACCCCTATCAATGCGATCACCATTCCCGCGCCGCGCCGGAACCACAGACCGGCACCCTGCCAGGTGCCGCTTTCGGTGACTTTACGCACCATGGCCGTGGAGCTACCGGCCACGACGATGGGCAGGCAGTGTCCCAATGCAAAAAGCACCATCATCAGGGAGCCGAAGAAGATTTGCTGCTGCAAGGTGACGATGGCCAGAATCGGCGCGATAAAGCCGAAAGTGCACGATCCGGAAAGAATGCCATAGGCCAGTCCCAATCCAAGGGCGCCATGGATACCGCGCAGTTTGAGGCGGTAGAGCAGGGCGCCGGACATAGAGCAAGCCTGCACGCCAAGCATGCCCAGGGCCACCCAGATCAAGACGATGCCCACCAGGACCTGCCACCATGAGCCCATATCACCGAGCATGCGGCCCAGCAGGGCGCAAACGATGCCTACCACGGCGATGGTGATGAACAAGCCCAAGGAAAAAGCGCCGGCATACCAGGCGGCCCGTCGGGGATGGACGGCTGTCTCCTGGCCGCCCACATAGGCCACGATCAACGGGATGGAGGCCAGGTGGCAGGGGGAAAAGAGCACGCTTACCATGCCCCACAAAAAGGCGCCTCCCAGGGCGATGGCCGAACCGGCCGTCATCCAATGGTTCACCGTAAGTAAAAATTTCTCGAGCATATCGTTGGGCACGCCTCCTCCGTTTTTGGAGTCAGACGGATATGCCCGGTAACAACAATCTGGTGCAACCCGTCCATTCGTTCGTCTCCGGCCTCACCCCCCAATCTCGGCTATTTTTTCAGCCAACTGACCACATCCGCTTTAGAGGGGATCTTACCCACGCTTTTCACTTCTCCGTCCACCACCACGGCAGGTGTGCCGAATACACCGTAGCCGGCGATCTTCATGACGTCGGTGACTTTTTCAATATTGGCAGCGACGCCGCTCTCTTCTACAGCCTCTTTGACGACTTTTTCAGTCTGCTGGCATTTGGGGCAGCCTGGGCCCAATACTTTTATCTCCATTTTACTTTCCTCCTTTTAAATTTTCGATTGATTCGCGGCCTTCCATATGCATTTCCTAAGCGAAAAATGCGCCGTAAAGCATCCCGGCGATGGTGGACATCACCACGATGATGCCGCAGAAGGTGGCCGTCTTTTTCAAGCCCAAGACGCTGCCGATCACCAGCATGTTGGGCAGCGACAGGGCGGGTCCGGCCAGCAACAGGGCCAATGCGGGCCCCTGGCCCATGCCGGATCCCAACAGCCCTTGCAGGATCGGCACTTCGGTCAGGGTGGCGAAATACATCAAAGCGCCGGCCAGGGCGGCGATGAAGTTTGCTTGGAAAGAGTTGCCGCCGAGCAGCGAGGCGATCCACTGCTCCGGAATCAACGCCGGATGGCCGGGACGGCCCAGCATGAAGCCGGCCACCAGCACGCCGCCGGCCAGCAGGGGAAAGATCTGTTTCATGAAACCCCAGGTGGATTCGATCCAGTTTTTGCGCTCATCGCCGGTGAACCACGCCTTGACCATGAAGGCCAGCACCGCCAGCAGCGCAACGGTGATGTACCACTTGGCAGCGAAGATGGCCGGCCACAATCCGGTCGAACCGGGTGCGGGTTTGGCAAAGGCCGCGAAGATAAGAATCAGCACCATGGTACCGATGTACAAGGCGTCCTGCAGCAGGGTGCGCTCCTTTACCCCCTCGTCGGGGACATAGATCTGACCGGTGGTGCGTGCCGCATCGTCCCTGCGGAAAATCAGAGCCATCAGCAGACCGGTCACGATGGCGAAGACCACCGCGCCGACGGCACGTGCCAGACCCAGCTGCCAGCCCAATATCTTGGCAGTCAGGGTGATGGCCAGCACGTTGATGGCCGGGCCGGAATATAGAAAGGCAGTAGCCGGGCCGATGCCCGCCCCCCGGGTGTAGATGCCGGCGAACAGGGGCAGCACCGTGCAGGAACACACTGCCAGGATGGTGCCCGAAACAGAGGCCACAGAATAAGATAAGATTTTGTTGGCCTGGGCGCCGAAATACTTGAGAACCGATCCTTGGGATACGAATACGGCGATGGCGCCGGCGATAAAAAATGCCGGAATCAGGCAGGTCAGCACATGCTCGCGGGCATACTCTTGAAGCATCAGGAAGGCTTCGAGACCCGATTGACGGATCACCGGATGGGTCCAGGGGACATAATAGGCCGCAATAAACACGCCCACTATCAACAACAGCTTGTTACGTTCCTTCATGACTTCCTTTCTGTACCGGTCGTTTCAAGTTGACCCAGCGGATGGTGGGCCGGCAATCAATTTATAGTTCGCCATTTAACGATATAATAAGGCCCAAAAAAATCAGGTGCCGCAAATGGTTTCCCGCCGGATTTCGGGCAGGCGGGCCACCAGGGCGGCCACCTGAGGATCCTCTTCGAGCCAATGGCGCAGGTTTCCGAGCAGACTCGATACGTATGGATTCATACCGCCATCGGCCAAACGGTAGTTGACCCATAGTCCCTCTTTGGCATAGGTGATCAGGCCGGCCTCCTCCAGGATCTTCAGATGTTTGCTGGCGGTGGACTGGGCCAGTCCCAGGGCCGCCTGGATTTCGCAAACGCACATGACCCGGCGCTGGAGCAGTTTGATCACCTTGACCCGATTGGGATCGGAAAGGGCCTTCATCACTTTGATAAAATCGCGCATAACGCCTCCATATCGATGGATCGGAATATATTAGTATAAAAGGGGCGTGTCAACCCCAAGTTCGATAATTTTCAACCATGGAAAAATGGATGGACAAGTATTGACGGACTCGTAAAAAGTCGTCGCCGGACGGCGCCGTAAAAAGTTCAAGATCAAGGCGCGCGAAATTCCGCGTCCTGAGGCGTACTTGTCGTACGCCGCAAGGACGACGGAATGAGCGCAACGCAGATATTGGGCTTTTTACGGTGTCGTCAGTATCAGGTCGCCGGGCAGGAGACGGCCAGGACTTCTCTAATGATGTTGGCCAGGTCGGCCTCCACGATGGGTTTCTGGACAAAGGCCTTGATGCCGATTTTTTTGGCCCTCTCGGCGGAAATGCCCGCACTGTAGCCGGTACACAAAATGATGGGAAGATCGGGTCGGATCCTGAGCAGTTCCGTGGCCAGGCGCTCGCCGGTCATCTTGGGCATGGTCATGTCGGTCAAGACCAGGTCGATGGTATCCGGTGAATCGCGAAACAGTTCCAAGGCCGCAAGACCGTTGCCGGCCGTTGTGACCCGGTAGCCGAGATTTTCCAGTATTTGACGCCAGACATCGACCAGGATCGGTTCGTCGTCCACCAGCAGGATATGCTCATGGCCGACGGGCAGTGCCTGCTGACCTTGGGATGGGACCTCGACGTGGCCTTCAATAACCGGCAGGTAGATGTTGAATGTCGTGCCGGCGCCGGGTTCGCTGTATACGTTGATGGCGCCGCCATACCCCTTGACGATGCCGTGCACCACGGACAGGCCCAGGCCGGTGCCTTTGCCTTTGGGTTTGGTGGTGAAGTAGGGATCATAAATCTTGGACAGGTTTTCAGACGGAATGCCGGTGCCGGTGTCCTGCACGCTCAGCTTCAAATACTCGCCGGGCTGGAGCCCGGGATGCCAATGCACGTCCCGTTTCGAGAGTTTGACTTGCGTCAACGTCACATCGAGATGCCCGCCTTTGTCTTCCATGGCATGGGCGGCATTGGTGCACAAATTCATGATGATCCGGTGTATCTGTGTCGGGTCGGCCATCGTGCTGGAGAGATCCTCGGCGATTTGGGTGGATATCTCGATGGTCGCGGGTAGCGACGAACGCATCAACTTGAGTGCTTCCTTGACCAGGGGGGCAATCTGCAAGGGCTGCAACTGCCGTTCATCCTGCCGGCTGAAGGTGAGGATTTGTTCGACCAGGTCCCTGGCGCGCAACCCGGCGGCAAGGATCTTCTTTAGATTTTGGTAGATCGGGGAATCCGGCGCGATCTTCCACAGCGACAGCTCCGCGAAACCAATCACGCTGGCCAGTATGTTGTTGAAGTCATGGGCGATGCCGCCGGCCAGGGTCCCGATGGCCTCCATTTTCTGGGCTTGGAGCAGAGCGGCTTCCAGGCGTTTGGCCTCTGATTCGGCACGCTTGCGGTCGCTGATATCCTGCACGAAGGCCATGTGGAACGCCTGGCCTTCGAACACCAGGACGTTGCTCTCGATCTGTACCGGAATGACATGGCCGTCCTTGTGGCGGTGCAAGGTTTCGAAGGTGAGCTGGCCCACCGCCTGCAGGGGTTCGACCTGGTCGGGCCGGATTTTCGGGTCGATGTCGAATACCGTCATGTGGCACAGCTCTTCTCGCGTGTATCCGAGGCTGCGGCAGGCCTGTTCGTTCACATCGAGGATCTGGCCCTGTTCGCCCATGCGGAAAATGCCGATGGATGCTTTTTCGAAGCAGAACCGGGCGATGCGCTGGGACGCTTCCAACTGCTTGCGCTGGGTGATGTCCATCAGGACCCCGTAGAAGATGACCGCATCATCGATCTTCTGGGGTGTGGAGTGGCCCGAGAACCAGATCTCTTCGCCATCGGGTCTGATGAACTGTCCCTCGTAGTCCCAGGGTTGCAGGGCGTCCACGGCCTGCTCGATGGACGTCATGAAACGCTGCTTTTCGGTTTCCGGAATGCACTCGTAGAAATCCTCGAAAAGGGTCGGCGGTTTGGGTTCCAGCCCGAAGATCTCGGTTGCTTTTTCGCTGACATAGGTATTGGCATAGACACGTTCAGGACTGATGCTCAACCGGTAGACCACACCGGGCACATTGGCCGTAATGTCCTGGAGCAGTTTTTCGTTTTGGCGGATTTTTCGTTCCTGTTCATAACCTTCAGTGACATCCCGAAATACGAGCACCACGCCCACGATCGTTCCATCCGACTGTCGTATGGGCGCGCCGCTGTCGGCGATCTGATACCTGCGGCCGTCTTTGGCAATCAGCACGGTGTCGTTGGCCAGGCCGATGATCTCACCTTTGTCCAGAACCTTTTCCACCGGGCTGGCCATTGTGTCACCCGTGAGCGCGTTGACGATGTGAAACACCCGGGTGAGCGGCTGCCCGACCGCTTCCTCGACCGACCAGGCCGTCAATTTTGATGCCATGGGATTCATGCGGGTAACCAGGCCCTCGGCATCGGTGGCGATGACGGCGTCCCCGATGGAATCCAGAGTGATGCGCATGTGGGTTTCGGCGGCCACGAGCTGACGCTCCCGCCGGCTGATGGTGCGGGCCATGTAATCGAGGTTTTCGACCAGGTTCTGGAATTCCAATGTCTTGGACGGCGGCCAGTTGATATCGTAATGGCCGTGAGCGATGGATTTGGACAATTCCGTGTACTGCCGAAATGTTTGCGAGAGATTGCCCGCGCGCACCCACGCCAGGGCAAGCGAGAGGAAGAGAGCAACCACCAGCACCAGGCCGATCAGCAGGAGCGCTGCCCGCAGGGGGGCATAGGCGCGTTCAGGCGACTGGGCCACCACCACCTTCCATCCCAACGGTTCGATGGCCACCACGCTACCCAGATGCTTCCGGCCGTCGTGTTCGAAGGTGGCGGTGCTGAATTCGGTTTTACCTTCTATGGTCGCGTGCGGCACGTCGGGCGGCAGGAGGGTCAGGTCGAATTGTTGTCCGCCCATCTGGTTCTCAGAGTCGGCGACGATCCGGCCCCTGCGATCCAGCACGATGGTCAGCAGGCCGGCACCGGCCGGAAGGTGACCGATGAATCGGGCGAGCTGGTCGATGGCAATTTCACCGATGATCACGTTTTCTGCCATTGGCATGGCCAGCGCCACGGCCAGTCGGCTGCTGGCCGTGGAAAGAAACGTTTCCGACCAGAAGGCCTTGCCGGTTGAGTGCGCATTGAAAACGATGTCGCGGCCGGAGAGGTCCAAGCCCACAAGGTCGTCCCGCCGTGATCGGCCGGCGCTGGAGAGTCCGACCAGGAGAATGGTTTCATCCCGGCCGGATGCGATATAAATGGTCTCGAAGAGCTCTCCGTCTCCGCACTGGGCGTCGAGCAGGGTGATCACGTTGGCCGGTGTGGCGATCCCCCGGATTGTCAGGTGATCAGCCAGGGCGGTCAACTGTCGCTGCCCCCCCATGAGGTGGGCGGAGATCTGGCCGGCAATGGCACGGGCGATCGCCTGGTGTTGCACGCCGATATGGCTGCGGATCTTCGGTGTCAGGAAAAGCCATACGAGTACGGCGACGATGATCAACGGCAGGACGGCGGTAAGGACGAATTGCAGTGAGAGATAGCGCCTCAGGGGCCAGGGGGATTTCATTGGATCACTCCAGAACGACAAACGACTGGTTTCGGACGACGCTGATGGATGCTTCCTTTCGGTCCACATCGCCAAACGGGTCGAATTCAAATTCTCCCTGCAGCCCGGTGAACCGGCGCAGGCGGAGGATGGTCTCTTTTATACCGGTTCCCTTTTTCTGAGCCCTCAAGGCGGTCAATACCACTTGGGTGGCATCATAGGTGTTCACACCCGGGAACCCCGGTTCTCTCCGATAGCGTTCGAGAAAGGCCTGGCGAAAGGCCTTGTATCTTGGGGCCTCGCTGTCGCGGTCGAAGGTCTGCACCACGGTCACCCCTTCGACGGCCCTCCCGCCCAGTTCGAGCAGGCGTTCGGTGGCGCCCCAGTCGGCGAGGGTGATGGGCATGGCGGTATCGAGCTTGCGGATCTGCTGGCACAGCAATGCGGAATCCATGGAATTGGCGATGATGAGGATGCCGTCTGGTTCGACGGCCAGCAGGTCTCGGGCGATTTGTAGAAAGGTGGCCGGCTGGTTGGTATTGAAGCCGATGGTCCCGATGACCGCGCCGCCCGAGGCGGTGAAAGTGGCTTTGAAATTTTCGAGCCACTTTTCACTAAACGAACGGTTGCCCGTATCGTAGGCAGCTGCGATGCGCCGCATGGTCCCGTTTTGGATGTGGTAGTGCGCGCTTTTGTTGGCGAAGGAGCGGGTCGTGGAGGTGACCCGGAAAAAGAAATCATCGAGGCCTGAAAGTTCTTCGGTGGTCGCCGTCGGACTCACCGTGACGAGTCGGGCTTCATTTAAAAGGGGGGCCACGGCCACGGCCATATCGCTGGTCATTGGCCCGATTACGGCCGATACACCCTCTGCGATGAGTTCCCGCGCCACCTTCCGGGCGATATCAGGATCCTGCCGATCATCCTTGACGATGAGTTGGACCGCCCGGCCCCGGATGCCGCCCTCTTGATTGCACTGTTCCACGGCCAACTGGGCCGCATCCCGTCCGGTCACGCCCAGATCGGCCACGCGGCCCAAGGTGCCTGCGACAAATCCGATTCGGAGGGGTTCGTTTGCCTCGCATGCTGCCAGCAACCAGACGACGGCAATCAGAGCTGCTGTCCATGGCCGCAAATGTTTCCTTGAACGGGCGATCTCTTCCATCGTATCGTTTCTCCTGCCGTGCCGCCTGCCGGCAAACTGGCTCAGGAGGGGCCGCACGGGTCGAAAAGAGTGGCCGTCGCAGAAGGTCAGCATTTATTCATGGTTTCGATTCTATGGCAGGCGGCCTCATCAGGCAAGAAAAAACAGGGCGTTGTAACCCATCTTGTCTATCGCGGGAAAAAGAAGCACCCGGATCGAGCGAAAATGCATGCGGGAACTTGAATGTTGGGTGTATGGTTTTATATATTCTGGGCGTTGTGACAGGTTTCAGTTTTAAAAGGTGTAAAGGAGCATCCATATGATGAGCGGGTTTTTGAGAAAATTCGAGCATGGCGTTATCACGTCCCTGATCGCGATGATGATCCTGGTGGTGCTGATATCGACGATCGAGCTGGCTTACCTGATCGTTAAAGATATCATTTCACCGCCATTCTTGTGGCTGGAAATCGATGAACTGCTGGATATTTTCGGCTTTTTCCTGTTGATTCTCATCGGTGTGGAACTGCTGGAGACCATCAAGGCCTATCTGGCCGACAAGGTGGTCCATTCCGAAGTCGTGCTCGAGGTGGCCCTGATCGCCATCGCCCGCAAGGTCATCATCCTGGATGTCAAGGAGTATTCGGGACTGACCATAGTGGGTATCGCCGCCCTGATCGTTGCCATGGGATTGGCCTATTACCTCATGAAACGATGCCTGGACCAGCGCAGAGGAGATCGGACGACACCGTAAAAGCTCAATATCTGCGTTGCGCTCATCCCGTGGTCCTTGCCGCGTACGACAAGTACGCCTCAGGACACGGAATGTCGCGTGCCTTGATATTGAACTTTTTACTACGGTGCCGTCCACCAAGGACTTGTTACGACTGCATCAAGTATGATGAAGAGAAGGAGATGAAAAGCGTGTTGAGCCAATCGAAATGCGGAAGGGTTGTTTTTTGCCTGTTACTTGCAATGATCATCTGGGCCGGCGTGGCCTGGGCCGCGACACCGGCCGGAGATGTCGTGGATTTCCCTCCCGCTTTGGACAGTTATGGCGACCAGGATATGACGAATATCCTGGGGATTCTCAAACACCGTATCGTGCAGCAGCCGTTCAATCTGGTGGCCACCCTCATCTTTTTCTGTGCCATCGTTCACACGTTTCTGAGCAGTAAGTTCATGCAGGTGGCCCACAAATGGGAGCATGAACACGAGGAGAAAATCCGTCGAGGCCAGGCCGGTAAGTACTCGGTCCACCACGGGGCCGAGCTGTTCCATTTTTTCGGCGAGGTGGAGGTGGTGTTCGGCCTGTGGGCCGCGATTCTCGTGATCGCCATCATTGCTTTTTTCGATTGGCAGACGACGGTCTATTACATCGGCTATCGGGTGAACTACGTGGAACCGATGTTTGTCGTCACCATCATGATCCTGGCCGCCACCCGCCCCATCCTCAAACTGGCCGAGGCGATGATGCAAAAGATCGCCAACCTGTTGGGCGGCACCCTGATCGCATGGTGGTTTACGGTTCTGACGCTGGGTCCCACTCTGGGATCGTTCATCACCGAACCGGCCGCCATGACCATCTGCGCATTACTGCTCAGCACCAAATTTTATTCCTTGAAGCCGAGTACGAGTTTTTCATACGCCACCCTGGGGCTTCTGTTCGTCAACATCTCGGTGGGTGGCACCCTGACGAATTTCGCGGCGCCTCCGGTGTTGATGGTCGCCGGCCCGTGGGATTGGAGCACGCTTTTCATGCTGACCCATTTCGGTTGGAAGGAGCTGATCGGTATCCTGCTGAGCAACAGCATCTACTATTTTATCTTCCGCAAGGAATTGAACGGCATGCAACATGACTTTGCGGTGGAAGAGCTCAAGCACGGCATTCAGAAGGAGCTGATCAATCGCACCGACCTGGAGGCCGAATTCGATAAAATCAGGCCCATGGTCACCCAGGAGATCGATTTCGGCAAGACGGTGGGAAGCAAGACCAAGGAAGTCATCGACAGCGTGAAACTCCGATTGGAAGAATCTTATCTGCCCCGCCTTCAAACCAAGCGTGTGGATCCGGAATTGATCAAGGAGGCTTTCGATAAGCGCTTCGATGAGATCAAGCTGAAGAAGCTGCGTGAATTTTTTCCCGGGCTGCTGCCCAAGGAGCAACGTGCCGAATTTTTCGATCCCGACTGGGACGAGCGCGACGATCCGGTACCGGCCTGGGTGACCATCGGTCATGTCCTGTTCATGGCCTGGACCATATTCAACGCCCACCATCCCACGCTGTTCGTCCCGGGCATTTTCTTTTTTCTCGGCTTCGCCCAGGTGACACTGCCTTTTCAGAATCGCATCGACTTGAGACCGCCCCTGCTGGTCGGTTTTTTCCTCGGCGGCCTGGTGATTCACGGCGGATTGCAAGGCTGGTGGATCGAGCCGGTGCTGGGCAGACTCGGCGAGATATCGCTGATGGTGGCGGCGACCATCCTGACCGCGTTTAACGACAATGCCGCCATCACCTATCTGTGTACCCTGGTCCCGGCGTTCCCGGACGGATGCAAATACGCGGTGGTGGCCGGAGCGGTCGCCGGGGGCGGGTTGACCGTGATTGCCAACGCGCCCAACCCGGCCGGCCAGTCGCTGCTGAAGAAGCACTTCGACAATGCCGTCTCACCCATAGGACTGCTCAAGGGCGCCTTGCTGCCCACCGTCATTTTGTGGCTCTGCTTTGCGCTGTTTCGATAAGCAGCGCGTTTCTATTGAAAATAGTGGATTTCGACTGCAGTTTACCCCGGGCTAGGAGCGGGGCTGGGATGACGGTAACGACGAATCTAAGAGTTTTTACGATCCGGTCATCTAAGCAAGTACCACATTGGCGTCCACGGCCACGGGCAATCCCTTCTGGACGGCCAGTGGGTTGATGTCGATCTGTTCGATTTGAGGACAGGCTGCGCCCAGGTCTCCCAACTGAACCAGCAGTCGGGCGGCGGTGGCCTCATCCAGGGGTGCCATGCCGCGAAAGCCTTGCAGCAAACGCCGATTCCGCAGGCTGCGGACGAGCTGGACGGCTTTGGTTTCGGTGAGGGGCGCCAGGGCGAACGTCACATCCGGTTGCAGTTCGGCCAGGATGCCGCCCAGGCCGAACATGACGCACGGGCCGAACTGAGCGTCCCGCAGAAAACCGGCGATCAATTCGTAGTCATACGGGACCTGCTGCTGGACCAGAATGCGGCCCTTGCCGCCCAGTTGCGCCTTGAGCTGTGCAAACGTTTCAAACAGCCGGGGCCGGTCCGCAATGCCCAACCTGACGAGGCCGTGTTCGGTCTTGTGCGCCTTGTCCGGGACCAGCCCTTTGAGCACCACCGGCATCCCCATCCGTTCGGCAAATGTCCAGGCCGCTTCGGGTGTGGCGGCAATTTCTTCTTCGACCACCGGAATGTGCCATTCATCGAGGAGACGTTTACTGTCGAATTCATCGAGCATCTTCGTCGTGTCGGGCAGTTCTATGCGCCTGGGTTCGGGAATCGGCGGCAATCGGTCGTCTGCTTCCGCTTCGGCGCGTTGCCGGTAAGCGTTGAAATGGGCGACGGCGGCCAGACATTCGGCCAGCCGGGTGCCGTCCGAGTGAACGGCGATGCCTGCAGCCCGCGCGCTTTCGCTGAACTGGCGTTTGCCTTCGGCTAGGCCCATCAGCCAGAAGATGACGGTTTTGCCCGATTGGTCGGCCCGTTTTTTCAGGTTTTCCAGATGCTCGGGCATGGCGTCGTCGAGGCCGGTGACAAAATGGATGACCACCACATCGACCGCTGGATCTTCCAGGACGGCCGAGAGCGAATCCATAAACGCGGCTGTGCGCCCACGCAGGGATACGGCTGGAAAGAGGTCGATGGGATTGGCGGGCGGCATCCAGGGCGGAAACACCTTTTCCAGTTTCTTTTTCGTCTCCGCAGAGAGGGTGGCAATGGTCAGGCCGCTGCGCGCCAGGGCGTCGCAGGCCAGGATGCCGGCCCCGCCGCTCAAGGTCATGACGGCGATGCGGCAGGCCGGGTTGAGCTTGGGAATGGCGGCCAGGGTGTGGGCCATGTCCATCATCTGAAAAATGCTGTCGGCCAGGGTGACCCCGGCGCCGGACAGCACGCCGGTCGCCAGGCGCGAGTTGCCCGACAGGCTGCTGGTGTGGCTCATGGCCGCCTGGGCGCCGGCCTCGCTTTGCCCCCCCTTGAGCAGCACGATGGGCTTGGTCGAAGCCGCGGCCAGTTCTGCGAAGCGCCTGCCGCGGGGGATCGATTCGAGATAGAGTGCGACGACGTCGGTGTCGGTGTCCTTTCCCAGGTATTCCAGCAGATCGCATTCGTCCACGTCGGCACGGTTGCCGATGGAACAGGCCTTGGCCACGCCGATACCCTTACGCGCCAGTTCGGCCAGAAAAACGGCGGACATCATGCCGCTCTGCACGATGAGCGATATTCTTCCCGGCAGCAGTCCGGAGGTGCGGATCCGCGGATGCATGAACGTAAAGAAGTACTGCCTGGGAACATCGACGATCCCCATGCAATTGGGCCCCCACAAGCGGATATCGTTTTTCCGGGCGATTTCGTCGCATCTGGCCTGCAGGGCGCGGCCCTCGTCGCCGGTTTCGGAAAATCCGGCGCTTTCGATGATCACCCGGCGCGTGCCTTTCCGGGCGCACGATTCCAGTACGGCGGGCACGGCTTTGGCCGGCACCAGCACGATGGCCAGGTCCACATGGCCGGGGATGGCGTCGATGGATGCGAAGCAGGGCAAGCCTTCTATTTCGGCGTAGTTGGGATTGATCGGGTAGATATCTCCGTCAA
>Ga0209164_1002218_pt1 | contig 21468 bp, 20 predicted proteins | sample MTBNYHSulfiMetaG_FD_187458 | JGI IMG/M metagenome (GOLD analysis project Ga0209164, IMG submission 187458) | Enrichment culture microbial communities from rom New York Harbor, USA that are MTBE-degrading - MTBE-NYH (New York Harbor Sulfidogenic)... | ecosystem: Environmental > Aquatic > Marine >... | reverse complement strand
GTGGGGCATTTTCTCCCTCGCCATGGCTTGCCTGAGCAGCCGGACGGCCCCTTCCTGGCCGAGAATTTTTGAAAAAGGAATCAAAGTGTATTACCTATAAAAAAGTGTTCAGTGTTCAGCGTTCAGCGTTCAGTGTTCAGGACAAAATCATTGACAACCTGCCGTCCATCGGCGATCTGACTCCGGCAGGTTTTTCTCAAGCGATTTCTCCAATCCATTCAGCAGATCGCATACTTCGATATGAAGCCTACAAAGTCTCTGATAGACCTCTACATCCTCCACATCCATGTAGGTCTTTTCCACGACCGCCCCCTTTCTTCTTTCCTCAGCTCCTGAACACTGAAAACTTAAACTCCATCGACCAAGCCTTCAAAACCGATCAAAAAGCCGGCCACAAGGTCTCCTCTCTGTTCTTACATTCCTGAACACTGAACGCTGAACGCTGAACACTTATTAGGCCGATTGCTTTCCCCTTCCAGGGGGAAGGAAACGCCTCATAGACTCCAATATTTCCTTTTCCAGATCGCCCACGGATTGCGCGGCATCGACGACCACGTATCTTTTACGGTCTTTTCGGGCGGATTCGAGATATCCTTCTCGCACTTTTTCGTGAAACGCCAGTTTCTCCCGCTCAAAACGATCCTGCCCCTTATTGTTCCGCGCATTCGCCCTCGCAAGGCCTGTCCGGACCGGGCAATCGAGAAGAAAGGTCCGGTCGGGAACAAGACCCTGAGTGGCTTTTTCATTGAGGGCCTTGATCAACTTCCAATCCTGTCCCCTGGCAAAGCCCTGGTAGACCACGGTGGCGTCGAAATACCGGTCACTTAGCACCCACATCCCTTGACTCAGGGCGGGCTTGATCACCTCTTCCACGTGCTGGGCCCTGTCCGCTTCGTAGAGCATGAGCTCGGCCAGGGGCGTGAGCCCCTTGTTTCTGGAGTCGAGCAAGATCTTCCGGATCTTTTTCCCCACTTCCGTGCCGCCCGGTTCAAGAGTGGCTCTACAGGCAATGCCCCGTTTCTCCAGATTCCGGACAAGGCGCCTGATCTGGGTTGTCTTTCCGCATCCTTCGATGCCCTCAAAGGTGATAAACAAGCAGATCTCCTCTTTTTTTGAATCATCAACATTGACGGTTTCGTAAAAAAGTCCCAGTCCGTCATTGCGAGGCGCAAAGCGCCGTGGCAATCTCCTGGCTATTCGGGCACTTCTGAGATTGCCGCGCTTCGCTCGCAATGACAAATCGGCGGTCTTCAGACTTTTTACGAACCTGTCAACATTTTAGACTGCCAAAATCAAAGATAGACCTTTGACAGGCAGCCGCTTTCATTTCCCGCCTTAAGGAGCAACTGAGTATAGTGGAAAAAATCCCATTTGTACAAGCATCCATTCCGTGAAAACAGCGGTGCACCCGTCTAATTTTGTTGACAAAGAAACCAAAATAGCTTTTCTTACCCAAGTACCTGTTTCCCTGGATAGGATTCGCTCCCTTTAAGGGAGTGAAAACAATAAATTGGGAAGTATTCTCATCATTTTTTTTTAGAGGAGTTCCCATGGCCGGCAGCAAGATGAAAAAGGGGAAAACGGAAAAGAAAAAAACCGTGGCCAAAAAGGGGTCCAAGGCGCCTTCCAAGAAAGCGGCCAAAATAGAGAAGAAAAAAGCGCCTCCCAAAAAAACGAAGCAAACCATGCCCAAAAAAACAGTGAAAAAACCCGCACCGAAAGGAAAAAGAACGGTTCCCCCAAAGATGAAAAAGACCGAGGTCAAAGAACAGGATTTTCGTTCCGCTTTTATAAAAAGTCTGGAAAGCAAAAGAGAGGAACTCAAGGAAACCCTTGAACGGCTTATACACAGTCGAAAGGAGTATGAAGGAGAGCTCACGGCCGGTGATTTCATCGATGAGGTGGATGACGCGCAGAGGGAGATCTCCGCTTACAGCCAGTTCAGTCTCATTGAAAGAAAGAACAAAGAACTCCAGAAGGTGAACTACCTCATCAGCAGGCTTGAAGACAAGGAGGATTTCGGGCTCTGTGAGGAGTGCGGAACCCCTATTCCCAGGGAGCGCCTTCTGATTGTCCCTGAAGCAACGCTTTGTGTGGCCTGCCAGAGGGAACTTGAAAAGATGGACCAGAGAAATTCCATGGCTTCAAGGGGAACCTCCGCCATGGGCCCCAATCGCCGGGAGGTGATCTGGGAGAGCACCGAACCGGTGGAAGAAGATGATGCCCTTGTGGAGTACCACATCGGGTCCCTGCCCGGGATGGATGTGGAAGAAACCGAAACCCCCTCGGACGACAAAGAAGAAAAGTAGACGGTGTAAGGTGCACGGCGCAGGCTAGGAAGGCCGGGCGGCGCACGGCAAAGATGATGTTTTATCCACAGATTCCGCCGATTAACGCAGATTCATTCACGCCACAAGGGACATAAACACAGGAACGCCAATCTTGGAAATCTGCGTAATCTGCGGATCCACTTCTTTTGATTTTTTGAATGATCATAGTCTCTGCGGTCTTTGTGTGACTCGCCATAGCTTCAGCGACGGCGGGCGGCTCTGCGGTGAGTCTTACTTGAGAAGTTGGACGGAGGGGAAGAGGCTCTTGTCCGTGTGAGGAATGAATCTTGCGGCGCTGAACAGATTCATAAACTCCTGGTTCACGTTCAATTCGATGTAGGTTATCGTGTCCCGTATTTCTCGGATCTTTTTGACCGCTTTTTTTGAAAGAAGCCCTTTTGTGGCTCCTTCCAAAGACGTGTTCCCAAGAGGCTTGTACCTCTCCAGGGGCAGGTCCGGCAACATCCCGATGATAACGGCCGACCGCGGATCGATATAAGATCCGAAGGTCCCTGCGACAAAAAAGTTGACCACGTCCTTCATGGAGACATTGACCATATTCGTGATCGTGGTGAGGATGGTATACATGGCCGCCTTTGAGCGCAGCAGCGCGTCGATGTCCGTCTGGGCCAGGGTGAGGTCATGGCCGGATCCGGAATCTTTAGAGCGCACCACCACGAAGTGATGAATTCCATCCTCATCCCGGAGCCTCTCCCCGCAACGATCGGCCACAAACTTCCCCCTCAGATCGATCATCCCGGCCAGGTAGAGCTGGGCCGCGAGATCAATGAGCCCGGAGCCGCAAATCCCCACAGGCGGCTTGTTTTCAATGGTCCTAATCGTGACCTCCTGCGAAGCCGGGTCGATGCGCACCCTGTCGATGACGCCCGGACCGGCCATCATGCCCATGCTCGCCACCCCGCCCTCAAGGGCCGGTCCTGCTGCGCCGGCACATGCCGCCAGCCAATCCCTGTTGCCCAGCACGACCTCCGCATTGGTCCCTACGTCCACGAGGATCGAGAGGTCTTCTGTTTCCGCCATGCCTGAAGCCAGAATGCCTGCAATGAGATCACCGCCGAAATAGCTCCCCACATTGGGAAAGATGAGCACCGGCGCCTCCGGGTGGATCGGGATGCCGAGATCCGATGCTTTGAACAAGGGAGGAGCGTTGATTGCAGGGATGTAAGGCTCGCGGCACAGCCAGTACGGGTCGAGCCCCAGAAAAAGATGGGTCATGGTGGTGTTTCCGGCAAGGGCCATGCCGGCGATGTCGCTGGGAGAGATCCCTTTTTTCCGGGCGATGGCATAAACCTCCCGGTTCAGGCCGTCCACAACAAGCCTTTGAAGCTCTGCCAAGCCTCCGGGTTTCCCGGCATAATGAATGCGGGTCAGAATATCCGGACCGATTTCGGTCTGAGGATTGAGAAAGGAGGTTTCATCAGCCACCTCGCCGGACAGAAGATTCACAAGCCGGACCACAACGGTCGAGCTCCCCAGATCCACGGCAAGGCCGAACAAAGGATTTTCACCATGGCAAGGACGAAGGTCGAACAGGACCCGCCTCCCCTCCTCCTCATAGAAAAGGGCATCCACTTCGTAGCCGTGTTTTCTCAACAAGGCCGGCGCTTCCTTGATGAGCGAAAGCTCCGGAACAATGATTGGCCCGGGAAAGGCCTTTTCGATGGCCTTGATGAGGCGATCCACGTCCCCTGTGTTATTCTTCAGGCCGGGCGCATCCGTTTTCACGGTAACCGCCCTGATCCATCTGTCGTCTATGTTATTCTTCTGCATGGGTTCCACGATCCAACGTGTTCTTTTAAAAACTAAAACTCCATCCTTTGCGAGACGTGGGGACGACAATTCCGAATACCATAATCCGCCTTATTGAATTCTTGCAATTCTTGCTCATTCACCTTTGCATAATTGCATTATTTCACGACAAATAAATTATAAAAATAAAGCAATATAAAACATTTCTAATAATTAAAATAGCTTTTTTAGCCATGGCCGATTTATTGCAAGATGTGGTCGAATTGCATTTTTTGAAAGCCTTAAAAGGGGATTATCAAAGACCAACATAAAATCAAGTTTTTTTTATTGCTATCCCGATTTCTGTTTGTTATGAAACGTCAATTTGCAAAACAATCCCCACCTGATACAAAATTGGCGGATATAAGTTGAGCCTATGCGATACCGATATCCATCCCCACATGTTTGTTTCTCGGTCAGGGGCGTCACGTCATTGGTTCTCGCCGATTATTCTTCTACATTTGGGAGTAAAAGCACCCCTCTCACCTTTCTGCTCAAGGCCTTGAGGAGCGCTATTTCATCGTTAAGGAGGAAAACGGAATGGGGAATTTAAAATGGTTGAGGAAAGGGGCTATGGTTGTCATGGTTCTCGCGCTTGCCCTGTCTTTGTTGTCGATTGTGACCGCGATCGCGCAACAAAAGACGGAAGCAGAGAAACCGGCGCTTGTCGGCAGCAACCTCGGGCTTTCAGGCAAGCTGGGGGATGCCATTTCCAAGAGTCCGGCAGGTACGGGGAAAGGACAAATCAATCCTGATGGAGAGAGGGGTTTTCTCGGAATCCCCGGCGGCATCAAGCTGAATCCGCTCATCGGTTTCTTTTGGGCTATTTGGGTGGGATGGATTTTCTCAACGGTCGGAGCCTTTGGGGGCATCATGGCCGGGGTCGGTCATATGACCATCTACGGATTAGGCGACTATGCCAGAACCTTCAGGACGACCTCGCCCGCTTTGAACAAGTTTGTGACAGACAGCATCAGGGTCTCCAACCAATGGCTTGTAGGCCTCTCGGCATTGGTATCCAGCTTCAACTACTGGAAACAGAGAAGGCTGGTATTTTCGCTGGGGTTCTTCCTGGGTTTGGGGGCCTTGTTCGCGACCCTGTTCATCGTCTACACTACGGCCGGCAAGATCAGGTTCTCACAGTATCAGGGTTGGTTCGGTCTCGTCATATTTGTCATCGGCGCATTTATGATTTATGAACTGACGCCCAAGGGCTCGGCTTCCAAGAAGGCGGCGAAGGCTGCGGCTCAAGCTTTCCAAGCATCGATCAAGCAGAAAAAAGATATTACCGAGCAAGGCATAAAGACACTCAAGTGGAGTCTGGTCCGGACCGAGTTTTCCTTTTTTGGACAAACTTTTCAATTTAGCCCGTTGTGGGCTTTTGTGGGCGGTTTCTTTATTTCCGCTATTGCTTCCTTTCTTGGGATCGGCGGAGGCTTTCTTTACGTGCCCTACTTGACGAGTGTCGTGGGACTGCCCATGTACGTCGTAGCGGGAACATCGGCCCTGTCCGTGTTAATCGGTATGATATTCGCCATCTTCAACTTCATGGTCCTGGCTGGAATACAGGTGCATTGGCCTCTGATAGGGGCTGAATTGGTGGGGATTTTTATTGGATCCATGATCGGGCCGAGAACCGGTAAATACATTCCGGATAAAGTCCTTAAAATCATCTTTATCATCCTGGCAATTTATCTTGGATTCAAGTATTTCCTGCGAGGGTTCTTTGGCATAAACCTTCCTATTTAAAAGGAGTTGAACACGTGCGTGAAGGGGTGATCGCTACTTCACGCACGCCTTTTTATCAATAGAGTTTATCATGCAGGCTTTCTTGGCATATTTGATCGTCTGGATTGACGGATTCCTCATTTTTTTTTACCGGTTCACCGGCGATCCTGTGGTGGACTTTTTCATCGGCACGATCATGCTTTCCTTCTTCTGCGTCATCGCCGGGGAGTTCACCCTCTCTCTTGCCATCAGGTTCAACAAACGCCATCTGGACCGAATGTCCAAGGAAATGACGGAAAAAGAAAACCTGTCCATCCTGGCCTATGAGTCCGGCGACAAGGACAGCTATAGGGCTCTGAACAAGGAAGCCACCGATGCTTGGGGAAAGCATTTCTTCACCATGACGGCCTATTCTGCGGGGATTCTTTGGCCTGTTCCCTTTGCTCTGGGGTGGTTGCATTCCCGCTTTTATGACGTGGAATTTCCCCTCACCTTTCCGTTCACCTTGGTGTTCGGGGAGACCGTGGGCTATGCGTTCATATTTGTTCCCGTGTACATTTTTTGCCGTATCATTTTTAAGTATATTCGTCCCCACCTGCCTTATTTCAGAAGGGTGAAAATCTCGCCGGATGCGTAGGATACATGATGCCCCCTGAGTGGTCTGCTCTTATAGTTTCGTTCGGCTTCTGAAGAGGAAAAAGGGATCGTTTTATAGGTTCTGCATTAATAACCGGAGGAAATCACTCATGAAAAAAGTGGTCAATACGCTGTGTTTTATGTGTTCCGTGCGCTGCCCGATCCAGGTGACGGTGGAAAATGAACAGGTGGTCAGCATTCGGGGCAACCCCCATGTACCGGCCATGAACGGCGGGGTATGTCCCAAGGCCGCAGCGGCCGTGGCGACCCTTAATGATACCCAGCGGGTGCAGTCCCCTCTGATACGGACCGGTGAGCGCGGTTCGGGCCAGTGGAAGCGGGTGAGTTGGAAAGAGGCCCTGGATTACACGGCTGATCGTCTCAAGGATATTTTCGACAAGCATGGTGCCAAGAGTTCGGTTTACTGCGAACGGGCCAATCTCATATCCGATATTTCCAAGTCCTTTATGAAGGCCATCGGCTCTCCCAACCACTTCACCCACGACACGGTCTGCAAAGGGTCCATCAACACGGCCTGCCGTTCCATCATCGGCTACACCGACGGCCAGATCAACGCCGACTGGGGCAATGCCAAGCACGTGATTCTCTATGGCCGCAATGTATTTGAAACCGTTGAAGTCAAAGCCATGAACGGCCTCATCTCTGCCATGGAAAAAGGGGCCAAGGTGACCTACATCGACCCGCGGGTCTCGATCACCGCGGCCAAGGCCACGGATTACAAGATGATCCGCCCGGGCGGGGACCTGGCGCTCAACTACGCCTTGATCAACACCATCATCCAGGAAAAGCTCTACGATATTCCCTATGTGGATCGCTGGGTGGAGGGATTTCAGGAACTGTGCAGCTTTATTGACCCTTACACCCCGAAATGGGCCGAGCCGGAAACCGCTATTCCAGCGGCCGAGATCACCAAGCTGGCCCGGGAAGTGAGCAAGTCAAAGCCTAATGTGGTCTTCCACTACGGCTATCGCGGCTCGCACCATCCCTGGGAGGTCTACTTCCGACGGTCCATCATGATCCTCAACGCCCTCATGGGCAGCATCGAGAGCCCGGGCGGGGTCTTTATTAAGAAAGGCCTCAAGGACGCGGGCTACAAGGCGGGCCTCAAGACCTATGGATCCCAGAAGTTTCCTGAGATGGAGGACAAGCGCCGGTTCGACGGGTGCGGCCAGGAGTTGTTCCCCATTGCCGATCCAGCCCATGGCGTGGGCTTCATGTTTCCTCACGCGGTCCTCAACGAAGATCCCTATCCGATCAAGGTGGTGTTTGCCTTCCGCTACGATCCCTTGATGTCCAACCCGGATTACAATACCAACCTCAAAGCCCTCCAGAAACTGGATCTGATCGTGTCGAGCGATATCAACTTCGGGTCCACCACCGCCCTGGCGGATGTGATTCTTCCTGAGTCTTTTTTCCTCGAGCGCTCGGACCCCTTGCAGATGGGCTCTTCCTTAAAGCCGGCCATTAACCGCCGAATCGCCTGCGTCCGGCCGCGCTTTGATACCAAACCCATGTGGTGGATCGTCAAGCAGTTGGCGGAGCGTCTGGGGGTGGGTCAGTATTTCCCCTATGAGACTGCGGAGGATATCTGGAATTACCAACTCGCGGACCTGGATATCAAGATCGAGGACTTCGACGCCACGGGTTTTGTCTCCCTGAGCGACAAGGCCATCTGGTGGGACCGCAACGACGGCATCAACTTCAAGACGCCGTCCGGCAAAATCGAGTTTGTTTCAAATCTCATGGAAAGCCACGAGATCCCCTCATTGCCTCCATACGAGCCGTTGGACTTCGAGCCCGGAGCTTTTCGGCTGATGGGCGGCCGCTGCATGTTCCACACCAACGTAGCGACCCAGAACAACCTTTATCTTAACCATATTGCGCCCGACAACCCGCTCTGGATCAACACCAAGCGGGCCAAGGACCTGGGAATCGCGAACAACGACGCCATTGAGGTCGAATCCAATGCCGGCAAGGCCGTGATGCGCGCCTATGTCACGGACATGATCCATCCTGAAGCGGCCTTCATGCTCCATGGGTATGGCCACAAGGAGGTTGAGAGCAAGCGCAGCTATGGCAAAGGGGTGCCTGATTCGCTCTTTGAGGAGCGACACTACGACAAGATCGGAGGCAGTCCGGCCATGGACCACACTTGGGTTAGGGTCAAGAAAGTGTAAGACCGCTATTTTGCCTCAACGTTTCCAGCGTCTTGAGGGAAAAAGAGGTATGCACACATTACTAATACGTTCGGGAGGGTTTCTATCTATGGGCGATTATATCATCACCACGAATCAGGACCGGTGCATTGCCTGTCATGCCTGCGAAATTGCCTGTCAGTCTGAAAACAAGGTGCCTCTGGAGGCGACCCTGGGAAAGATTGTTGTTTTGGGGCCCAAGATGGTCAATGGGGCTCCCAGAATGACCTCGGCATTCATTCCGTGTTTCCACTGCGAAAATGCATGGTGCATGGAAGCCTGCCCCACCGAGGCCATTCGCCGAAGGGAAAAGGACGGCCTCGTATACATTGTCGACAGTCTGTGCGTGGGCTGCAAGGCCTGTATCATGGCCTGTCCCTGGCACATTCCCCAGTGGAATGCGGAGTCGGGTAAAGCGATCAAGTGCGATCTTTGCATGAACCGGATCGATGAAGGTAAACAGCCTGCCTGCGTCGCCGTGTGCCCCACCAACGCGCTTCAGTTCGGCCGGCCCGAGACCATTTCCAATACAACGAGGGAACGTTACGCGTATGGGCTCCTTGAAAAGAACCTCAAGGCGGCATAGGTCAGGGTGATGGCGATCCAAGCGGCGACCTTTCCCAAAGGTGGGGTCCATCCCAAAGAAAACAAAGACCTCACCAATGCCTTGGCCATCGAGCCCATGCCCTATCCGTCCAAGGTCTCCCTGTTTCTCAAGCAGCATGTCGGGGCCCCTTGTGAAGTGTCTGTGACGCACAGGGAGGGTCCGTCGATCGACGACGGGCTTCTTTTTGCCACGGAACATCCGGGGGCGCTTTTCCGCCTGCTGGTGGACAAGAAAGACCGGGTTCGCGAAGGGGATCGGGTCGGAGAGATCGGCACCAATCTCGGGGCCGTGTTGCACGCCAGTGTGAGCGGAACGGTCACGGGGGTGGAGAGCGCCCTTCACTACCAGGTGGGTAAGGCGCCTGCCCTGGTCATTCGAACCGATCCCGAGGCCGAGGCGATGCGCCCTGTTTATCAGCAGACGGACTGGCGCGATTTTTCAAAAGAGGACCTTCGTAAGCGCATTGCCGCCGCAGGCATCGTGGGCCTCGGCGGGGCCGGGTTTCCGGCCGATATCAAGCTGAACGTCAAGCCGGGCGTCAAACTGGATACCCTCCTTTTGAACGGGGCCGAGTGCGAGCCGTACATCACCTGCGATCACCGCGTCATGGTGGAGTTCCCCCACGAAATCATCGAGGGGGCCAAGATCCTTCTCACGGTCCTGGGTATCACCTACTGCGTCATCGGGGTGGAAAACAATAAGCCGGATGCCATCGCGACCTTGAACGACGCGATCGCCCAGGCGAAGCCTGACCGCGTTTTTAAGATCGAAGTCAAGCCCCTGGCCGTCAAGTATCCCCAGGGCTCGGCCGATCAGATCATGCAAAGCGTCACCGGCCGTGTCCGCCCCTCGGGGCGGCGTTCCTCAAGCATCGGGATCATTGTCCAGAACGTTTACACCACCAAGAAGATCTACGATGCCGTGGTCCTGGGAAAACCTCTTGTGGAGCGGGTGATTACAATCACCGGCCGCGGGATCGCGCGGCCGGCCAACCTGCTCGTCAAGATCGGCACCCACATTTCGGAAATCGTCGATTATTTGGGAGGGACGACCGAAGATCTTTGCAAGGTGGTGGTCGGCGGACCCATGATGGGCTTTGCCGTTTCCGATTTGAATGTGCCCATCACCAAGACGACGCCGGGGGTGTTGTTTCTAAGTCATGCCGAAGTCGATGCCCAGGCCCATGGACCTTGCATCCGCTGCGGATTTTGCCTGGATGCCTGCCCCATGGGACTCGAGCCCAACATGATCGGCCTATACGTCGAGGCGGGCAAAGGGGCCGAGACGGAAGACTTCGGCTTCCTGGACGATTGTTTTGAGTGCGGCAGTTGCGCGTACGCCTGTCCGGCCAAGCGTCCCCTGGTGCAATTCATCCGCCTGGCCAGGCTGGAAATCGACCAGGCCCGCAAGCTCAAAGAGGCGCGGGAACAAAAGAGAAAAACAGCATAATGGCCAAAAAAATCTCCACCATTCCCCATGAGTCATGCGACGGCGTCGATGGACACCATCTGCTGGTATCGGTGTCGCCCCACCTGAAGACCGATATCACCACGGCCCGGATCATGTGGACCGTCGTCGCCTGTCTGATGCCGCCCCTTGTCCTGTCGGTATTCGTTTTCGGTTTTCAGACCCTCATCATCACGGCGGTCAGCGTGCTCAGTTGCGTGGCGACCGAGGCGGTCTCTCAAAAACTCCTGGGCAGGCCCATCACGGTCAAGGACGGCAGCGCCGTGATCACGGGCGTCCTGCTGGCCTATGTGATTCCGCCCGGCGTGCCCCTGTGGATGCCCGTCCTCGGGGCGGTGATGGCCATATTTGTCACCAAGATCGTCATGGGGGGGCTCGGCTTCAACATTTTCAACCCCGCTCTGATCGGCCGGGCCTTTTTGGTGGCCACTTACCCTGTGGCCATGACCACGGCCTGGCTCGAGCCCATCCGCGACTGGGCCATCTTCAGAAACCTGGGCTCGGGCGTGGATGCCGTGTCCGCAGCCACGCCCCTCTACGTCCTCAAACATTACGGCATGGCGGCCGTGCTGGAGCAGTTCGGGTCCCGCCTATCGATTTATACCGATTTTTTTGTGGGCATGATGCCCGGGTGCATCGGCGAAACATCAGCCCTCCTGCTTTTGCTGGGAGGGCTCTATCTGATCTACAAGCGTTACATCAACTGGCATACCCCGGTCTCGATCCTCGTCACCACAGGGGGGTTGACGTGGATTTTCGGAGGAGAGCGTCTCTTTACGGGTGATCCGCTCCTGGCAGTCCTCTCCGGGGGTCTGATCCTGGGAGCTTTTTTCATGGCCACGGATTACGTGACCTCTCCGACCCAGCGCTCGGGTCAGGTCGTCTTCGGCATCGGCGTGGGAGCCCTGACCGTCCTGATCCGCCTCAAGGGCGGCTACCCGGAAGGGGTCGCCTATGCCATTCTGCTGATGAACCCCTTGACGCCGGCCATCGATCAGTGGTTCAAGCCGAAGAAGTTCTCCCAAGGGGCGGTCCAATGAAAGAGATCATCAAGATCACCATTGCCCTTACCATTTCCTGCCTGCTTGCAGGCACGGTGATCGGGACGACCTTTATTTTCACCGCAAGGGCCAAGCAGCAAAACGAGCATCTCAATGTGGAGCAAACCATGCTCGGCCTGCTGGGATACGGCAAACACAGCCCTGCGCCGCCCGAACTCAACCTCCACCAGGTTCACCGCTACATCGTCAAGGACGGCGACACGATGCGCATGGGGTATCTGGTTCCGGTGCGCAAAGGCTCAGGCCAAGGGTACGCCTTTGTTATACTCGACCTCAAGGGAGGGTTTGTCGAACAGTACGACCTGGACCTGTCGTCCGAAGAGGCCCTTTCGGCCGAGGATCGGAAAAAGGCGCTCGGCCGTACCTTGAAGGCCCCGATGCAATTCGACTTCGCCGATACCATGATCATTGCATGCCTCGGGGAGGAACGCACGGCCTATCTCCTACCGGGCGAGTTTCCGGGGTTCAAAACCTTTATTAAGGCCATGGTGGCCCTGGGCGCCGACTTTCAGCTTCTCGGCCTGGAAGTGATCGAGCACGAGGAAGATCCCGGCCTGGGAGGGGAGATCACCCAGGACTATTTCAAGAATCAGTTCGTGGGGAAGTCCTTTGATAAACTCAAAAGGCTTACCGTCATCAAAGAGCCGCTCCCCGAAGACTACGAGCGGTATCTCAGGGCCATGGGGAAAGACAAGGGCGGGCTGTCAACCGACGAAGTGGCTGAAATACAGAAGCACTACCTGGACCAGGACATCTATGCCTTGACCGGCGCCACCATTTCCAGTGCCGCTGTGACCAACGGCGTCAAGGCCATGGCAAAAAAGTTCGCCTACCGGATTCAGATCCTGGACCAAGCCGTTGACACCGGAAACGTGCCGGTCCTGTTTTAGCATGCTTTAAAAGGAATGTGCCGTGCCAGCAACCACCAAAACCAACTTTCAACTGGTCGTCAACGGCCTGCTCAATGAAAACCCCATTTTCCGTCTGGCCCTGAGCATGTGTCCTGCCGTGGGGATCAGCACCACGGTGGCCAACGGACTCCTGCTCGGGGTGGCGGTGCTCTTTGTCCAGGTTTTTTCAAGCTGCACCATCTCCCTGATCAAGGACCATATCCATCCCCGCATTCGCATTCCGACCTATACCTTGACGATCGCGACCTGGGTGACGGTGATCGACCTGGTCCTGGCGGCCTACGTGCCGGTGGCCTATAAGGCCATGGGGATCTTCGTGCGCCTGATCGTGGCCTTTGCCATCATCACCATGCGCCTGGAGGTCTTCGCCTGCCGCAACAGCGTTTCGGCCTCCTTCTGGGACGGCATCGGCATGGGGTTCGGGTTCATGTTCGGCATGGTAACCCTCGGGGCGGTGCGCGAGATCCTGGGGATGGGCACCTTTTTGGGCTACGATGTGCTGGGGTTCAGACCCTTGCTTTTCTTCGTGCTTCCGGCGGCCGGGTTTTTTCTGGTCGGTATCATGATGGCTGTTTTTAATTATGTGGAAACGCTCTACCACAGGCGGGGCAAGCGAGAATCGTGAGATGAAAAAGCACGCTGCGGCAATCATAGCCGTCTTCCTGCTGGTCCCCGTGCTCTTGATCGGCGGTTGCACCAAGCCGCGTTTCATCAAAAAGGGTGAGTTCAAGGGAACGGACCTGATCGTGCTCATCTTTGCCGGACCGGTAGACCCGATGTGGGCCGAAGACCGCGCCCATTTCACCGTCAACGAGGCGTCCGACCCCGATATCCTCCTGGATATTCAAAGTGTCAGCCTCAGCCCGGATCGAACCCGGTTGACCATTGCCCTTTCCGACCCCATGAACCAGGAGCGACCCCACCAGGTCGTTGTCAAGGACATCCTGTCCGAGGGCCGGAACCTGGGCACAGAAACCCTGACCGTGGCCCGGCTCTACTTCGGATACCTCTTCGGGATCTTTCTGGGCGCATTGCTCATTCAGAACTTTGTGTTTTCCAAGTACCTCGGCCTGTGCGTCTTTTTCGGCACGTCCCAGAAAAAAACCACCGCCGTCGGCATGGGCATCACCTTTACCGCCGTTATTGTTTTTGCTTCCTTCATGTCCTGGTTTCTTTACCAGTTCGTGCTCAAGCCCTATCGCCTCGACTACCTGCAGATCATCGTGTTTATCGGCCTGGTATCGCTGACCGTTCAGGGAGTGGACACGATATTGCGCAAGGTCAACCCGGCCCTGTTCAAGGCCTTCGGGGTGTACCTGGTGCTGGTGATCGCTAATTGCATCGTCATCGCCGTGCCGCTCATTCTGGCGGATAACGAATACAACATGATCGAGAGCCTGATGCTGTCCCTAGGGGCCGGGTTGGGGTTCTTGCTGGCCCTCTTTTTGATGTCTTCGGTGCGAGAGCGCCTCGACTTTGCAGATATCCCCGTATCCTGGCGAGGACTTCCCATCGCCTTCATCGTGGCCGGCCTCTTTGCGCTTTCGTTCATGGGTTTTTCCGGCATGTCGATTTTTTGAAAGAGGATGAAAATGGATCCCTTATACATCAAACTGGCCCTCGGCGGTTTGGCCCTGCTGGCCAGCATCGGGCTGTTTTTCGGGATCGGCCTGGCCCTTGCGGCCCACAAGTTCGCCGTGGAGGTCAACCCCAAGGTGGAGGCGGTCAAGGAAGTCCTGGCCGGCGCCCAGTGAGGCGGTTGCGGCTTTGCCGGGTGCGAAGCCTATGCTGAAGCCGTGGTCGCGGATCCGGACGTGCCGCCCAACCTGTGTTTTCCCGGCAAGGCCTCGGTGGCCGAAGCCGTGGCCCGCATCACGGGGAAGCAGATGGGGGCCGTTGAGGATCTCATAGCCGTGGTCCATTGCGCCAGGTCGCTTCGGAAGGATTATCAGAAATACGATTACATCGGATTCGAGCTCTGTTCCGGGGCCAACCTCGCCTTTGCCGGCCCTACGGACTGCCAATACGGGTGCGTAGGTTTCGGAGAATGCGCCGCGTCCTGTCCCTTCCATGCGATTACCATGGAGAACCATTTTCCGGTGATCGACGAGGACCTTTGCGTGGGGTGCGGCCAGTGTGTCAAAGCCTGCCCCAAGGGCTTGATCACCCTGGTTCCCAAAAAAGCTCGTGCCGTTGTGCGCTGCAGCAGCCGCGATACGGCCAAGATGACCCACGAGATCTGCGCCGCAGGCTGTATGCATTGCCTGTCCTGTGTGCGGGCCTGCCCGGCTGAGGCCGTGGGCTTGGTCGACGGTGTCATCCGGATTGATCACAAGAGCTGCATGGAGTATGGCCCGCAGTGCAATGATGCCTGCATTAAGGCCTGTTTCATGGTCCATGCGATTCAACCCCACAGCCCGCGCCCCTTGTTCCAGGCTGAGGACCGCCCTGAAACCACGGAACAAGAGGCCCTGGCGCTCTAGTCTCTGAGGTATGAAAATGAAGAAAAATGCTGATGCCGGAGTCCCATCCATGGATCGCCGGTCCTTCTTGAAATACTCGGGAATCCTCGGCGCAGGATGGCTCCTCTCCCCGGTGCTCCCTGCAAGCGAAGCCGTGGCCTTCGGCCGGGGCCGCTACAGGATCACCCGAACCCGGATGATGATGGGCACCTTTGCGGCCATCACCGTGATCGGCCCGTCCCGGGATGAAGCGGACGATGCGATCTCCCTCGCCTTCGAGGAGATGCAAAGGGCCGCGCGCCTCTTCGACAGGCACCAGGACGTTTCCCCGATAGGAACTCTGAACCGGGAGGGATGGGCCGCCGACCTGGACCCGGAAGTGACGGACCTGCTGGAACGCTCCTTGCGCTTGGGGAAGACAACCAGAGGCGCCTTTGACATCACCGTCAAGCCGGTGGTGGACCTGTATCAAAGCGCTTTTGCGGCCCATCAGGGACCTCCAAGCGATGGGGGAATCAGTGCGATCCTGGACCTCGTGGACCCCGGAGCGGTGAAGATTCAGGGTCGGACCGTGCGTTTTGCCAAGCAGGGCATGGGCGTCACCTTGGACGGGATCGCCAAGGGATATGCCATTGACCGTGGCATGAAGGTCTTGGAGGGCCGCGGGATTCGCCACGCATTGATCAATGCGGGAGGCGATATCCGAACCATGGGCGGCCGGGGCCGCTTCAGCCCCTGGAGGGTGGCGGTTCAAAACCCGGACAAGGGAGGGCCCCCGTTGCAGACCTTTACCATGGAGGACGGCGCTGCCGCCACCTCGGGCAATTACGAGGTCTACTTCGATGAGGAAAAGGTCTACCACCATCTCATCGATCCCCATTCAGCCCGTCCGGCCCAGGGGAGCCGAAGCGTCACGGTCCTGGCCGCAGGCGCCACCCTGGCCGATGCGCTTTCAACAGCGGTTTTCGTGGCCGGGCCGAGGCAAGGCAGGGACCTGATCGAAACTCTGCCCGGCACGGCATGCCTGGTGATGACCACCGGCGGCGCCAGGGTCTCTTCCAGCCGATGGCCCTCGGCCGGAAAGCTTTTCACACCGGCTTAGATGGTATCATGAACGGATGCAGCCTCCTGTTGGGGGCCGGGATTCTCCTTCTCATCACCGCGGCATGGTTTGCCGTCTATTACTGGCTCAACCCTCACGTGGCCGAGCCGGACGGCGAAGCCCGCGTTCTCGGGACCTGCGGCGACATCATGGAAATCCGCCTCAAGTTCAAGGACTACCGTGCAGTGGAAGGGTCTTCCTGGACCAACGGGTGCGCCTACAGCTTCAACTGCGTCTGTGCCGCCGTGGATCTGGCCAAAGGCAAGAGCCCCGAGGAAATACTGGACATTGATTCAGCCATGATCCGGGAGGCCGTGGGCGGGCTGCCCCGGGATCACTGGCATTGTGCGACTCTGGCGGCCGACACCCTGCATGCGGCCATCGACCACTATATGCAGGCCCAACAGAAGAAGCCTTCGACCCCCTGACACCCCCCGACAACACCCCATCAACCGTGCGTGAACAAACGTTTCCTCTGAGACGCCGGACCGCCACCTGACAGAGAGGTAACCGGGCAATGCCGCTGCCAAAGACCCATGTTCTTGATATTATTATGATTTCAAAAGGCATTACGTGTATAAAATATTATTCTCCTATCAAAGGATCGAGCGAGGCTGTGATTTCCAGGTTGTATCCAGAAGCCCGCAGCACTAAGGGCCAGGAGCATGCCGACGTCTACATCGACCACGATATAGAAGCCTCCCTTTCAAGATCAGCGATAGAGTCCGCACCAGTCATGGCAAGGGGGCACCATTGCGGAAGTCGATGGCAAAAAATACCTTCTATTTTTTGGTTAGCGCCGAGGCGATCCTGTTTAGCTCACTGTTGGCGAGACCTTCAAGCTTTTTCTTTACGATCCGGGAGTAATACTCTTTCTCTGTTTTTGATAACGGTTCCCCTCTGAGCTTCTTCAGAATGACTTCTTTTTGCTTCGGCGGGAACAAGGTGCTAAGGTGAAGATCCAGTTGGAACGATCGAAGCTGTTTTCTCCGGTCCCGTTGGCGGACAGACTCAGACTTTTCGAGCTCAACGGCATATCTCCTGAGGGCGTTTCTCAAACGCTCTGTTGATATAGATCGGCCCTTGCTCAAGTCGAGTACTTCCTCTTGCAGCAGATCACCATAATTCATCCTCAGGGTGCCCATTGAGGCATCGAGCCCCTCAGGTTTCTCCAGTCCCTCTTGCGCCAGCAGGTCCGAACTTGCCATGATCAGTTTTTCCAGGTCTGCCCTCCTTTGACTTCTTCGGCCATACCTGGAGAGCAGTCCACTGATATCCAACTTAATGCCCCTGTGTGCGCAGTTCGCCAAGACAACAGGGAACCCTTCTATCAGGCGGAGATTTTCTGAGTCTGATAGCTCGTCGAGGACATCAAGAACCTTCTTGTTGTTGAGCCTCTCCTTTTCGGGCGTAAATAAGCGGTACCCCAGTTCTCCTAGGGCTATTATCAGTTCCTCTTTGTTCATTTATATCCTTCTACCTTTTCAAGAAAGCTTCGGTCTACCGAGCCCTTATCCAGGAGGGTTTCTACAAATAGAATGAAGTTCTGCATCACCTTGTCTGGATTAAGATCATACTCTGCTGCTTCAGCGTATCTTTGGAGCAATTCCTCCGGGTCTACGTTGGATGTTGCAAAAGCAAGAGAACAGTCGTCTATATCAACCTTCGTTCCTCGAAAGATCTTGGTAATAATGACATCCTGGAGATTCAGAGCTCCTAAATAGATATGTTTCCACTTCTTAATAGGAACATTTTTCCCTGGATCCAGTGGGGATTCAAGAAGATCGGTTACGAAAACCCTGTTACCGACCCAAAACTGATACAAGAACAAAGGATCGTCCGGGTGTGCTAGGCCGCCCCCCTTTTCTTTATAGCCGAGCGACCGCAGAAACCTCATCAGCTTTTCATACTCTTTTTCGACAGGAATGATGAAGTCTATGTCCTTGGTAGATTCCTTTATTTTAAGGAGTGTGAGGGCAGTCCCGCCACACCCTATCAGGTGGATTTTGAAATTTATCAATCGCTCCCAATTATCAATCGTCTGTATAAGATCTTTACCGGTAAGCCTGTATTTGCTGGTTGTAACCATAAGCCTCCAAATTTTTTACATAACATAACCGGTCGAGGTGTATTTGTCAATAAAAATTGTATTTATAAATACAATTATTTTGTATTAATAGGTACAAATACCAGCAATGCTTTCCTGTCCCGATGCCCATTCCTGTCAAGATCCTGTAGGATAAGCTTTCCCGGAACTGCCTAACCCTCCCCTACTTCAAGATGAGGGAACCCCCTCTTAGGTTAAAAGGGGGAGGGGGAGTTCCTCCGTGCGTCACCATGGTATTCAGTCCCCCCGGGTACGTTTCGGTAAGCAGCGTAGGGTGGGCTTTGCCCACCATCCGGATACCAATACCTGAAGCCTACTTCATTCATAAGCGGATCGTCGCCTGCAGACGACGGACTCTCGAGAAGCGTGAGAAGGATCTTGAGGACTGCAAAAGACTTTGAGGGATCAGTTCTTGATCAGAACCGCCAGGTGCATCATATCCGTGCAACCGCTCTGCGCCAGCAGCCCGAGAGCGTAATCCCTGAACCGGGCATCCGGCTCCACTACCTTGGTAAAAGAATAGATCAGCCTGGTGACCATGGCTGCATTCATGCTCTCTCCATGCCGCGCCGCCATGCCGATCAGATAGGTCTTGAGCATGGCGAAGTTCAAGACCATCATGACATAGTCGTCAAACAGGCGCCGGCCTTGATGAAAGCCGAGATCATGATGGAGCACGTGGTTGACCAGAAAGTTCTCCAGCATGAACTCGTAACGATCAAAAAAGGGGTGATAGGCATGTCGAAAGGCAGTATCGTAGCGGCGGCCGATCTCATCGGTAAAGGGCTGTGTGCCGGTGTAGTGAAGGCCGGCCAGGCATTCGCCGGCGCAGTCGCTGAAGGCCTTGACCCGCACCCAGGGGTCCATTTCGTCATGGAGCCGCTTTACGAGCTGAAGTTGGAGTGTGCTCAGCAAGGGCGCGTTTTCCGTCCGATCCATCCATTCGCCCGAATTCATGCGACGGGCAAACCCCTCCAACAGCAGGGGCATGGTCTCTGAGCCGGACGAGGCATCCGAGAGGCTCACCGTCTCCAGAAGGAAACCGAGGGCCATGACACGCCGCCACAGGGCATGGGTCCTGTCTTTCAAAAGGGAGAGGGAAAAGGCCCTCAATGCCAGGCCCGCAGCCTCGATCTCAGCCGGCTGCTTCGGCTTGATTCCACGCAGCATGCCGGCCGTTGCAGGATCGTGGCGGACTTCGATGATCTCGATCCCCTGAGGATTTCCCAGGGCCCGCCGCGCGATCTCCGGGCAGGCCACGGAGGCGGACACCTCGATCCATGCTTGCCTGGCCCGCAGGTGGCGGGGGAAAACCGCACAGGTATCAGGAAGCAAATCTTCGCCCAGTTCAGCCTGAATCCGGCAGAGACGGCCCGGCGTCAGAAAGGGGCACACCTCGCCGGAGCGCACGAACCCGGCATACCGCGCATCGGAGGGATCCTTGCGAATGAGGTGGAGCGCTTTTCGAATGCCTTTGCCGGGCCCCTTGGACGGCAATTTTCCGTACCGTTGGTACGATCGTTTATCGACGATGATGTCCCACCCGTAGCAGCAGTGGTCCTCGCATTCCGGGCCGATGCACCTGAAATCCGGCAGGTACGCCGGCATCTTCAACACAGTCTGTTTGCCTTGCATAGCAGGATCGTGCAGCCCTTTTCAGCCTGGATCACAGCCGTGGACGTGATCGCAATCGGTGCGGTGAGAAGCGGCACGTGAGGCGCCTCTTCAGCTTGGATGATATCCGCGCTGCGGTTTGGCTGTCAATGCGAAAGGTTGATGGGTCTGCAGAAAGGTTTGGACCCTTCGAAAACACCCCTCTTGATTTTCTTCTATTTCCTTCTATTTTAGTGTATTTATATTTTGTCTTTATCGTTCCTAAGCATTTAGCCTTTTATGGGCGCCCCATTTTTTGTCCTGATCCTTGTAAAGGATGGCGATGAAAATTGAAGGGCCGGGAATAATTTTTAGGCCAAGCCACATTGAGGAGGTCGTTTTATGACAAGAGATGTTTACAGTCTTTGTTTCATGTGCACGGTGCGCTGCCCCATTAAGGTGACGGTTGAGGATGGTGCGCTCAAATGGGTCGAAGGCAATCCTCACCAGTTGAAAGGCGCTCTTTGCGCCAAAGGAAGTGCGGGAACGGCGTTACTCAACGATGAGGAGAGAATTCGCTACCCCATGCTCCGCGAGGGCGCTCGGGGAGAAGGCAAGTGGAAACGGGTAAGCTGGGACGAAGCGCTCGATTATGCGGCCCAAAAAATCAAAGCTGCCATGGAGAAGTACGGGCCGCAGACGGTCGTTTTCGGTGAGCGGCAGAACCTCAACACCCACATCAGCAAAACCCTTATGAGGGCCATCGGGTCTCCCAACCACTACACCCATGACGCCTTGTGCAAAGGTTCCGTCAACACCGCCTTCCGCACCCTTACGGGTTACACCGATGCCGAGGTCACGGTGGACTGGGCGAACGCAAAACACGTGGTCCTTTACGGCAGGAACCTTTTCGAATCCCTTGAATTAAAGCCCATCCAGGCCTTCATGGGCGCAAAGGACAAAGGCGCGAAGATGACCTACATCGACATTCGCTCTACGGTCACCGCCTCCCATGCAGACCGTTTCTGGATGATCAGGCCCGGAACCGATCTTGCCCTGAATTATGCCCTCATCCATGTCATCCTGAAAGAGAACCTCTACGATGAAGGGTACGTGCATCGATGGATAACCGGTCTGACGGAACTGCGTTCTTTTGTCGAGTCCTATACCCCTGAGTGGGCCGAAGAGGAAACGGGCATCCCGGCTTCGGAAATCGTAGCCATGGCCCGTGAGATCAGCCGGGACAAACCGCACGTCGTATTCCATTATGGATATCGGGGCTCCAACCATACCAACGAAATCTACTTCCGCCGATCCATCATTATCCTGAATGCCCTGATGGGAAGCATCGAGAGCAAGGGCGGGCTCATCATCAAGAAAGGCCCGAAAGACGCCGGTTATGGGTCCTTCGGCAAGCTCGTGGACCAAAAGGATCTCCC
>Ga0209164_1002217_pt1 | contig 21473 bp, 13 predicted proteins | sample MTBNYHSulfiMetaG_FD_187458 | JGI IMG/M metagenome (GOLD analysis project Ga0209164, IMG submission 187458) | Enrichment culture microbial communities from rom New York Harbor, USA that are MTBE-degrading - MTBE-NYH (New York Harbor Sulfidogenic)... | ecosystem: Environmental > Aquatic > Marine >... | reverse complement strand
TAACCGTTCACGGGGTTCAAAGGTTTCCCGCTGAAGCGGGATTCAGGGTTTCGGTTTTCGCCACGGGTTGATCGTTTTCAGATGCACCCTCCCTCAACCCCCGCCGTGCCAGCCATTCCAACCCCGAAAACCGTGGGCCATTGGAGGCTATTTGTCGAAACCAGCATGGGTTGCCAACTCCCCGGGTCATCAATTCTGTTTTTCTTCCCAACCTTGAATCCCGCTACAGCGGGAAACCGGGAACCTTTGAACGCTTACCACTAAAGAGCGTCCCGCCGGCCTTAATCAATGACCCCAGCCTGCACTACCTATGAAACAACCCCCGCTTGAACCGGGGCACCCACTTGTCACAAAAGTGATATCATCCCCATAGCTTTTTCCAGAGTAATTGGCGCCCACGATCCGATAATGGTAGATGGTGCAAGTGGTGAGGTCGGTTATGTTGGCGCTGACCGATACGTCACTGGCCCCAGAATCTAAGCTTTGGACTGGTGTGGACGCCCCGTAATCTGAGTCGGGTCCGTACTCAAAGTAGTACGTCATACTGGCCCCATTGGGATTGACTTCGCCATTCAAGGTGGCAACGGTGGTACTCACGGAACTCGCAGAGTCAGTGGTGACGGTGGGCGCAGAAGCTGAAACAGTAAACGTGCGTTGAGCCGATGGGTTGAGATTGTTTTCTGCTGCATCCCACACCAGGACCTGCCATTTATACGACGAACCGCCGGGAAGGTTAACCCCCTCCGGGAGAGAGAAAGAGGTCTCAGTGATTGGATCGGAGGTGTACCATTTGATTCTTTGGTTGTAGTCGTGAATTCGAAGCAGGTAGTAGTAAGGACCCGTTCCTGCGACCGGCGACCAGCTAAAGGTCGGTCTGTTTGTATCAAGATAGGCATTGTCGGCAGGACTCCGTGATGCCTCTAAAACCGCCGGCACAGGATTATAAGCGTAAGTTTGCGTTGCTGTGGCTGCGTTGCCTTCATCGTCCTCAATTTCAAACCTGTAAGTTCCATCGGGAATCGGGGTAGAGGCATAGGTAGTGTTCAAATATACGGCAGGCATATAGAATCTGGCCTCGACCTGGGTTAAATCGTATACGGTTGAATCAGGGCCAATTACCCTGAGGTAATCCATATCCCAATTGGCGATGCCAACATTCCTCACCCCGAACCAGTTTCCGATATCTCCGTCCGATGGAAAAGTCAGGATATTGTTGCTCGTGATGTCAGGAAGGCCTCTTGTGCCGGTGTAAAAATACAGGCGAGCAGAAACTGTGCGGTTCTGTGCGTCAGTAGCCTTATCCCAGACCCTAACCTCCCACCAGTAGGGTGTATTGGGCTGGAGGAGGCCCTGTGGCACCGTATAAGATGTGTTTTGGGTGTGGGGGCTGCTATACCAAATTGCTTTGGAATAAGAATCCTCAATAACCACCTGATAGTAGACATCACGGCCTGTAACAGCGTCAAAACTCAGGGCCGGACAGGTGGTTCCCACATAGACGCCGTTTTTGGGACTCATGGTGGATGGGTCAATCTGAGGAACAGTGCCGTCGTAGGCAAATTCTTTGGTCACCGAAGCCGTTCTTCCCAAACCATCCGTCACGAGGAACGTGTAACTGCCGTCTTCCAAAATTGATCCTTCTCTATGAAAGTACAATAGCCCCAGTTGTCTGTAGGATAAAACAGTCGCCAGATCAAAAGTCCCTGAAGGTCCGGTGACCGTAAAGGATGCCACATCCTCCGGGCTGGGTCCGGTTATAAATGCCCAAAAATTAGTTTCTGATCCCTCCGAATATACCCCCGCCGCTTTGAATCCAGGAGCAGGATAGCTGGCCAGGGCCACATTCCATGTCAACAAAGCAAAACAGGAAAGAAAACCTATCGTTACCAGATATCTCTTGATTCGATCTTTCATGCTACCCCCTTTCATTTGGAATTCCGCGCAACGCGGGACTCCCACTGCTATAATAGTCCCTATAGGTTGGCATATATAGTTTTGCCAACTCCTGCATCAAGTGAATACTTGCCGCTTCTTGCGATGGACTCGCCCCTCTCCGCTGAAAAGCCGATGCAGGCTAAACTCATCTCCGGTTTTTTGGCAAGCGCCGTATGAGATATACCCAATTTCAATTAACTTATTAAAGAGCGTCCCGCTGCTACATGCGCTAAGCGCCCGATGGGAGTTTGGAGGCCATCATCTTCTTCCGGTCAATCTTGCGCCCGTCGACGATGAACGTTCCGTCACCAACAGCGTGAACCGTGCGCTTCTCCTTGCGCGCGGAATTGATGTATGCGGCAACCGCCTCTAACACAACAATGTTGTGCTTCTTGACGATGTCGGTGACCTTGCACTCAATGTTGGCGAGGCACTCCTTGATCAAGGGCGGCCTGACGAACTTGGCCTGCAACGCCGTTAGCTTGAACTTGGCAAACTTGTCTGTGTCTGCCCCAGAGCACGTCCCTATGCCAACCACCTTGTCCAGCAGGTCTACGGTGGGAATTGCAATGACGCACTCCCGATTCTTTCGCAACGCCGCGAAGGAGTGATTCCATTCACCCGTGGTGATTGCAAATACCGGAGTGAAATCCATCACCATGGTCCAGGAGATAGTCATGATGTTGTCTTTCTTCCCATCATGGGTTGTCACGAGTACCACAGGCCCTGATTCCATCAAAGTAAAAGCCTTGCTCAGTTTCAACTGACGCATGAGAGCACCTCCGATAATCTTGCCAGGCTTGGGCGCTCGATGTCAAGGCGCCCAACGGTGGCGGGACACTCTTTCAAAATTCAATAACTTATACATCCAGTGAATAATTGGCGTTTCTTGCGATGGACTGGCCCCTCTCCGCTGAAAAACCGACGCAGGCTAAACTCACCTCCAGTCTTTTGGCAAGTGCCGAATGAGATATACCCAATTTCAATTAAATTATTAAAGAGCGCCCCGCTGCCCACACCATCCGCCCCCAGTGAAACGCATAAAATCATAGGCGTTCCCATTATTTCTCTCTGGTGGAACTGATCGGAATTGTCGAGCACCCATCTATTACCATCCAACAACAGGCAGAGATCATCCAGCTACTGAGAGATGAAATTGCGCGCCTCAGTAGAGGCGCGCAATTTTCAACTATTCCCTTCCTGCGGATTCCAGTATCCATGCAGGCACTTCGTCGCTGGTGGATACCTTCACATTATCTATGAAGGTCATGTTGGTGGGGGCATTGGGGTAATAGCTGTTCGTGCAAATATCATAAAAATCCAAATGATCGCGCAGATAGTTGTTTTCAAAGAGCAGATCCCCGTAAGGGACACACCCCCCCATGTCTGCCCCGTAGGGCACGATGCCCGTGGCAAGGCAGAGATCTTCAAAGGATGAGGCCTTCAAACAGGGTCCGAAATCTACAAAGCCCTGTGGATTGTCCAAAGAGACATTCTGGCGAACCGTCACGAAACGGCTGCCGCCGTCGGTATAAAAGGTGTTGCCCCCTGCATGCGGTCGTTTGCCTGCCGCCACATTCCAGGCGATGAGTTGCCCGTCTTCCATGGACGTCCCTTGAAAGCCCGTGGTATAAACGGCCCCGCCATCCCACAATTCTTCTAAAAAGTACTGGATCTTGTTGTGGACGATCCTGTTCCCCTGTGCCGCAGAAGGCGTGCCGATGTAGCCCCACTCGTAAGGTGTTGCGTTGGGCAGGCCAGCAAATCCGCCCGGATCGAGCAGGCCCCAACCCCAGCCGATGGCAATTCCGGCCCAGGGGACATGGCTGATCTCATTGTGTTCCACAAGGCTGCGGGTGGTAAAGCCGATGAAAACCCCGGGGGCGTCGTAAAACTCCTGGCCTGAATATTCGATGAGGTTGTTGGCGATACGATTGTCCCTCGTCAACTGGGAAGGATATTCGGGATGATGATCTTCCGCTGCAATACCGCCGACCTGAATGGCCGCTGCGGAGATATCGCTGAAGGTGTTGTTGACGATTCTGTTGTTTTGGCTGCCGGTTCCGAAGTTCAATGCAATCGCACCCATATGCGCAAACACATTGTCTTCGAAGGTAATGTTCTGCGCATAGATAAAACTCAAATTGCCCGGAATGCCCACGGCGTTGGGATCGTGTCCGATCACGTTGGCTTTGTGATTCGATCCCGCCAGGAAAAAGCCGCTTTGATCGAGGGCGTAGCCATCGGAGCTGTTCGGCGCGAGCCAGGTGGCATACATGAAGCTCAGGCCTTTAAAACGCATGAAACTCACGGGCTGCGAAACATCGCCGCCGGCATCCACCACTTTTTCAAGGACAGGCAGTTCCACATCCGCGCTGCTCATCTCTTCGCCCTCGCGGGGAATGTAGTAAAGGGTCTGCGTGACCGGGTTCAGATACCACTCCCCCGCTTCATCCAGAAACTCATAGGCATTTTCCCACCAGCTGAGGAGATGGAAGCTCCAGGGATAGGGAAAGACATTGGCATTCTCCCAGCAAGTGGTTTCCATGATCACATCACGATTATCCCTGATCTCAGCAATGGGGCAACGCATCATTTTCCATTGTGTCACGGTTACGGCTTCGACGGCTGTTGGGTTGTTCCAGGTCGGCGGGATCTGCGGATCAAGACCGAAAATATATTCGTAGGTGTATCCCGTGGAAGTGGGAGTGTAATAATTGGGATAGTCAGGCGTGCGGGCTCGGGTGGCGCGCTGACCATTCACATATAGTTGTCGCGGCATGGTACCGGTATTCACTTGCGCTTGCCAGATATTAAGACCGGCGTCGTGAAGGGTCCAGCCGCTCACTTGTTGAGCACCCGAGATCACGACGATTTCTCCGGGAGCGGCCTGATAAACCACCTCCGCATCGGAAGCGCCGGAGTCTCCGGCATCGAACACCAGGGGACCGCTTAGCCGATACGTTCCGCCTTTTATGTTAACGTTTATGGTGCAAATTCCTCGATCGTGATTTGCACGGATCACATCCCGGGCGTGCTCGATGGTTAGGAATGGATTATCCGAGTCACCACTGGCCTGGTCGCTGCCATTCGTCGCCACCCAGTAGTTTATGATGCAGGTTTCAGGAGGTCTGGTATCTGAAGAACAGGCGGGGATGACAAACAAAAGCAAAGCCACGCTCAGAATTACAAAGATGTCATATGATGGATGTTGCTTGTTTAAAATCATCGCCCTCCACCCTCACAACCACTGGTCACGGGGTAATCCTCAGGTGAACTGGTACCAGAGCTTGCTTTTTGCAGCTCAGACCCTATCGGTTTTCGGTTTGTCAGTCAAGAAGAATAAAGCCATACATAACATGGCAGCGGGACGGAAAGGGCAAAGCGCTCTTTTCAGAAGATGTGTTGGGGCGCGTTAGTTATCGTGTGCAGAGTCTATTACGATACCGAATTAGATTAAGGGCCATCATGGTTGACACGACATCGTTCTCCTGATTCACCATTTCGCAGAATGAGAACAACACGCCACGGTCCGGCTTGGTCGTTGATGGTTTCACCTTATGGACAGTGATGCGTAACGTCAGGCGGTCACCGGGCCGGACGGGTTTCAGCCAGCGGAGTTCATCCACTCCAGGGCTTCCCAGACTGGCTTTACCTGCCAGGTAGTTTTCAACAAAGAGGCGCATGAACAGACTCGAAGTGTGCCAACCGCTGGCAATCAAACCCCCGTAGACCGTTTCTCCGGCTTTTATTGGGTCAGTATGAAAGATCTGGGGATCAAACTTCTTCCCGAACTCGATAATGTCATTTTCAGTAATAGTGATAGGCCCGAACTCGTGAACATCGCCTTCGACATAGTCTTCTAAATGCCGATCTTCGGTTGAGGTGGTAAACGTGGTCTTGATCATTTGTTATTCATCCAAATCAGAATTTATCGTTCATCAGCCCCCCACCCAAAGTCTACAGGGGCTTTCTCATGAATCAGGAGGTCCTATCCCTGGTTCATCATATCCCAATGAACCACCCTTCTCTGTGTGTCCGGGATTGATCCCACGGATGCGTCCCTTATGACCGCGGGGTAACCCAGATACATCATTGTTTATCCGGGTCAAGGCCGTTGGTGCGCCGGGTGATCGTGCAGGAAGGAAAATCCGTTCTTTGGTCAGGCGATCCATGGCCGACACAGCGGTCATATGCCCGACGCCCCGTTGGTGTGCCGGAATATACCACGGAATAGGTCTGACTGCAAACCGTGCAGGCCGCATTTTCAGAATGAAGCGCTTAATTGAGGGGAAACCGCTGGATCAAACCCAGGTTGAGTGTCATTTTCGGGCTATGATAAACGACGGGGGCGTTGGGATCCGGTCGGCAGGGATTCTTGTCTCGAAGAAGCTACCATCTGGATAACGCCCTATCTCAGCAATATCAAAAATTGACATCTCTGGCACTGGCCAGGCACGCTAAAGACTTCTCCATGTATCAATAACTCACGTTTCGCACCTCTTCGCGTTTGGTCTCGAGCCTATCAGGTCCGTGGGGGTCTCTTTGTAAAAAGCCGCAAATGCTGATGTCATTCCATGGGAACGGCAGTGAGCTCGTCAAATCCGTTACCCAACAGCCCCATGAGAACCTCGGTTTAAGAATGCATCCCCCTCTGCCTGTTCTAAATTCCTGTAAAGGGTCAAGGGGGCGTTCCATCACGCGGTTCCGCGTGATTGCGGCCTTTTACAAAGAGACCCCCACGGGCCGGCTTACTACCCAATGGCGCGGACTTGCTGCTGGTCAGACGTATCATCTCAAATTTATTGAAATGGTCGTACAGCAAAAGGTGCGAAAGTTGAGCAATGAATATATAAATCCAGCCGTTTGGAACACTTCAACTGGAATAGATATGCATATCGTGATACAATACAGCACGCTTAAAGAATTGCCGAATTATTGCTCACCCAATATCTCGAGGTGCAACCCATATGACCAGACATGGAAATGGAAGCGAGGAGTTGCAGCGTGCCTACCGCACGTGTCCCCTTTGCGAAGCTACCTGCGGGTTGGAGATCACTTTTCAGGACGGCCGTGCCGTAACCGTCAAAGGAGATAAGGACGACGTGTTCAGCAAAGGATATATCTGTCCGAAGGGCGCCGCCCTGGCCGATCTCCATTACGATCCCGATCGCCTTCGCCGGCCGCTGATGAAAAAGAACGGCACTTGGGTAGAGGTGGGCTGGGATGATGCATTTGCCGCAGTCGAATCGGGCCTGATGACCTTGATGGACACGTACGGTCGTGACGCCATAGCTGTGTACGCAGGCAACCCTTGTTCCCATACCATGGCCGGCGCTCTCTGTCTGAGGCCACTGTTCAAAGCCTTGCGAAGCCGGAACATCTTCAGTGCCAGCACGGTGGACCAGATGCCCAAACACGTCAGCAGCGGCCTGATGTTCGGCCACCCCGGCACAATTCCGGTGCCCGACGTCGACCGCACTCGCTTTTTGCTGATACTCGGAGCAGACCCTCTGGAGTCCAACGGGTCACTTGCCACGGCTCCCGACTGGCCCGGTCGGTTGCGCGCCCTCAAGCGTCGGGGGGGCAAGCTGGTGGTTGTGGATCCTCGCACCAGTCGAACCGCAAAGCTCGCCCACGAGCACCTGCCTGTAAAGCCTGGAGGAGATCCGTTCCTGCTCATGGCATTGATCCGGGTTTTGTTTGAAGAAGGTAAAGTCAATCCCGGCCGGCTCTCTGATCACATCGTCGGAGTGGATGCGGTACATGAGCTCTGCAGACCGTTTTCTCCTGAAGCCGTGGAGAAACGCACGGGCATTGATGCCTCTGTCGTGTACCGAACGGCGAGGGAACTTGCCTCTGCACCCTCTGCTGCAGTGTACGGCCGTATGGGCACAAGTACTGTGCAATTCGGGGCGCTCACCCAATGGCTCATTGACACGGTCAACATCCTGACCGGGAATTTGGACCGTCCTGGTGGGGCCATGTTCCCCACGCCGGCGCATATGCCCCGCCGAAACCGCCCGGGCGGAAAGGGGTGGACCCTGGGACGATGGAAAAGCCGGGTCAAAGGTCTGCACGAGGTAATGGGCGAACTGCCGGTCTGTACAATGTGCGACGAAATGGAGGTCCCGGGACAAGGGCAAGTCCGGGCCTTGATCACGGTAGCCTCCAACCCGGTAATCGCACTGCCCAATTCGGCTCGAGTAGAACGGGCTCTGGCCGGTTTGGACTTCATGGTGTCGGTGGACTTTTACCTGAATGCCTCCACACGTCACGCCCACGTGATTCTGCCCCCCACCGGCCCTTTATCCACGGCGCAATATGATTTTTCATTCTACAACCTGTCCGTACGAAACATTGCCAACTACTCGCCCCCTGTCATTCCCAAACCCGACGACGAGATGGACAAATGGGAAATACTCTATCGTCTGGCCATGATCTTTAGCCATCAAGGGGCTACTGCCAAGGCCGAGCAGATGGATGATTTGATCATCGGGATGATGGTGGATGGGTTGGCCAAAAAAGAGGGCACGCCGCTTTTCGGCAGGCAGGCGGAAATACTGGAGGCCATGAAAGATCTCCGAGGTCCGGATCGGATGCTGGACTTCATGCTCCGGACCGGGGCCTACGGTGACGGCTTCGGCCTGAATAACGGCGGATTGTCCCTGTCCAAGCTAATAGAGCATCCCCACGGCATGGACCTGGGATCCCTTGAGCCCCGAATCCCGGGAATATTACGGACCGCCTCAGGCAAGATCGAATTGGCCCCACACCCCATGGTCCAGGATGTCCAGAGACTTGTTGAGGCAATGGATCGTCCAGGGCCCGGCAGCCTGGTACTTGTCGGACGTCGGCATCTTCGCACCAACAACTCATGGATGGCCAACATTCCGTCCCTTGTATCCGGTCCCCATCGCTGCGTTCTGCATATTCATCCGGAGGACGCCTCGCGTCTTGGGCTTGAAGACGGGTCCACGGCAGAGGTAAAGAGCCGCGTGGGACGGATAGCGGTCCCGGTCGAAATCACATCGGACATCCGGCCGGGTGTGGTCAGCCTTCCCCATGGCTGGGGCCACGATCTGCCCGGCGTTGGGATGGGTGTGGCCAGGGCCCATGGGGGAGTGAACAGCAATGTGCTGAGCGATGATGAAAGCTTCGATCCATTGTCCAACAATGCAGTGTTGAACGGAATTCCCGTGGAGGTGGCGGTGGACCATACCAAACCGCGAAGTCCTGATCTTCATAGAAATTCTCTGATATCTTCCGGCACAAATTGAAAAACGAAAACCGGTCATCAATGACATATTTGGGGCAACATAAGTTTTGCGGCCCACAAAGTTTATAGTAGTCTGGGCAACCCTTTGTCGGAAATGGCATTGAAACGATTATCGATCAACGAGAGTCGTGCATTGTCCGTTTTCAAGACACCGGCCTCCCGCTTCCGAATAAGTACCAGACAGTAACATCACTAAAAAAAAAAGCATTGGTCTTAATTTCATAGAAAACCTGAGGGCCTTGTAAGCGGCCGGATGTGCCTGTAAGATCGTAATGGCCAAGGACGCCCTTATATTTAAAAACGGTAGAGCGCATGGCCCTAAGTGAAGTCATCCAGGTCCCGGAACCTGTTCACAGCCTTCCGTCCTGCGATCTCCCTTTCAAAACGCCCTCTCCAGCCGTACTTTCTCTGAGCCCGGGCTATCAGGATTTTCATCAGGGGCCTGAAGCAATAGAGCCAGATGGAGGTCCAGAGACGGCCTTGCTTCCGCATCCTTTCCGACGGTTCCCACCAACCCATAATTTTCTGGTTGTGATACCAAACCAAATACTGCAGGGTATCGGAAGAAAGATGCCGGGTTTTTACGTTGGCCCACATGCCGTTGTAACGGGAGTAGTCGTAGCGGTTGGTCACCAGGTCGTTGTCCAGGAGGTACTGACGGATGTCGGTCTTGGGATATGGGGTGAGAATCTGGCAATACGCGGTGTCGGCCCCGGTGGATTTCAGGAATTCATAGTTGTCAATGATCTCCTGTTCCCCGTCGTCCGGGAATCCGAAGATCATCCCGCCCACTATCATGATGCCGTATTTGTGGCACAGGGCGATCGCTTTACGCGACGCGTCGACGATATCGCCTTTCTTAGCAATCTGCAGATTTTTCTTTGAAACGTTTTCCATCCCCAGGAAGATGGATTTGAACCCGGCCCGTGACATCTTTCGGACCATCGCTTCATTGCGGGCGATGGTCACGCAGTCTGCCTGGACCGCCAGGACAAGATCGTGATATTTGCGGGCAATGATGGCCTCGCACAACTCCGTGACCCTTTCCGGAATCATGACGAAGTTGTCGTCTGATACGAAGATCCAACGGACACGCCGTTTATAGTAGATATCGTCTATGTCTGCCAGGATCCTTTCAACGGGGAACGATCGAAACGCCCGGCCGTACATGTGCCGGATACTGCAGAAGTTGCAGTTGCGCAGACATCCCCGAGAGGTCTCGATAACCTCCGAACTGCGGTTCATAATGTGGTAGCCCCAGGTGAGCCGCCTTTTGTCCCGAACAGGCAGTTTTAGCGTTTTCAGGTCAAGGAGCTCCCCCTTAGGGTTGTGCACAAAGCTGGCCCCGGTTGGGTAGGAGACCGATGGGATATCCTCAACGTGTTCTTTGCCTTCCAGAGACCTGATCAACCGGCGGAAGGCGTCTTCACCTTCACCCCGGACCAAGAAATCGAGCTGCTTTCCGCTTTCCGATTCGCCGATTTCCGCATACATGAGCGTGGCGTGGTAACCGCCAAGGACGATCTTTGCTTCCGGCAGGAGTTGGCGGACCAGTTTGATCAGCTTTTCACATGTGGCATATTGCCAGGTCATACAGGAGAACCCGACCACCTGAGGACGGAGGCTCAAAAGGATACGGCCCAGATAGTCACGGACATTGCGGCGCTTGCGGATAAGATCGACGATACGAACGTCATGTCCGTCGTCAAGATTGGCGGCCAGGCTGGCCAGGCCCAGATTCGGCATATGGAAGGCGGACTCGTGCATGATCACGGGGGCGACATCGGGCATGGAAACCAGGACGATTTTCATAATTGCTCACAAGGCCTTTTCTTTCATATGGCCTGAAGATCGCATTTGGGGGAGATGAATGGAAAAAACACTCCCCTTTCCGACCGTGCTTTCCACGGTCAGACGGCCTGAGTGGGCCTGTACGATGTGCTTGGCAATGGCCAGGCCCAGGCCCGTACCCCCCAACTGCCGGCTTCTCGCCTTATCGACACGATAAAACCGTTCAAACAGACGGCTGAGGTGCCATTTTTCGATGCCGCACCCCTGGTCGCGTACTGAAATAACGATCTCATGATCTCCCTCCAGGACCTCCACCCGGACCTGCTTTCCCTCCTCGCTGTACTTAATGGCGTTATCGAGGAGATTGACAACCGCCTGCTCCAGAAGAGGAGGATCGACCCATGCCCGTATTTCTTCAGGGCATGATATCTCGATTCCTATCCTTTTGCCATGGGCCCGGATATGGCAGACCTGGACGGCGGTCCGAAGAATGTCGCTGATCCGGCTCTCAATCTGCTTGATCTCTCCCATTTCAGCCTCCTGCTCTATTCGGGAGAGGCTCAGGAGGTCTTCTATTATAGCCTCGAGACGTCCCACATGCTTGTCTATGATAGCCAGAAAACGGTCCGCATCGCGGGGATTTTTGACCGCTCCGTCACGAAGCGTTTCCACAAATCCTTTGATCGCCGTAATTGGGGTCTTGAGTTCATGGGACACATTGGCAACAAATTCACGGCGGATATTCTCGAGTCTGCGAAGGCGCGTCACATCGTTCAAGACAACCAATGCCCCGATCTGCCTGCCCCCGGCGTCTCGAAGCAGGGTCCCGTAACAGTTGACAATCAACTCCCCGATCGTGGACATGGGGATATCCTTCTCGGTCGGTTTCCTGCTGGACAGGGTGTCAGCCACAAACTGGTGCAGCATCGTGCTTCGGACGACCTCCTGTATACTCCGGCCCTGAAAGGCGACGGCATGGGCACCGAGCATTCGACCGGCCGCCTCGTTCATATTGATAAGGCGTTCTTCCATGTCAATGGCCATCACGCCCTCGGCCATGCTGGAAAGCACGGCCTCGATTTCATTGCGCTGGCGGATGACGGTGTCGATGCGCTCCCGCAGTTCTTCGGCCATCTGACCGAGTGAAACGGCAAGGGCTTCAATCTCCTCGGAGGCCGAGATAGAAGGTTTATGCTGGTATTGACCACGGGCAATGGATTCCGCCCACGATCGGATTTGCCGGATGGGACGGGTAATGCGGCGAGACACAAACAGGCCGAGAATGGCGGCAAATATGGCAATCGTCAGTCCACCGAACACGATCTTGGCCTGGATAGCGCTGATGGTTTCGTCAATGGCGCTGATGGGGATGGAGGTACGGATGATCACACCCATCTGCTCCCCGAGCTTAACAGGAACCGCCACGTACATCAGATCGTTTTCCAGGGTCCTGCTGTGCCGGATGGACATTCCCCGACTGCCGTTCAGGGCGTCCACAAATTCTGAACGGTCGGCATGATTGTCCATGGTCGCTGGATCCTCATCCGAATCGCCGACCACCTTCCCTGACGGAAGTATCACGGTGATGCGGGTGGCAGCCGTTCGTCCCAGGCGCTTGACAATCTCGTCTATCTTTCCTCCGTCGAGGGGATCTGTGTATCTCAGGATTTGTTCCTGACAAAGGCGTGCCCGGACCTCCAGATCCAAGGCAATCTGTTGGAGGTAAAGGTGCCTGGTTGACCGGGAAGCATACCAGGTCACGGCCAGGAGAGATATAAGCGTAATGAGCAGGTAGGAAGGGTAGATTTGCCAAAACAACCGTCTTTTTGCCGACATGCGCTACCACTCCTTGAAACGGTATCCGACGCCCCTGACCGTCTCGATAAAACCGCCACTGGGGCCCAGCTTCTTCCGAAGACCTGCGATCTGGACATCCACGGAACGATCGGTTACAAAATAGTCTGTTCCTCTAACCGCATCGACGATCTGGGAGCGGGTGAATACCCAGCCGGGCCTTTTTACCAGATAATGAAGGATGCCGAACTCGGTAAAGGTCAAAGGTACGTTTTCCCCCTCCACCAGGACCTCCCGGCGACCTAAATGAATCACCAGGTTGTGGATCTTCACCATGTCGTATGTTTCCGGAACAGTGTCGAGTCTTCTCCGGAGTACCGCCCTGACTCTGGCCAGCAGGATCCTTGGGCTGAACGGTTTGACGACATAGTCGTCGGCACCCAGTTCCAGGCCGGCTACAACATCCGCCTCCTCCCCTTTGGCCGTCAGCATCACAATGGGAATTGCCTTGGTTTCTGGATCATTCTTGAGGATCCTTGTCACCTCCAATCCATCGATTCCGGGGAGCATAAGGTCCAGGACGATAAGGTCCAGGGGCTGCTTTCTTGTAATGTCAACCGCCTTTTCTCCGGAGGGGGCGACCACGACATCATACCCATCCCGTGAGAGGTTGAATCTCACCAGTTCCAGGATATCTTCTTCGTCATCTACAACAAGAATACGTTCTTTGGACATAGTGTCTCTTTTCCATCTCCATTCTCCATTGAATTTAGCATCAATGTATTAGCATTTTGTTAGCGTTATGTAAAGATTGCATTGCAGGATGAATCATGTAACATCTGACGACTTGATTTCCCATCACCGGCGTCGTTTTTTTCAATCCGAGAGGCAGCGACCTTTCTATATCCTGACTGCCGTTCAAAACTGCTGCCGTGACGGCACATCCATAATCATTAGCGACGTGACAATAGGAAGCGGGACTGCGATCACGCTTAAGTCCCCTCGGTGGAGATCAAGAGTCGGTTCGATGCGGAAGGCGCCGGGGCTCGCGTAACGGAGGAGTTGGACTCCATTTCTTTCTGATTCAATATAGACGGCCCGGGACATCAGCCGCCTTTCCTGGAGAAAGCCGCCTCAATGTCCCGGGCCGATCTTTTCAAAGGATGATTGAGGGTCTCCTGAAACTCGGGATGCCGGATGCCGACCCCGGATCTCACAATCAAAAGAAATTCGCAATACCTAAATTCCTGAATTCCTCAATCCATGTAAAAATCGCGTTTCGATGGGCCTCAAGGTCTATTTGGTGAGCTTGATGGCCATGAAGCCCCTTCCGGGTCTCAGGACGTAGGCATAGACCGTTTCACCGGATTTGATTTTTCCGATTTCCGTTTCGTACGCCTTTACATCATCCACCGGCTCATGGTTGATCTCGCGGATGATATCGCCCGCAAGAAACCCGGCCTTTTCGCCCTTGCTGTCCGGTTCCACGCCCACCACAAGCACGCCTTCGGCGTCCTTCAGGTTGAACTGACGGGCGGCCTCGGGCGTAATATTGGCCACGACAATTCCGAAGTCATGCTTCGTATCGGGAGCCCCGTCCGCATCGGCACGTTCCGTGTCTTTCCTTTTGGAAAGCTCCACATGAAATGTCTGGCTGTTCCCTTTGCGCAGAACCAGGATCTCCACCTCCCAGCCTACAGGGGTCTCGGCGATCATCTGGCTCAGTTCCCGGCTGCTGTCCACCGGATGCCCATTCACCTTCATGATGATATCTCCCGCCTTGATGCCTGCTTTTTCGGCCGGATCGCCTGGAAACACCTGGGTCACCAAAACGCCTTCTCCATCCTTGAAGCCGTAGTATTCCTTCAACTCCGGGTTGAGGTCCTGGATCCCTACCCCTAACCAGCCCCGGGTCACCTCACCCTTGGTCTTGAGCTGGGTAATGATCCCCTTGGCCAGGTTCACAGGAATGGCAAAGCCGATCCCCTGCCCCCCGGCGATGATGGCAGTATTGATTCCCACGACCTTTCCCTCCATATTGATCAGGGGGCCGCCACTGTTCCCCGGATTGATCGAGGCATCGGTCTGGATGAAATCATCGTACGGCCCTGAGCCGATGACCCGGCCCTTGGCGCTGATAATGCCGGATGTGACAGTATGTCCCAAGCCAAATGGATTTCCGATGGCCAGGACCCACTCTCCTATCCTCAGGGCGTCCGAGTCACCCAGTTGGATGACAGGGAGATCGTTATCGGACTTTATCCTGATCAGGGCAAGGTCCGTGTTGGGATCACGGCCTTTGACTTCGGCGTCAAATTCCCTTTCGTCCTTCAGGATCACCTTGATCTTGTCGGCCCCTTCCACCACATGGTTGTTGGTGACGATATAACCATCCTTATCGATAATAAACCCGGAACCGAGACTCCTTTGCGTGTGTTCCCTTTGCGAACCTCCGCCAAAGAACTTATCGAAGAAGTCTTGAAGCGGATCCTCCTTCTGCATCGGCCCCCGCTTAAATGGGGACAACATCGGATGTCCCCCCTTCCCATTCTTCTCCGCCCGGATGTTCACCACGGCCGGGCTGTTTTTCTCGGCCAGGCTGGTGAAACTCCCCGGCGCGACCCATGGCTCCCCGGCAGTAGCCTTGCCCTCCGAAACCGTGTAAAGAGCGGAGATGGCGAGAAACCCCGCCGCAAGAACAACGAGTGCCACCCCAATCTTTCCCATCAAAATTCGCCTGAATGCGTTTCCTGTTTCCATATGTACCCTCCTTGTTTGACAATCTTCCATGTTGAATCCATAGCTCTAAAAAAGAGATGCACCGCCAAGATTGAGAGGAAGGTAACATGCGACCCTTGCCTCAACCTTTCCATATGATTACAAGTTGGTAATAATGCTGAATACTGGATGACAAACTGAAAAGCGGATCAGCGCGTATGGCTCTCAACAACTCAATGGCTTAGCAGCTCACCCGCCTTGCATCTTGCGTCTTTCCAACTATTTCCTTGATCCAAGGTTGAAAGACAGCTATGTTGATATATGTAAGAGCAGTCTGTGCAATGTTTATAGGGAAATCATGGCATGAAAACGTTTTTTAAAGTCCTGATGTGGAGCCTTCTTGGAGTGGTCTTTTTCTCCCTCTGCACCGGGGCTTATTTTTGGCATCTGTGGTCCAGCAACCTGCCCTATATCGGCTCGGTGAAAGAATATCGGCCCCCGATCATTACCGAGATCTTCAGCGATAACGGCGAGGTCATCGGCAGGCTGTGGGAAGAAAAACGGACGGTTATCTCCCTGGACCAGATGCCTGAGCACCTGATCCACGCCTTTGTAGCAGCGGAAGACTCCCGGTTTTTTAAGCACGAAGGGGTGGACCTCAAAGGCATTTTCAGAGCCTTCATCAAAAACCTGACCAGAGGCAGGATCACCCAGGGGGGGAGCACCATTACCCAACAGGTCACCAAGTCCCTCCTCCTCAAGAACATCGAGCGGACCTACCGAAGAAAGGTCAGGGAGGCTATTTTGTCCCTCCAGCTTGAAAAGGAGTTCTCCAAACCCCATATCCTGTATCTTTATCTCAACCAGATCTACCTGGGCCAGGGGGCCTATGGCGTGGAGGCGGCCGCAAGGACCTATTTCAACAAGCCGGCCAAAGAACTGGAACTCGCTGAATCAGCCCTCTTGGCGGGTCTGTCTCAGGCCCCTGCCAGGTACTCACCTGTTGACCATTTCGAACGTGCCAGGGCACGGCAGACCTATGTGCTGGAGAGGATGCTGGAGGAAGGGCTCATCAACCGCGAAGAATACGACACGGCCTTGCATGCCCCTCTTGACATCCATGCGGGAGGAGAAAATGTCTTTGAACGGGCACCCTACTTCACAGAGCATGTCAGGCGATACCTGCTCAAAAAATACGGGAAAGACTCCCTCTACAAAGGGGGCCTAAAGGTGTACACCACGCTGGACCTGGATATGCAGACCCGGGCAAGGGAAGCCCTGAACAAGGGACTCGCCGAATTGGACAAAAGGGAAGGATACCGGGGACCGCTGAGGAGTCTTTCGGCCCAGGAGGCAACCGATTTCAGGACAAAGGCCGACGCCGAATTTCTCTCTGCATCCCTGAAGACAGGCGCAGTGGTCGAGGGGCTTGTGGCCGAGGTAGATGATGAAAAGGAGGTAGTGTCCGTCTATATCGGTAAAGAAATGGCACGGCTCCCCGTCAAAGAGATGAAGTGGGCCAGAAGGCCCGATAAGGAGGTCCCTTACTATGAGGCCAGGGTCAGGAAGCCATCTCAGGCCTTGAGCCCCGCAGATGTTGTTCTGGTTCGCCTCTTAAAGAAGGTTGGCGAGGCCACGGTCGCCCCCCCAACCGGAAACGGAGAACCGGCGCCTGCCGGACCGGAAGGCTTTTCCTGGGAGGTTTCCCTGGAGCAGGTCCCCCTTGTCCAGGGCGCAGTGGTCTGCATAGAGCCCAGGAGCGGGGAGGTGAAGACCCTGGTCGGCGGTCGCGATTTCGGTGCCAGTCAGTTCAACCGGGCGATCCAGGCCCGCCGTCAGCCCGGATCCGCCTTCAAACCCCTGATCTATGCAGCGGCCCTCGACAAGGGAATGACGCCGGCAACCATTATCATGGATGCGCCCTATGTATCTGAGCGAAACCCGGAAGGGGAGGCCTGGAAGCCCAAGAACTATAAGGAAAAATTCTACGGGCCCACACTGATTAGGACCGGCCTGGCAAAATCCAGGAATGTCATTACCGTCAAGATACTCAAACAAATTGGAATAGGCTATGCCATCGACTATGCACGGAACATGGGCATTGAATCTGAACTGGCGCCTGACCTCTCCCTGGCCCTGGGATCTTCGGGGGTCTCTCTGCTGGAAATCACTCGGGCCTACACCGTGTTTGCCAACGCCGGTATGCTGGTGACGCCGATCTTTGTCAAGCGGGTGGTGGACCGTAACGGTCTTGTCCTGGAAGAGAACCAGCCTGAAACCCGACAGGCTATTTCCAAAGAGACCTCTTTTGTCATGACCGATCTCTTGAGGGCCGTTATTACCGAAGGAACGGGCTGGAGAATCCGGGCACTCAAGCGACCGGCCGCCGGGAAGACCGGGACCACCAACGATCTCAGGGACGCCTGGTTCCTGGGTTATACGCCCGATCTTGTGGCCGGCGTATGGGTCGGATATGACGATTCACGGGAGATGGGCGACGGTGAGACCGGTTCAAGAGCGGCAAGTCCCATATGGCTCGACTTCATGTCAGGCGCCCTCGAGGGAAAACCGGTCAGGGATTTTGACGTCCCCGATGGGGTCGTCTTTGCCAAGATCGATACAGAGACAGGCCTGTTGGCTGGACGGCACTCCCGGAATACCGTATTTCAATCCTTCATTGAAGGAACCCAGCCGGAGACCTACTCTCCAAAACCCGCCGCTGCCAGTCTGGGAGCCTTTTCTCAGTTTGACATGGACTTAGAAGCGAAAGATTAGGTGTAGGGATTGAGAAATTCAGGAATTGAGGGATGCCCGGATTGGGGGCCGGGTGCTGAAGGTCAGCCCCTGACCACTGACTCCTGTTTCAGACCCTGACCTTCCGGGTGAGAGCGCTGATTGCAGCCATGTAGTCGGAAAGCCCCCGCATAAAGATATCATTATGATTGGCGCCGGCGATTTTGAGCAGTGTCTTGTCCGTAGCAGGGGAGGCTTTGTAGAGTGCCTGGCCGTCTGAAAAAGGGATGATGGGGTCCAGCTCTGCGTGGATGATGAGAGTAGGTTTGTCAACCCTTTGAATCTTTTCTATGTTCCCAAGACCGGCCTCCTCTTCAAAACCGATGGCCTTCAGGTCGACGCCCAGGAGCTGGAGAAGAGGACCTGAAAAGGCGAACCCGCTCTCAACAATGAGGCCGTCGATCCGGTCTCTGTAATGGGAGGCAAGCTCAAGGGCGGATGCGCTGCCCAGGGACCTGCCCATTATAATGAAGGGACCCTGACAGCCTTTATCCAGAAGCCAATCCTTTGCGAAATCAAAGATGATATGGCAGTCTCGCATCATGGCGGTAATAGTGGGCCGGCCGGTTGAGCGACCGTATCCCCGATAGTCGACCGGCAGGAAGTTGACCCCGATCCGGTTGTAGATAGGGGCCATGTCGTCGTAATCTGCCACGATTTCACCGTTTCCATGGAAAAAAAGGATCGTTGGGGCCTCCCGTTCATACATATGGAACCGAGCGCCCACCGAAACATCGTCTCCAACCGGAACCAGGAGGTCCTCTCCCCGGCCTTCGGTCCCGGGATCATTCCATTCAGGCCGGGGATGAAACAGGAACATAAGGATCTCAGGCCGGTCCAGGATTGAGTAATCGATGGTCGAGATATCTATCATGAGGATGCCTCCATTTTCGTTGCCCTTGCGGGCGATTTTGAATTGGGCCTATAGGCTTGACACCCAGTCCTCCTTTTGTCAAGAATATAATGGAGACGCAACGCGTAAGGAGTAGGAAGTATGGAGTAGGCAGTAAGCAGTATGCAGTATGCAGTATGGAGTAAGCAGTAAGCAGTAATGCATCGGGTTACGCTCCGCTCTACTCAACGGGTTTGATTATTTTGTCCCAAATTATTTTGCCGGAAATCTTTTTCAATCTTCAATCTTAAGTCTTCAATCCACAAAGGAGTTCATGCCGTGGGAGAAACGAAAAGGAAGACCCAAAAAAGTCAGGTGGTTGCAGACCATAAGGCCATCCAGGCCTACGCGGGTTCCATCTTAAAGGATCTTCATGCCCTGCCGGAAAAGGTGGTTCTAAACAGTATCCTGGAACACCCTGCCCCCCGGCAGCTGATTCAACGCCTCCCGAATGAAGATTTCTTCTGGCTGATGAAGAAGATGGACGAAGAGGGATCCCTCCAGTTGTTGCGCCTGGCCTCCATCGAGCAGTGGCAGTATCTCCTGGATCTGGAAATATGGGAGAAAGACCGTCTTGACATGGGAGAGACGTCTTTATGGCTTGGCCGGCTCCAGTTGGCCGATCCCGGAAGGTTGACCGGGTGGCTCTTCACGGACGGCCAGGCCCTTGCCTACTATTATCTCTTCCAAAGCATTCAGGTGCAGATCAGAGACGAGGATGAGGACTATGATTTCGAGGAGGGGTTCGTCACCCTTGATGGCCTTTTTTACATAAAGGTAAACGCCCCGGACCGAATGGAGACCATCGAGGCTATGATCCGGACCATGGCGGATGCGGACTTTCTCAGGTACCAGGCCCTCCTTTCGGGCCTGGCGGGGGTCATTCCCGCGGAACTGGAGGAGGATATGTACCGGCTAAAAAATGTCCGTCTGGCCGAACACGGGTTTCTCCCCCCTGAAGAAGCCCTGCTGGTGTATGCCCCCCTGGACCCGGACGCCTTGCAGTCGGATGAGGGGATAGACCGAATGGGTCTCCATGTAGATGAAGATGTCCTGGATATGGCCCCTTATTCCCCCCTGTTTTTTGCGGAGGGCCGGAATATCCTGACCAAAACCCTGTCCGGGGTCACCGATTCCCGCTTTATGGACCGGGTCCGGCTGGAATTTGCCGGGCTCTGCAATCAGGTCCTCTCGGCAGACGGACTCCCGACCCATGACATGGACGTTCTCAAGAAGGTATGCAGGAAATCGGCAGGGTATATGAACCTGATCCTCGAAAAGATGTGCCATGACGATCCCGGGGCCGCAGAGTCGCTTCTGAAAAACAACGCCCTGATCTCTCTGTTCAGGGCCGGATTCGGATTGGCTCAGAGGCTGAAGTGGGAGGCGGAACGTGGGCTCAGGAAAAGCTGGTTCAGGACAAAAGGGTTGCGCTTTGATTTCTGGGGAGAAGACTTGGGCTACCCCCTGTCGGGTCTGGTGGCAAAGCGGCCCTTGTATTACGACATACAAAAAGGGGACGGGGAATACAGGGATTTTGAACACGATGTTGAGCTGACAGAGGTCGCCGCCATCCTCCATCGTGTAATGGCGATCGACACGTTGCTGGTGCAATTGACCGCCGAGTATCCCCTCGACCCGGAGGTCCGCGGCCGCCCTGACCTGACATTCCATTCCCTCCTCTTTACCCTGTGGGCCCGGCGGATTCTCACCCTGACCCCCTCTTTCGAAGGCATCTCCCTGGATGAGGCAAAACGACTCTTTCGCTTTCTCCGATCAGGGGACGACCGTGCCCCCTATCAGATGGCCGCCTATGAAGACGTCTTTGTAAACGACTTCATGGCTGTTGCATCCGGGTGGGATCCAGCGGCCGCAGCCACCCTCAAAGAGACGCTCTCATGGGTCTGGCAGGGGTTCCGCAGGGAGTATGAACAGGTGCCGGTGAGTGCTCTTGACCGTCGGTTCAGCGCCTATATCATCATCAGGCTCGCTTCAGGATCTCCTGCTCGGTGAAACAGCCCGTGCAGGCCTTTCCCCACATGGAGAAGGTATGTTCCGACTCATAAGGCCTGACGTGAAGGTACCCGTCCCTGACGAATTTCATTAATGCAGAGACAGGCAGTGAGACGTTCCCGACAGAGACCTTTTCACCATCGCCTTTTCCTGAAATCAGCTCCTCGATTTTCATACGCAAACCTCCCCGAAAAGTAAGTGTATTCAAGTTTCGCACCCTTTATCAGGCTATCATTTCAATAAATCTGGCATGATACG
>Ga0209164_1002216_pt1 | contig 21476 bp, 16 predicted proteins | sample MTBNYHSulfiMetaG_FD_187458 | JGI IMG/M metagenome (GOLD analysis project Ga0209164, IMG submission 187458) | Enrichment culture microbial communities from rom New York Harbor, USA that are MTBE-degrading - MTBE-NYH (New York Harbor Sulfidogenic)... | ecosystem: Environmental > Aquatic > Marine >... | reverse complement strand
CCACCGATACTTACCTGGCCCTGGCCCGTAAGCGTGCCCTCCCCTTCCGTAGCACCGGAAGGAATGGTCACGGTCAAGGCCCTGCTCTCATCATCCGATACACTGATCGTATCTTCCCCCGAGGTGCACCCCGTCGCAGAAGCGGTCACCGTCACAGACTGGCTGCCGTCGATCTCTCCATCATCCACGATCGTCACATCAAAGGTCGCCGAGGTCGAACCACCCGGAATCGTCACACTCACAGGCACCGTCACCTCCGTGGTATCACTGGAGCCCAGGCTCACCACCAGGTCGCTTTCCGGACTTGAAGGAACGCTGACAGTGCCCTGGTCGGTCAGCACCCCGTCCCCCTCCGTAGCGGCTGAAGGCAGAGACAAACTGATTGCTGCTCCGAAGCTGATCGTTCGATTGTCAACCTCCTCGCTATGTCCAAAAGCCTCTCTTTCATCCTGAGCCTCATTTGCATAGTATCCAACCCAGTTGAATCCATTGAAATGAAAAGAGCCCACTTGTGATGAGGTCACAGAATACTTGATCTCCACAGTCACACTGTATGAGACGGGATTATTCTCTGTGAAATCGGGCGGCGTTTCAAGAACCCACCGGTAGGGAGTGTACCCGGAGTAAACATCGCCGCTCGAACCGAACTCGAATGTATAATTCGAAACATCGATTCCGTTTAGCTTCACCGTCATAGAATCCGTATTGACAGTCAGCCCTGCCGGTATCTGCTCGGTGTAATAGAAGCCTCTCAAATCTACTGTTTCGTGCAGATTGGTGAAGTTCACGGTAATCGTGACGGGCTCGTTCACGGCGGCTGAAAGCGTGTCGAAAGTCCGGGACATCGTCCCGTTCGGCGTAGAGGACCAGGCGCCGAAAGCCGGATTATCACCCTGATTGACAAAAAACAGGATCAAGGACAGAGTCAGGATTCGTCTGAAAGTAATCATGTCGCTACCCATTCCAATTCTTTTTACTAAAGCCCATCCATAAATTCCATGATGTTCCTCCCCCCTCCTCGAAGATTTCCGGAGACGAGAGAGGTGAGCTGGGTGTGATTAGCTCTACCAACCTCCCCTTGCCTCTCCCACATAGGGAGAGAACTTATGGATGCACTTCAGACTATGCAGCAGCAAAACTCTGCGATGGTTCATGGATCACCGTTTTCCAACCATGGACACATGGGCTGCGAAGAAGGCAAGATCCCGTCTAAATCCCTCGGCCCAACCAGGTTCCGCACCCACTCGTTCACTTCATACTCTTTGCTGCGCAAAATTTGTGTCACAAGATCCTATCCCGCATGGCAGGCTAAGATATACCAACTTAACTACAAAAAAAAAATAGATCAACCTAAAAATCGCATCATCTCTCGGTCTCGTCGTCCTTGGGAAAAAACCTCATTTCCCGGGGACTCGGTTGATTAAAATTAACTGATTTGTCATGTCGAACGTGATAAGCCTGCCCCGTACTTGGGTACGGGGGCATCCAGTGTTTTATGGCTTAATCTCAGCACCCGGAATACCCAAAAAACATCTTTTCTCGATTCGCCGGTCAAGCCGGGAAATGACAAGTCGCTACGCGACAACAGAAATTCGCGAGGGATTTCAACTATCCCCGAACGCGACACTAATGTACAAATGGTGAGCTATACACAACTACAAAACGGCACAATGCCCAGAGCCGCGAATTTATGCCCCAATCGTAATGATTCCCGGCCTTTCCCTTCCTCCCTTTCATCCCAGCAATTTCCATTATCGCAGGTCAACTTCTGAAAACGTGCACAAACAGCGGCGGTCTCAAAGATGCTATGACGGTAAGAGAGCAAACACCTCGAGTGAAACGATAAAAAAAATCGTCCAGTGGCTGAAGGCCTGCCATTGAAAATGCTCCCCAGCACTGAGCAGAGCGCCGATCAGGAAACCAACCATGACAACCGCCACATCGTGTGCGAACAGCGCGGCTTTGTAAGCAAAAAATCTCCTGATTCGCACTCTCTTCAAAGCACCGTAATTCGGAGTGGCAAACGGTCCGGAACTGTGTCTTAGCGCTCGCCCTGTGGCATCCACTCCAGCCATGTTGGGATTACAGCAAAACATTGTATTGCACCTTCAAGTTTCCTTATGCTTGCCCTCGGCTCAGATTTTAGCCGCCCCGCTTCAAATTCTATACCCTCTCGAGAAACAATACAATTTCCGCGCCAAATATACCATTGTTTATAACTTCTTGATTTGACAATATTATCATAAAAAACTCTCTCTTTGAAGCGCGCTTCAGTATAGAATTCAGTGCCGAAATGTGGCAAGGAATTACACATATACCCAAATTCCTGGATGCCCCCGGCTAACCCCATACCGGGACAGGCTTCTCAAGTCCGGCATAACGGAATGTCGAATGCCGTGCCACTGCTAAGTGACATGGAACAGCGAGGGTCCCCCAGGTTCCTGGGGGAGAATAGGAACCAGGTCCTGCCCTAACATGCCTTTGCAGCCGGTGACGAGAAGGTTCATTGATTCTTGTTCCTCCACTTTAGTTGAAAAAGAAAGGTCTCTGACATATTATACATGTTGGCCGATTTTGGCCATGTTGGCCGGCTTTTTCTTGACGCACCGTGCCATTTCAGCTAGAATTCTAAGTGCGCATTGAAGTCCTTATATCGATCGATATTAGCGATATCAATTCAGTAGCCTATCAGCCTGCATTCCGCCCGATTTGCGCTGAAACAGCCGCTAAAAGGCCTTACATATGTTGAGATCTATAAGACTTAGAGTCTTTATATGCTGCCTTCTCTTGACCGTTGCCTGTCTCATTTTTTGGTACATGTACCGCCAATCTACCCTTTTTATCCTCCATTCCCCTTCCAACCTCTATAACGATTCTCAAAGAGCTTCAAAACCGAAGCGTGAGTATAGCATTCCACTGGATTTCATCCCCATTGACTCAAAGGCCAAGAAAGTCTTGGCCGATTCTTTCCAACCATTTTATGTTGTTAAGGACACGCTCACGGACTGTTCCTTTACCTCGGCATTTATGCTTTTATATCAGAGAGATCCTGATTTTCCATACAGAATACTAAAGACTGGGGATGCAAATGATTATTCTCTCTTTCTGCCAGGGATAAACCATAGCGCTCAGGTTTCTGGAGAAGAGCTCAAACAATACTACGACGCCATAAATAAAAAGAGAACCGGATTGCAGAAAGTAATCAAGGGCTACTCTCCTAGAGGCTTTGATATCATGCGATGCGCCTATTATAAATATCAGCGGAAGGCACATATGCGTAAAGAGCAAAAACTCGTGTACGGTGGCGGCTGGCCTGATCGGGACCTCATGATTCTTTCAGGGGTAAAAACCGGTACGCGAATAGAACAAAACTCTGAAGGGTATTTTTCCCTGCAAGTCAGAATTGAACTGCAAAAGGGCATTTTCAACGAAAGAATAATTCCCAACCCAACCATCCTTACCAACCCATTAGCATCCTGTAATAGCTTGGATGACTATTTGGTCATAGCTGCTACCAATAGGAAGGGAAACGGTCTCTTGGGAAACCGCCTCGTTCCCAACCATGCCTATTACCTAATAGAAAGACTTGATAATAACGAATACCTGTTCGGTAACCCATACCAGACACGAAGACCCGTGATCATAACCGAAAAAGAACTTGTGAACCGGTTCTGTACAATATATCTCATCCCCAAAGCGTTGGGCTCTTCTTGAACTCAAAACTAGCGTCCCTGTTGTCCCACGAACACTCGACTCGAATGGCGGGTTCTCACATCGGAATATGAACAACGGTGCCCCCTCTTGAATAGGCTTTAAGCTTTGCCTCAAGATTCAGCAGACATCGACGGCTGCGGTTCACTCAGCCGCGATGAGCTGGAAGGCGGCTATGCCGAAAGCAGTCCCGGCAGTGTTGCAGACGAGGTCCACGAGCGAGGAAGACCTCGTCGGAAAAAAGACCTGCCCGATTTCGATCCCGAAGCTGAAGGCCGCCCCTGCGAGCAAAGCGATGAGAAAAGCCTGCCCCTTTCGCCCTTTTCTCTTTCGATACAGGAACAATGCACAGGAAAAACCAAAGGGCATGAATCCTGCCACATTCAAGATCACATCCTCCAATTTTACACCGATCTCCACGTGCTTTATACACGGGCAGTGACAGAACCCGCTTTAGAAGCTGAGGACACTCGGGAATGATTATGGGGGGCCTTTTTCCGGTCGCATCATGAACCAGAGCCCCTAACTTAATCGCCTCTCTTCAGGCTCGATCTGTTATGCAGAGTAAAAAGGGATCAACATGACACAGTGGTGGGGCCTGCGAAAGGCGGGCTCCGCATAAGGATGAACTCTGCACTAAACGTCGTCTACCCTAAATGGTACGACCTCTTCCCCAAAAAACCCCTCGTGTACGCCCTGCCGGATCGCCTCAAACATCGTTGCACCACCATTGGCATTGACGGTCCTACCCTGCGGACGCCTTCAGATGTAAAAGCAAAGACCGAGAAATAGCCCCCTTTGTCCGTTCGTGTTCCCCGCCTCTGCCCTGAATCTCCTCTAAACACAACACCACCGCGCAACAAATGGGTCAGCTCTCGTTAGCGCCGGGGCTCTGAATCTTTTCCCCAACCCTACGAGCCAGTTATTTCTCTATCCTAGGAACGTTTTTGGTGGAGCTGGTAGGATTTGAACCTACGACCTCACAGCTACGCCATGCGCTCTCCCAACTGAGCTACAGCCCCACATAAAATCGAACGAGTCAATCACTACTTTCTAAACTTTCTCCTCAACCTCGCAAGCCCTAGCAGACCAGAAGCGAGAAGGAACAGGTGACTGGCTATTCAAGGGCGTGTCCGGAACGACCGTGCAGTCACTGCCTCAGCCCCGAGATAAACTGCAAAACAAAAATTGCCTCTTCGACCCCGATCCTTCCATTCCCGTTTACATCTCTCAGATATGTTGCGGGAACTGTTGCGGGGAAGGAAATTGCACAAGTCATTTGCAAGGCCATGATGGCGTCTCTTATATCTACTTGCGAGTCCAGATTTAGGTCTCCAACAGGGAAGGTCACACCAGAGTCTATATAATTATCATAGATATAAAGATCATCCATCGCTCCGTTATAAAAACAAGCATTTGGCATGACATATGTTAGTGTGTAGGGATCTTCATAACCAGGGTATCCATTTTCTTGGTAATAATCCAAAGTATTATAATAGTAAACAGCGCAGTTTTTCGTTACAGTGTCTCTTATATTGCCGTGAGTTAATGCGCCTATTCCCAAATAGTTGTTCATTACCAGATATGGTATATCAGATTTGTCACGAGTATCAACCAATACTCCATCATAATACGCTTTTGCAGTTGTAGCATTCCATGTAAACCGGTAATTATGCCACACATTTGATACATTATTGTCTGGAAATGATAGCAGAATAGTTTCCGCATTAGTTATTGGAGCAGCATAGGTAACGTGCGTTTGCTCTCCCCATTTATTTAACGCCCATGTATATGGGACCATAAATGTCTTAGTGTCTAACATTCTCTGATTTCGATATGTTGAATCGGGGGGATCGTGATCTGGATCATCCGTTGGATCAAACATTAGCCACACGGAAACCGTCCCTTCAACCCAATTACCATTTGGAATAGGTACATAAAAGTAGTCGGACTCTAGTAGACACAGTGAGCCAGAAAAATGTGCCGCTTGACTGCCATCAGGTCCAGGTACAATAGTCGGGCATTGTGCGGGATACAGGTGGCAATCCCCATTTATTCCGTTTCCTGATTGATCAGCTAAAGTTCCAGCAGTGAAATCATTCTCAAAATCGTAGTAGACTACTAAACGAGCATGACAAGGGGTGTGTATCCATACTAGCAGAATCAAGGCTATAAATAACTTATTCACGCTCAATAACCTCCTTTAGGAGTCACTTATTATTGATCTTCTTAAATTTGGGTGCATCCAAATAAAGTTCACCCACACTTGCTCCTCCTTAATCGCGCGACATGAAGTGATAGAAGAAAACATCAGACAAAAATCCATCTATGTCAATACATGCCTGCCCTTGGCATTTTGGGGGCAATGAGATACCCAAGAACCGAAAATTTTTATGCGCATCGGTGGGGGTCATCCGCAGTCGTCAGCCCGGCGCGGGGGCTATGCCGGGGGTCTCTTCGCTCGGCCTTGGGCAGGAATCCCGTCTTTTAGTGTCGATATTGCCATCCATAGGGGTGTCTAAAAGCGGTCTCCCTGTATGGCAATCAATTGCACTAAATGCCTGTCAGAAGAATATTAGACAGGATCAACAGAAAGGACAGGAAAAAACATCTTCTGCCTTCCTGTGGCAGCGCAGCCCGATCGTAACCGAATGGACCCAAGTAACTCAACGAACTCCATAAACCTAGTCAAGGCTTTCACCTTCCCAGCGCTTTTCTGTCGCTATCAGCTATAACCTATCAACTATGAGCTTTTCTCTTCTTCTTATGGTATCTCCATGTACGAACTGATCAGTTGCTTCACCTCTTGCTCAGTCGCAGCACCCTCCTTAAATGCCTTCGTTTTGAGATCTATATCGACTCTATGGACGGTCACTTGAGGGTTATCCGGATCCCACCCTGCAATTCTCGCCATCAGCACCCACACGGCTTTTCCCAGCCGGATGGCTCCAACCTGCCCAATATGGTCGCCGTCTTCAACATAACTTCCGTTCAAGTCCACCATGTTATCCGGATGAATCTTTTGATACGTATGCCCATTCCAAATTTCCAGGTTTTGCTCTCCCGCATCACTCCACGCGAGGATATCCGCATAATCGAACAATATTCTCCCAGCTCCTGCATTAACATGATTCCTTATATGTTCATGCTTCAAGTGCCTTTGATACCCCGACTCCCCGGAGTATCCGTCCACCGGACCTGTTGTAAACATCACTTTTGTGGGGTATCCATTGGTAGTGCAATAATCCTGATATTCCTGGGTGGCTGCGAGGTAAGTATCCATGTTGACACTGTTGCCTGTCAGTGCAGTGTCTTCACTGTCCAACCCCCACCTCAAATCACCTTCCGGCCCACCCACCGACGAACCGGCCCATCGCACGCCGTACACAGGATCAACCGTACCACCCGGGGAATTGTGCCACGTCATATCCCAGCACCACCCGAAGCCTATCGCTGTTATTACCAAATTATTTGTATTGCAATACGCAAGATGGTTTTTGATATATGCAATTCCTGCTGCATTCGTGTACCAGTCATCTTCTCCAGCGCCATCATTCCACCAACCGCCAGGGTTCCTAACCACCCCACTCGCCCTCAATGCATCTTCACGATATGCTGTCGGGGTTCCGTTTTCAACTGTTACGACTGCGTACGTTGGTTCTAATCCCGCAAGGAGATTCAACCCTTTCCTATAACCGGAAGAGTGCGACTCGCCAGGAAGGTTGAACCACATCTTCTTGATAGCGGTGATGTATTCATCCGGGATTTGAGAATAGAGATTGACAGAAGCATGGTCTATGATTATCGGCGTTGTCGCTTCAGAGTTTGCAGGAACAAAAAAAATCATGGTTATACAAACGACAATTCCCGCTATGGCAAACGCCCTGAGAACTCCTCTGTAATGTTGGTTAATCATTTTATGCCCCCCGTTCCGCCAAACAAAATTAGACAATTCAGTAATGTATTATCATGATCTTTGCCGGTTTTCAAGACGTCTGTGTAACCAACACGCCTCAACGTCCCCTACTTTACGAGCCGCGCCAGCTCGAAGTCGTGAATGTGCTGCCCTTACCCAATTAACAAGGGGCATTCCCTGTTTGTACAGCCGGATTTCAGCATCTGAGTCCTGAATGGCCTAGTGTCATGCCTCAAAAATTCCTCTACAAAATCCAGACGACCACCCCCACGCATCCTTGCCCATCAACGCGCAGCGCGAGCACTTCCGCCGCGTGGGGGGAGGAAAATCTTGCCATTCCCAGTGCTTCCCCTCCCCTCGTGGGAGGGGCAAGGGGAGGGGGAACATGAGATGGCTCATGAGGACAAACAGGGAATGCACTCTTAACAAGCTGGGTCAAATTGTTCCTTGCCATAAGGCCTCTTAAAGTCCTTGATATTCACTATTAACTCCTCAATCGATTTTTCCCACCACCTGGAAGCAAGGAGTTCTTCAATTACTTCTTTCGAAAAGCGATATCTCACCACTCGTCCAGGATTTCCTACGACTACCGCATAAGCAGGGACATCTTTATGAATTACCGCCCCTGCCCCAATCACTGCACCATCGCCAATCATTTTTACGTGAGGCATAACTATGGCATTATGACCTATCCAGACGTCATTGGCAATTGACAAGGGTGTATATTCTAACAGATCATCGGAAACGTACCCAAAACACGGGTTGAAGAACAAGGCGTTCGTAGATTTCAAATGCATTGGATGATTCCTGTTCATCGTTCTAACAATTCGCGCAACCGAGCAATACCGACCAATCGTCGTGTACTTGTCAATTTGAGTCGGGTTGAAACATCCGCCGCCGCTATACATGCCGACATTGATTTTGTGATACTCTGCAAATATTTTTCTCAAGGTCTTCGAAAAATATTCACCACCCTCCATTCGGGGGACCACATTCAGAACAAATCTTCTGATCACGCCTCTCTCACACTTGTAAGCGTTAAATAATATCCATGATAAGGGTTTCATTTTTTGCACTATAGCCCTACCTGATTAGCTCTGAATTGTTTAGTTCTCCAGGTTCGGCCTTCCCTGCGTCTTTTGAGTGAAAATCCACTTGATCCTGCTTGCCCCGTGAAATTGCCTATGCACTATTTCACCACGGATGACTTTGTAGCACGGCTACTGCAAGTTGATGGCGCACATCCCTTTCGTGGGGTTCGCACTGATCTTCGTCCATGCGCCATTGTACTTGTGCAGCCCCACCCCTGTACCAAAATCCACGCACAGATCTGTTCCTTCAAATACCCCTTAAATCGTTCCTTCCTGATTATCTCTTCCCCGCTTCATAGCGTTCAGCGGTCAGCTTTCGGCTATCGGCGTTTGCCCATACTCTTTCTCGCTTTTCCCGTCTTACTTCCTTTCGCGCTTCTTCATCCAACTCCAAGAACCCCGTCTCTAGAATCCATTACCCAGAACCTGTCTTTTGCTTCCTAGCTTCCTGGCCTCCCAGGCTTTTCAACAAAATTTTGCCTGTGGGCTCAGCGCTCGATTTCTCCGTCGGGATATGGTCAAATGATATGGAGGACATTTATGGCTATGGTGTTTTCGTTCCTGCTATGCTCTGCAAGATGTAGACCACTTCTTCCATGCCGATCTTCCCGTCTCCATTCACATCCATTATCTCCGGCGGAAGCGGTGTGCTGTCGAGGTCTAAGCCCACAAGAACCTTGATCGTGAGAATCGCATCGGGTAGAGCGACAATCTTCACCGTGGTGTAGCTCGTATTGTTTGCCTCCTCTGCCTCTGCCACGGAGTTGCCCGCATCCGCTATCGCAATGATGTAATATGCCCCTCCAACGGCCGTCGAAGGAATCAACACGGACGTGTTCCAAGGACCGGAGATCTCTCCCGCTGCCAGGAGACCCACTACCCGCTCTCCTATCGACACATCCGATTCATCATAGGTCGAGTCCGTGGACAGGAAGAACCTCGTAATCGAGTTGACCGCTGTTGACCCAATCCCTTGGTTTTTCGTGGTCTCCGAAAGACTTAGTACTTGTCCTGCACCTACTGGAGTCCCAGGTCCCGTGAGCGTTGATACGATCAGATCCGACGGAACTAGCACATTCACATGAAATGGAGAATTCTCGGTTGTGCCGTTCCCAAGCTGACCGTGATCATTACGCCCCCAAGCCCAAAGCGTCCCATCCGACTTGAGAGCAAGGGCATGATAGTATGCTCTTGAAACCTTAGCCCACTTATTGTTCGACCCGATCTGTACCGGAGTCATTTTACGAATGGATGTGTCATCCCCTAACCCTAAGTGGCCATAGGTATTATCCCCCCATCCCCAAAGCGTCCCATCCGATTTGATTGCATGGCAGGTGTCGTTTTTTGCCGCAATCGTCAACCAATTGTTGTCGGAGCCTATCTGGACTGGTGAGAGCCTATCATAAAAATCCCCCACCCCCAGTTGACCCATATGGGAATCCCCCCAGGACCAGAGCGTCCCATTCGATTTTATGCCAAAGCTGTTTATATATCCTGCTGAAATTAATACCCACTTATTGTCCAAACCGATTTGGACCGGCGAGCTTTTACTGATATACGTGTCATCCCCTAATTGACCACCGTCATTAAGACCCCAGGACCAGAGCGTCCCATCCGACCTGAGGGCAAGGTTATGAAAGCCTCCTGCTGAAATCGCTATCCAATTATTGTCCAATCCGATCTGAACCGGTGAGCTTTTATTAATATCTGTGCCGTCCCCTAATTGGCCATAACTATTGCTCCCCCAAGCCCAAAGCGTCCCATCCGACTTGAGTCCGATACTATGGTAGTATCCTCCAGATATCGCTACCCAATTGTTCTCAGAGCCGACCTGAACAGGGGAGTGCGTCCTATTTGTAGTGCCATTCCCTAATTGACCAAATCCATTATACCCCCAAGCCCAGAGGGTCCCGTTGGACTTTATGCCAAAGCTGTGGTTATATCCAGCTGAAATAAGTACCCAATTGTCGTCAGAGCCAATCCGTACCGGCAAGAGCCTATCGGTTGTGGTCCCGTCCCCTAATTGGCCATACATGTTGATCCCCCAAGCCCAAATCGTCCCATCCGAGTTGAGTCCGAGGCTAAAAAAAATCCCTCCTGAAGCCGCGGCCCAGGAGTGTTCAGAGCCAATTTGGACAGGCGACAGGCTATCTGTTGTTGTGCTGTCCCCCACCTGACCATAGCCGTTAGCCCCCCAGGCCCAGAGCGTCCCGTCCGACTTTAGACCTAGACTGTGGGCCCCTCCCCCTGAAATCCCTGACCGCTCAACGTCCTGCCAGATCTCAACAGGCGAGAGACTATCGATTGTTGTGCCGTCCCCCAACTGACCATAGCCGTTAGCCCCCCAAGCCCAGAGCGTCCCGTCCGACTTCAAACCAAGGCTGTGGGAGCCTCCGGCTGAAACAGCTATCCACGTGTTGTCCGAACCAATCTGATTAGCCGAATTCTTATCAGTGTTTGTGCCGTCCCCCAATTGGCCATGTCCATTAGCCCCCCAAGCCCAGAGCGTCCCGTCCGACTTCAAACCAAGGCTGTGGGAGCCTCCGGCTGAAACAGCTATCCACTTATTGTCCGAACCGATCTGAACAGGCGATGTCTTATCAATATTCGTGCCGTCCCCCAGTTGGCCATGCTCATTAAGCCCCCAAGCCCAAAGCGTCCCATCCGACTTCACCCACAAGGTATGATTTAGTCCTCCAGCAACCTGAAGTTTTGCAGATCGAGATTCACTCACGAAACCAAAAATTACCAAAGAAATCATAAACAGGTGAAGACCAATCAACCGCATCAATCTCTCACTCAATACCCATTCCCTCCAGTTCCTTGAAAAACTGTGATACCAATTTATTTCAAAATATGGATCTCTCATTTGGGAGCAGAGGTTAACCCTTTGCTAAGAGGGTGATCTCGTAAACGTTAACCGCTATCGGATTTTTCAAGTAGATCATTGGAATGGGTCACTCTTCAATTTCCGCTTTACCTTTCGGCTTTGCCATTTTCCGTCCCTCATCCCGATATCTATCCCTCATGGCAAAGATGCCCTTGAAAAGAATTCTCGACAAGGGATTCCTGCATGCGTCAAATTGCCCGAAATAACGATTCGGCCCTTTGAATCCTTTGCCTAGAATATGGGTCTTGAAGTAATACCCCCCAGGATTCCTTTCCTCGTTAACTCCACCTACATCAAGAGCAGAAAAACCGTTGACTTTATAGTACTGTATCATTTTCCACCACAGTACATAAGCCGCATTCAACCTAAGTGCCTTACTTCCAGTTGCAGAGACCAAAGGCAACCCAGTTGACCCAAATGTGACCCACGCCAACGCCGCAATTGGCTCGCCAGCATCTGTGCACACCATGAAATTCAGTTTCAGGTTTTCCGGGAGTTTTTTGTGAACTTTAATCGCCTCGGCTTGCTCTTCTCCAAAAAAACCTTTGCGATCCTTCATCTCCCTAAAGATATCTAAGGCCATCTGACACAATTTTTCGTCTTTACCCTCTAGGATACCCATTTCATTCTTTTCCCCACGCTGTAAGGTCTGCCTCCATTTCCGGCTCAGATTTCTTCTTATGTCCTCTAAGGGTGGGGACAAGTCCAACACCACCGTCTGATCACGGCTCTGACTGTGCGAAAATCCTTCTTCGTGGAATACGTCTTTTATCCATGCATTTTCTGTGGAATCAATCAAATTGGGAATAATTCTCAAATAATATTTCCGTTTTAATACATACTCGTTATACAGGGCTCTTCCCATATTCATAATATGACCGACTTCTGTTTTTTCATTTTTCGCCTTCCACATCGGTTTATTGATGTACGCTATACCGACAGGCAATCCCGGGAGTTTTGCAATTCGGGCCTGAGCCATTCCAACAAATGTATCATTTTTTTTCAGGACAATATGGCTGAGACTTTTTTCGCCTGAATGGACAATTCCGTACGACCACGTCTGGTACAAAGACGCATCTTCGAAATGAAGGATAAGCTCGTTCCAAAGGTCGCTATTGATATTGTCAACCTCATAAGTATAACCCGCTTCAAGAGCTTTCATATTGTCTATCCTTCCACACCCTTTATCTTTCTTAAACTTTCATAAGTATGCTTCTGATTTACGTCCTTTTTGTTTTGCGGCTCCTCAGTCTAGGGGTATCTCTTTACAACGCTCACGGGAATCTCCCCTCAGGCCTGCCGGCGACCTTCAGATCGTTCTGTGCCTACCAGCGTTGCGGGTTTCACAAGCACCCCCATTTCTAGGTCCAGCGCCATGGGACGGTAAAGCCTTCTTGAAATAATTCGCCGCATAGTGCCAAGCGTTGACCGAGCCTTCTCCTCCACGGACAAACGCCTCCAACATTCAAACAGACGGCCACGGTGAAATTGCGGCACGGGAAGCCCGAAAAGCCGCATAATGAGCAGTCGCCCCCACACCGCGCCCTTCTTCCCGATATGACCTTCCTGGGACTTGATGAGCTTCCAGGGTTCCGCCGTCTTCAATTCCAGATAGCCCCGTTCCATAGCCCCGTGCAGGATCTCCCGGCCTCGTTCCGTCCTCACGACGATTAGTGAGGCCCCTGGGTTCTCCCCATCGGGCGCCATGTACCAGGGATCGCCGCACGCGATGTCCGCCAGTTCCCCCGTCCCATCGGGCCAGAGACGTGTTGCCCACGGACGATACGCCTGAAGAAAGGCCCAACTCTCACGATAGGGAATCTTGACAGCCGGGTCTCGCTCGCCTTTAAGCAAAGCCGTGAAATGGCCGGGCCACCCCTCTCCACGGTACCTGAGGTTGTCCAAATTGGCCGGGGCTACACTGAGTTTTTTCAGGAGGTCGGTCGTCCCACGGGTGGACGGAGATTCGGCGCAGAAGAAGGAAAAGATCGCGGCCACATTGCGGTCCAGCTCCGGACATGCTCTCTGGGCATTTCGAAGAGCCGCAGCCTCGGCGGGCCGCCCGACCATGGCACAAGGACCGCCAGCCGACTCGATCAAGCCAAGCCCGTTGCATACCGACCCGGGCGAGTACCTGGACCCGGCTGCCGCCATAAGTTCGTCACGGGTACGGCTTAGACGGGTACGATTACGAACAGCGTCTTCGGAGTCCTGGCCTGTGTGAAGCACGCCCTCCATTCCCAATACTTCCAGGCAATAGGCCGAGAGAGCGCTGAGGGCGCCACCTGACGCTCCCGTGAACCGAATCGCCGGGTCAGAAGCGTAGCCCTCCCAGATCTCTACTACCGAACCCCACGCCGCCCCAAGTCCGGCCACTCTGCCCGAAAGCCCCCGAACCGGCACAAAGTCGGTCTGCACGACCGGGCACACCTGCAGGCATAGGTCACAGGTGCCGCAATCCCCCACATCCAGGACCGGCCGGATGCCCTCCGCGGGGAAATCCACCAGTCTCAACCTGCGCTCTGGGCACACTGACGCGCACGCGCCGCACCCCAAGCACAACCGCCACCGGACAACGTCAGCTACGGTTTTCATCCTTCTTGCGAATTACACTCTCCTGGTTTCACTGAACAGCCTGGCGAAGACATCTTGCAACCTCCTTCTGGCGTCCTCCGCCCTCATTCCCAGCTCCTGGCGCACCTCGCCCCGCTTCCGGTAAAGTTCCAAGACCCGGCCAACAGTCTGTTCATTGGTCGACACCCGCCCATCCACCACCCAATCCCCCAAGCCTATCGTGCGGAAGACTCCTTCGAACTTCCGGCTATACGCAATACCCACACAGGGAATTCCCTGGGAGAGCGCTGCGATGCATGCATGCATGCGCGAGCCAACGAAGAAGTCGCACTGGCCGATGACGCCCTTAATCTCATTGCAATCGTATTCACCGGTAACGATCCTCACCCGCGACTGAAACGCCTCCGGAAGCGCCGCCCGGACCTTCCGGCTCGCCTCCGGATCGCTTTCCACGCTCTCGGGCGGTCCGTACGTATGGGGCACCAGCCAAAGTTCTCCCGGATGCACCGTCAAAAGAGCGGTTAATAGAGTGGGCAGCATACTGCTGTAATCCAGCTTCAGGCCGAACATGTTGTCCCGGGTATGTCCGCCATTGTACATGAGCCCGCTGACGTTCACTCCGATCACTCCGGGTGGTATCGGGCCACCCATGGGGGGGTCTACCGCAATATGCTCCGGCCGAATGGCCTCAAGGGAGAAAGCCACGTCCGGGCTCAACCAGACCTGCCGTCTCGACCCTATCAACTCCTGTGCGACCTGCCGGCTTTTCTCGTCGCGTGCGATCACCACTGAGGACCGTCTTAGAAGGTACCGCGCCAAAACACGAGCCACAGGGTTACGGTAAGGTCCATACGTCTGGGGAAACTGCACCATAGAACCCTTTACGAGCAGGACCGTCCATGCCATCAGGAAGCCCTCAAAAAACCGTCCAATTCCGTATATATCCGAGAAGCTGTCGCCTCCCCGGACGTCACCTACGATGTCGACCGCCTCCAAGGCGCCGATCCAAGGAGTCCAACGGCTTAAAGCGCGGCGCAACTTGCGTAAGGGAAGGGACCTGTAAAGCAAGGCGGCGACAAGGATCCACGCCAGGTGGTCGCTCAAATGGGCACTAGGCGAAAGCCGGCAGTTCACCACCCTGACAGGCCGTACTTGCCCGCCAATAGGAAAGGGAACCGGTTGGTTGTCCCAGTGACCCAGCATAAGTAAAACTTCGCGTCTATCGGCGACGCACAGATTAATGAGCGAAGTACCCAAAGCCAGTACCCCGCGGTTCCCCGAGCTCACCGGCGTCCCCATGATGGCCACTTGCATCTTCACAGCAACCTCCTCTGCAACCGGCGCGGTACCATCGGCATCAACCGGTCGCGGGATTCCGACAACAGCCGCCGCAGAACGGGAATGGCCTCGAATCGGCGCAGCGCATAGTCCAAGGGGAGTTCCTCAACTTGTGCATTCATCTTGACGGTCAAATGCCCCGGGCCGCGGAAGGGCATTAACCAGGTCCCATTCGCAGCCTTTTCGCACCGAAGCCCCGTGCCGATGGCCTCGGCGCACAGAGCTGAGACAGACAGGTCATCCTTCAGCCACTTTGCGGAAACTTCCACCTGATCAACACCTTCTGGCACAGTCAGTTCAAAAACCCTCGAAAAGGGTCGCACCAAAAGGGTATCCCTTTCCCGGCGCCACCAGTAATTGCCCCGCGCTATTGCGGCCATATTCCGCCACTGCACTTCTCCCAACCCATTGATGAATCCCGCCACCTCGGCAAGAAGATCGAGGCCCTCCCGGACGTCCCAATGGTGTCCAACCGGGATGATCGGTTGCCTTAGATAGGCCGACAGAAGAATCTGGCTCTCAGTGCCGGACGCCAACCCAAACCTTGGTATGACGGGGAGTCCCTCAATCACCTCACCAGCTCTCGCCCCAACGAGGCAAATTTCCTTATGATCCCGGTTCGCGGACCAAAGCGAACCCCAGGACACACAAGCCGCTTCGAAGCCAACGGCTGCGCAGGTTCTCATCATTCCGGATCCGAATGCGCCGTGAGGAGGCGCCATCACCCGCGCCACCCTCACGCCACTTCGACGTTCAAGGCTCGCAATACGGGTCAAGGCCTGATACATTCGTGCAGCACGGCGTTCAGGTGAGTCATTCTTATTCAGCTCCCGATATACATGGTCGTTTCCGTGCACCAGCAAAGACAGTTCATCAGGGTGGTCGCGGACAATGCGCGCTGCCTCCCTGTTGACATAGTATTGGTCCATAGGAATGGTTGCAAAAGACGTGTGGTAGCGCTGTCGTCGCCCCTTCTCTGCCAACTCGGCGAAGGAAAGGTACCCATAGGAAGCAGCGTGCAGATTCGGGTCATCGAACATAAAGCACGCTCTGGGTTTTGGCTTCTGCCACTGCGTCCAATCGGAGATCCATCGGAACCAGCCGATAAGCGGCAGCAAACGCATCAAGCATTTCCCGTTCAAGTGCTCAAAAACGAGATCGCTGCCTATGATCCACGGCCAGGCCTGAATGCTGACGTCATGCCGGGCACCACTCTGAATCTGACTTTTCCACACCGGGCGTCCATTAACACAGGCCAAGACCTCCCCGTTTGCTTGCTTGCCCCCGACGGGTGCCGCGTCACCCATGGTGATCGTTCTCCCCCGCAACATGGCGGAGAGTAGGGGCGCTTCGGAGAACTTCACCTCATACCCCGCCTCTTTGGAAAAAACGATTTCGATTTTGAAGGAGGACAAGTTCGACGGAAAATCAAGCTGTTGCTCCTCACCTCCGGGCATAATAATAGAGAGAATGCCTGAGACCGTTGCTGGCGCGTTAACATCCCACAGAACCAACTCTACTCCATTCGCTTGAGCAAGAGCCCTCAGGAATGGAAAGGACCCGTCGCTTCCTTTTCCTGCAACAAAGGCCACCTTCACCTGGTATTGGGAGGCTGTGCTCATGCCGACTCTCCGGTGACACCGTGAATGAACTCGGCCCCATGAGCATCCCTCATTCTCGCAGGAGACAGCCACAGTGCCTCACTTATCGGCGCCATGTCAAACGCCGCTCGGATCACTTCTGCGGATTCGACGGAATCCGCTAAATTCTTCAAAAAGGGTTTCCAAAATCTCTCGATGACTCTCACACAAAACCATGTTGCGCACGCCCAATAGCGTCTGCTTGCCGTAGAGGCACCTAGTCAACCATCCGCGCCGATTCAGCAAACTCAGGAGCCGGTTGTGGCCCAGCACTGCGCTGAATGCATCGTGCCGGTGTTCCCGGCAATACTCTTGCCACTGCTCCCGCACCCACTCGCTATCCACAACCCGCGCGCCCAAAGCGGTCATGCGCTCGTGCCACACCGCTTCTGCATCTCCCGTCAGCCGTCGTGCGCCGGGTGGCGGCTGCGATTGTATGAAGGGCAGTACCTCCATCTCGCTGCCGACCCCGGAACGACCCCGCGGGCCGAGCCAGCCCGGCTCGTGATCATCCGTATCAGTCACGGGCTGGGACTGCAACACCAACTTCAGTAAAAAGCCTTCATGAAAAGCGGCATGCGTGCGATAGATGGCTTCATCCATGATCCACGCGCCTTGCCCGTACACAATGTGCCCGCCGAGATACTCCTCCCATCCACCCAGCACGTGGGAATGCTGGACAATCACGGCGTTCGCACCCAGTTCGATGAGGAATCGGCAAATTTCCTGAATACGCGGCGTGGGAACGAAGAATTCTTGACTTCCGTGCAAAAGAATAACTAGATAGTCCAACTCGGCTTGGTGCGCCGCCAGCTCTCTGGTAAATCTTATCAGATCCAGGGGATTGGCCCCCCAACGATTGCGGCCGGCAATGGAGAACTCATGTTCAGTCATGGCCGCCACGCCCACACGGAACTCACCCACCCTACCGATCCAAAACCTTGCCGCCGTCTCCAGGTCCGGGCCGGTGCCCACCGTGGCTATGCCAGCCTCCTGACACACCATTAGTGTGTGTCTCAGCCCCGCCTCGCCGTGATCCAAAATGTGATTGTTCGCGAGGCTCAACAAGTCGACCCCGGCCGATTGAATAGCGGTAATGCACGAGCGTGGAGCGCTAAAATGCGGTCCCGTCTTGGCAATCGGCGAAGGGTATTCAATAAAGGGACATTCCAGGTTCCCGATCACCAGCTCTGCCGCTCTCATTTCAGGCAACAAATCGTTGAACAGTCCGTCGGCATCCCCGGCCCCGAAGAGCTCCAGGTTTTCACCGATAGGGCAAAGATCGCCGCCGATCAAAATGGTGGACATGATTCCTGAGTTTCTTCCCTGCTCAAATGACACGGAACTTCTTCCATTTCAGCCAGCCCCAGAGGGACGGGCCGGTGCCCGCTCGCCCTTCAACTGCGCTAATGCTCCCCGCCACCCCTTCGCACGGTACCCCTGCCACGCCGCATGGGCCTCACGCCGCAACTCCGGAAGCAATGCCATCGTGCCAATGCCAGCCGCCAGCGCGCAAGCCGCCGCCAAGGACAAGCCGCCGAGCATTGAAGACACGTGGGCACCCGCCCAAGCCAAGCCACCACCAGCGGTCACGAGCGCCAGCAACCAAATCGCCGGGCCTAAAGTGATGCCTGCCGGCACCCCGTCGCGTCGGCGAAGGCGCACAATGGAAAACCAGCACGCAAACACCTCTCCCAAAAGCCCACAGCACGCCAGCACCCAGATCGGCTCATGTCTGAAGGCAAGGACCAACATGGGGGCCAAGGCCACCATCCGCCAACAGTTCGAAATCATCTGGTTTTGGGAGTCCCCGCGCGCCAACGCAGCGATTGCCGGCGCAACGCGCAAATTCCGAAAAGCAACCGCGGCTGTCAGCCACGCAAGGATGATGCCTGACCCGGTATATTTGGAACCATAGGCTAACTCCATCAACGCCTCGGCGCCCACAATCATCCCCACACTGATCACCGCACTGACCAAAGTGACCAGCGCCACCGTTTGCGCATAACGGCGGCGCAGCAGCGCCCGGTCGTCCTGGACACGCGAAAGCAGCGGGAGCAGAATCGAGCTCAGTATACTGCCAAAGAGAAACGACGGCGCAAACGCCAGCGCCGCCGCCGCCGCGTAAGCCGCCAAGTCCGACATAGTATAGAAGGCCGCCACGAGAAATTGATCCCCACGCATCACGCCGAAAATCAGGAAACCGGTGGCCAATAACGGCCACCCAAACTTTAGAATGCGCGAGAGGCGTTCCCGATGCCATGCCCAGCGGTAGGGACACTCCGCAAGGAGATGGGAAAGCGCGCAGCTCAACGCAGACTTCGCCAACAACAGCATCAGCATCGCACGAAAATCCCCGAACCACACCGCCACCGGCCAAGCCGCCAGGGTGATGATCACTTGGGGGATGTTTTCCACTGCGGTCGCCGGTGCAAACCTCAGCTCCCGTTCATAACGCCGCACGTCCGCGTGCTCCAGTCCCCTTAATACCGCCACCAGTGCGAGCAGCATGAGCGCCCGGGTGTGATTGGAAATACCAAACCACTGCGCCAGAATGGGCGCAGCGGCCACGATCAACATCGCACTGATCCCAGCCACGCACGTTTGGACCAGGTGTGCCGAGGCAATGAATCCCGGTTCATTACCCTCCTTGTCCTGCACGACAAGCTGGTTGATGCCCATTTTCGCCGTGAACTCCATCAAGGTCAGCACTACACTGAATGTGGCGGCTATGCCGAAGTCAGGCTTACTGAGCACCCGCGCCAAAATCATATTGCGTATGAACGACGCGGCATACCCTACCACGTTGCCGACACCTACCCAAAGGCTGCCTTTAGCCGCCCGAACCCGGACGCTCACTGCCTATGACACTCCTTCCCGCTTTGCACTCAGAGCTGATCTAGCAAACCTCCATTCAAGAACATGGCTCCAACTACAACTCTGAAAAGGTGAATGATCAGATCGGGAGTTTATCGTCCCTGCTGGTACCCTGCGTCCTTTCATTCCAGGGAGGAAAGGCTTTGCGAAAGCGTTCTAGCATCTCCACGGTCAGTTCCTGAGTGAAGAGATCGATGTGTTCTACAAGCTCCTCAATCGGATGCCGCCACCACTCGGATGCCGCCACAACAGCCTCCACTTCCAATGGAAACCTCCTGCGGATCGCCTGCGCCGGGTTGCCACCCACGACCGTATACGGCGGCACGTCTTTGCTCACCACCGCGCCGGCACTGACCACAGCGCCATTCCCGATTTCCTTGCAGGCGGGCAGAACGATTACCCGGGCCCCCAGCCAAACGTCATCACCGATCCGCAAAGGGTTCGAGTCGACCTCGGAAATGGTGTCATGATCCAGCAAACCGACTTTCGCGTTGAAGAAAAGGGGATGATGAGAGGGAAACCCGACCGGATGGTTCCTTCGTAGGATCAAAACGCCCTCGGCGATGCTGCAATAGCGCCCAATCACCGTGCCGGGTGGAAGCATCCAAGGCCTGATGCCTACCGCATATGAGTATTCCCCCAAGACCACGCCGTGATATATGCGGGCGATGATCCGCCAAGTGGGGGAAAACATGACGTTCCCCTCCATACGCTTGATACACAAAAAAATGAAAGGACGCAGCCAGCGCCAGCGGTACAAAGCCAAAATGATTCTTGAATAAGCCGTCGGGGGCTTTTTCACCAAAATACGGGCACGCTGACGCAACCTTGCTACAAACTCTGAATCACGGCGTACACTTCCACCAATGCTGCTTCCTGAACCCTCACGTGCAATGTTCTTGTTGTTTTGTAATGTCAAAACTCAAATCTCTAATAGACTATCTGAAATTTCGGCTTCGTTTGATACATAAAGCCATCTCACAAAAGTCCAGCTTCCCGTTTTCATTATACCTTGGCTGCGTTCCCTGTTTCTCCTCATGAGCCATCTCATGTTCCCCCTCCCTTTGCCCCTCCCACGAGGGGAGGAGAAGCACCGGAAATGGCAAGAGTCTCCTCCCCCTTGGTGGGGGAAGATGGGTGGGGGTGCTCGTCTGGATTTTGTAAAGGAATTTTTGAGACATGACACTAGGCCAGTCAGGACTAAGCTGCTGAAATCCGGCTGTACAAACAGGGAATGCACCCTGTGCCTTCAGACAATCCGTTCGTCAAACTCTCCCATACATGTCACACATCGCCTTCTTCTCAAAATTATCAGCAATAATTCAGGCCTAATTTAATATACACCTCTCATTTGAATGAGAAGCTCAGCGCATGGTCGTTAAGCCAGGGACAATGGGGATCGATGTGTTGTGCGTCGAGCTTTTGCTGGAGCTGGCTGA
>Ga0209164_1002215_pt1 | contig 21488 bp, 20 predicted proteins | sample MTBNYHSulfiMetaG_FD_187458 | JGI IMG/M metagenome (GOLD analysis project Ga0209164, IMG submission 187458) | Enrichment culture microbial communities from rom New York Harbor, USA that are MTBE-degrading - MTBE-NYH (New York Harbor Sulfidogenic)... | ecosystem: Environmental > Aquatic > Marine >... | reverse complement strand
AAGCATCGCGGAAGTATTATTCGAATTTGGATTTACGGTAGAAAAAATTGCTGTTGGCCGCCAAATTGTTGAGGATACAAAATATGTTGAAGATATCCTCAATGACCATATTCTCTCCGCTTTAGAAAAAACGGCTTCGCGGTTAAATTCTATTAAAGAAATATCCTACCATATTTTCCGCCTCTCCCTCCTTAATTTAAGAAATATTATTCCTCTGCGGGATTTTTGCAGAATCACCAACCGCAGTAAGGCTCTATCCTTTGCCGTTAAAATAGAAAAAGTGGAAAAGGGATACCGGATCTATCGCCGTATCGTCAATCTCTATCATGCCTATGAGAAAAACCCTCATGGTGTGGTCCTGAAACACTTTCTTAATTTTATTTTCAGCCGTGCTCATTATGACTACCAGACTACTCGATCCATTCCTTTTGGCGGCGATTTCACCCGGACATTTATTTTCCCAACCTACTTCAATATTGCGCACGTCCAAGAAAAAGCCCAAGAAGAAATCGCGGGATACAGTTCCAAGGGCAAAGAGGAGATGTTGGCCCTGCTTAAACTTCTGCTCAACTCCTTAATGAATCCCCAACAATTTCGAAATAAAAAATTAGCTATTTTGGGGGATATACAATCAGGGGCAATGGGCAAAGTGAGCATTGGAATCTACCAGGGGAATATTGTCGCCTTGAAAAAACCAACAGCTGATCCTGGAGCTAAAGATTTTCCTCTTCTGTTAAGGTTTTTAAAGCATGAAGGCCGGATTCATAGTGAGCTTATTCAGCAAGGTTCTTCTGCCCACCACAATATTGTTGAGTGTTATGGTCTGGTACAAAGTGATCAAGGTGACACAATGTTAGCCCTCGGTTACTATCCGACCGATAATTTAGAAACCCTTATTGGAAAAAATGCGCGATTGAGATCTAACGTTACAGTGAAGTCGTGGGAAGGAATAACACTCGAGATCATCTGCCGAATTTTTATCCAAATGATTGATGCCCTGATGTACCTAAAAAGCAAACAGGTCGTTCATCGGGATTTGAAACCCACCAATGTTCTTTCCCTTGCTGATCAAGGTGGCGTGTTAAAACTCATAAAAATTATAGACTTTGGCGTTGCCATCTCTTTTGATCCGGCATATTCAACCGACTTGTTTGAAGGAAAAACCGTTGGGACCCTGAATTTTATGGCCCCGGAACAACTGGTAGGCAAAGAATCTTATCAGTCAGACCTTTATGCCCTGGGAGCGATAATCTATTCCCTTTTAACCGGAAGGGTTCCCCTCTCTTTGGAAGGGGCTCCCAATCTCAAAGAAAAACTTAGACTGGTGTATCGGGGGAGCAGAATACCGATTGTCGAGGCCAACCCTGATTTACGAGCCTCACCAGAACTCATTGAAATGGCGAGTATTGTTGAACCGATGTTAGAACCAAGTCCTCAAAACCGTCCTCATATTGACGAGGTAAAGGAAAAGCTTGAAACGCTCTGGTCCACGATAGACAATACTGAAAAATTATTGATTCCGATCACGTATGCTAAGCCCTGGGGTAAAATGGGACCGGATTTTTGGGAAAGGACTACTACCAATACGCTTACCTTAGACGAGTTAATAAACTAAGGATAAATTTTTTTTTCGTCAAAAATTTTTTCCTGAAATATTTTAAATTCTTGACCTTCCAGCTTTCGGTAAAAACAGCTTCGGTATCCCGCATGGCAGGCCGCTTTTTTTTGCTCAACTTTTATTAAGATGGCATCATTATCACAATCAATCAAAATCTCTTTTATGTTTTGAATATGTCCCGAGTGTTCCCCTTTTTGCCAGTATTTTTTTCTTGACCTGCTCCAAAACCACGTCCGTCCTGACTCCAAAGTTCTCTTGAAAGCCTCTTTATTCATGTAGGCCACCATAAGCACCTCGTTATTTATATAGTCCTGGATTATTGCGGGTACTAACCCCTGCTCGTCATATTTAATTTGATCAATTAGGTCCATAACGCCTCTTCATTGACGGCTTCGCAAAAAGCCCATCTGCCGCGTTGCGCTGCATCCTCGGTCATTGCGGCGTACAGGTAAGTACGCCTCATTCCGTCGGATTTGCGCGCCTTGCATCTGAAGCTTTTTACTGTGCCTTCTGATTTTTACTTTTTACTGCTTCCTCTTCAGTTGCATGTTATTTTCTTTTTCCCTTATTTTTTTCCCAGAACTTCCGGAGGTCAGCTTCTTTGCCAAAAAACTCCTTTTGTTCTTTTTGGGGAAGAAGTTTTGCGAATTTGTGAGCCGCAGGAAGAATATAAGGGCTGGTAATTGAATCGGTTACTATCGAAGCATCTGCAGGATAGTTAAGCATCAAAATGACAACTGTCATGCAACCCAACGTAAGCCCTTTAATTATTCCTACGGCTATACTTACAAAGCGATCAATCCCACCAAAATGTATTTGTTTAAAAATACCATCCAGGAATCGGCCGATCAAAGAAACAATCCCAAAGGCCAAAAGAAAAATAACCACAAATCCTAAGGTTCCCGCAAAACTTTCCGGAAAAACTTTTTCAGGAAAAACCTTACCGACATCCCAATAGTTTCGGCCGGCAATCACAAAGGAAAAAATAATGGCTGCTAAAGAAAAAATTTGTTTGCTTCCCCCCCGAAGGGAGCTTAAAAAATAGCAGGCAATGAGAAAGATAAGCAAAACAAAATCAAGAAAGTTTGGAGCCATTTTCGTCCTCCTTCCAGCCCCTATAATACCAAGTCGCTTTCATGTTGTTGTCTCCTCGTCAGTTTTCGTAAATCGTAAAAAGTTAAACGTCAGGTGTTAAAACACTTCACACTTCACGCTTCACGTCTCACTTTTCACGTTTTGATCGTCCCCGACTCGATCTGCTTTTGAATGCAACCTGGTGTAAACGCTCACAAACAAGGGCGGCAGATTATTGTGAAAGCTCTTGTTTTACGATTTTACTCAGAACGCTCCCTGATGCTCTCCCGGTTAATTTTTTGGTGAGAATCCCCATCACCTGCCCCATTGATTTCATGTCTTTTGCGCCCACCTCCGCAATAACCATCCGGGTTTCTTTTCTGATCTCCCCTTCGCTCATCTGTTTGGGGAGAAACCCTTTTATAATTTCCATCTCGGCTTTTTCTTTTTCAGCCAAATCATCACGTTTCGCTTTCGTAAACTCATCAATTGCTTCTTCCCGTTTACGAAGCATCCCAAAGAAAACCTTATGCACATCCTGCTCATCAACCGGTTTTCCCTCTTTCTCCTTGTTGGTGAGTTCGGCCATCATCATCCGAATAGTTCCCGTGCGAAGGGAGTCTTTATTTTTCATGGCCTGATGGAGTTCAGAACGAAGTCTTTCTTTCATAACATCTTCCTTACATTTCCTTTGAAAACATCAAAACGCAAAAGAGTTTTTTTATGACTTCCCCTTGGCCAACCTTCTCGTTTGCCGACGATACCTTTTAATCTTTTTCCTTAAAGCTGTAATCGTCTTTTTATCTTTTTTGAGGGCAGCGTTTTTCTCCTCTTTTAAGATCTTAATTTTTTTTTTCAGGCTGCCTATGGTGTGGACTTTCTCTTTTTTGACCGGTTTCTGAGGTTCTCCCCGGGCCTCACGGATAGCGTGAATAAGCTCCTCTTTTTTCATCGCGTGGACGCCGGTAATTCCTTCGTACTGTTTAGCAATGTCCCTCAGTTTGGTTGCGGTTAACTTTTCCAAATCCTTTTCTTCCATCGCGTCACCTCATTTCATTTTTAGGCTTATTGAATCACATTGTCCTTCCCTCTGTATTACTTAAGCAGTTGAACAAACCCTTTGAGGTTTTTTAGCGTAAAACCATCTTTAGGCTTCGTTCCATTTCGATCCAAATAATAGGCCTTCATGCCCAACTTTTGAGGAACTAAAAAGTCAAATTCATAATGGTCTCCTACATGAATCATCTGAGAAGGGGGAACCCCCATTATGTCGCAAATCTTTTTATAGAATTGAGGGATCTTTTTAACCTCTCCGAAATCTGAAGTAGCGGAAAATATCCGCCTGAAATAATGACTGATCCCCGTTTCCTTTACTTCCATTTCCACAAACTCTCGCGCTGCGTTGGAAGTAACAATAAGCTCAAAGTCTTTTTTCAATTCCTCCAGCACTTCTTTTACTTCAGGGAACAGTCTAATTTCCTTGCGGTGTTCTTCCAGCAAGCCTTTCCAATTACCCGGAAGATCAAAAAAATCAAACCAGTACTTAATATCATACCAAATAAGAGAGCCATCCCCAACTCGTTCATATTCTTTCATTACCTTTGCTGTTGCTTGCTCAAGGGTGATGTGATTTTTTTGGGCATAAAGTTCCGGGATTCCCCTTTCCCATACTAAGTTGATATACGTAGGTTCAACCAGGGTGCCGTCTAAATCAAAAGAGATGAGTTTGTTTTTTCCCATTTGGCGATAACCATGCGTCCTGATCGATAAATGTTTTTTTATTGGATCGAGTGCAATAATCTCATTTTTTCTACCATAAATTATTATGAGTATCACTAAGTTAGTTAAAATTCGAATGGTTGTCAATGAAAAATATGTTTGGAGTTTCCACTTCCCCCTCCCCTTTTGGCAGTTTTATCAGGAAAGGCAACCAAAAAAGTGAATCACTTAATAACAAAGGCTTTCATTTGACAAATACGATTTTTTTTGTATTATTGAATAATAAAATTATATTGTTATAAAAATATTTTAAACCATGACAAGAATTTCTATTTATTCCATTTTGATTTTATTGTTTTTTGGGGGAACCTTTTTCGGACTCGGCCAGGAAAATTATCACATCACCGGCATTCAATACTGGTCAGCCCCAGACCACACCAAAATTCTTCTGGATGTAAGCGGCAAAGTTCCTTACAAATCTTTCTCATTATATAATCCCAACCGATTTGTCGTTGATTTCGATCACACAATTCTTTCTTTCCCCAATCAGGATATCACGATAACAGATGGAATTGTGAATCAAATCCGATTTGGAAATTTTGAAAAGAATATTTTAAGGGTCGTCTTTGATGTTGTTCAGCCTGTTGAGCCAAATATCTTTTTTATTGAAAATTCCCCGGAGAAAACGCAACGATTATCAATCAATCTTTTCCGGCCGGATCTGAAAAATGGTGCTGATAAAGATCGGGTAACAATGCTTTCCGAAGCCAAAAATAAAAAAGTAATTGTAATTGACCCAGGTCATGGTGGAGAGGATCCGGGAGCGATTGGCCCAAGAAAAACTAAGGAAAAGGATATTGTTTTAAGCTTTGCCCGGATGTTAAAAAAGATGTTTGATGAAAAAACAGGGTATCAAGCCTTGCTGACCCGAAATGGAGATTATTTTCTCCCTTTAAAAGAACGGACAAAAATAGCCGAAGATTACCATGCTGACCTCTTTATCAGTATCCATGCTGACAGCAACCATATAAAGCAAACTCAAGGAGCTTCAGTATATTGCCTATCCCTAAAGGGAGCAAGTGATGAAGCGAGCCGTTGTTTAGCGGAAAAAGAAAATTCTTCAGATTTAATTGTCGGCATCCCTTTTTCAGAAAATGATGACCTCAACCTTACTCTGCTCGACTTAGCTTTAACCAACAACATCAATTCCAGTCTCCGTTATGGAGCCTTGATTCTGAGAGAGATAGAAAAGGTCCACTCCGTAAAATTTGAAAAACCAAAGCAAGCGGCTTTCAGGGTTTTAAAAACTGCAGAAATGCCTTCAGTGCTCATCGAGCTTGGTTTTATCAGCAACCCGGTTGAGGAGAAAACCTTAAAACAGATTGATTTCCAGAACCGGGTGGGACAAGCAATTTTAGCGGCTACTGATCAGTTTATTAACCTGATGACACAAAAAAATACGTCACCTCAAAACAAAGAAGAATGGGAAGCACATGCTTGCACCTCGAAACCATAGGCCGGTTGAAATATGATGAAGCCGTAAAAAGTCAAAAATCAGACGGCACAGTGAACCCCGTTAAAAGACTTTCACCAAACCATTCACCCGCGTGAAAAGCTTTGCTTTTCGACCTTTCGACTTTTTGACTTTTTAACCCTGCGACCTTTTGACCCTTCGACCCTTTGACGTTTTTACGAAGACGTCAAATATGAAGTTCGATAACATCTCCATCCTCCAAAAGATGATCTCTTTGAACTCGTTGGCCTTTATATTTTTCTGATCCCCAAATACGAGCATACCGAAGCTTCTCAACAAAATCTTTATGAATCTCGGCGGCAAAGTCCAAAACTGTGCTGCCTTTTTTTAAAATAACCGGATGTTTTAAATCCGGCTCTTTTCCCGGGGTTTTTGTATACGCCCTGATAACCTTAAGAAACGTGAAAACTTCGTTCTTCAGGTGCTCCAGGTTTTTCCCCTGCGCTGCTGAGACAGCAATGGGATGAAAAGCGGAAAATCTTTTTTGAACCAGAAGAAAGTTCTTTGCTGCTTCTGCTGCATCGAACTTATTTCCAACGATCATCATTTTCTTTCCCAAAAAAATACCCTCTTCCGCATTAACCGTCCATTCAGGTTTAACTTTATATTTTTCCAGTTCTTCCAGCAACAGTTCCGCCTGGGTTTCCGGTCCATCAAGAAGGTCAATGATCAGAAGCAAGGCATCGGCATTCCGAACAACATTTATGAGCCAACCCCGAGCCGATTCATCGAAAACAGAAGGAATATCCACCAACTGAATCTTTATATCTTTATACTCCATCATTCCAGGGATGGGGGAATGGGTAGTATAGGGATACTCACCAACTTCGGGCTTTGCCTGGGTTAAGCTGCCAACCAGCTGGGACTTCCCCACGTTAGGGAACCCTATTAATACAACCTGCCCCGCCCCACTTCTTATCACGTCAAAAAGTTGACCGCGTTTTCCTCCTGATTTTTTCAGGGTATCTTCTTTTAGCTGGGATATTTTGCGCCTTAAATCAGCCCGAAGTTTGTCGGTTCCCTTATGCTTGGGCATTATCGCGAGCATGGTTTCCAAGGCAAGAATTTTCTCGGAAGGATTTTTTGCCTGTCGATAATTTTTTTCAGCCTCATAATACTGCGGAGTGAGGTTTGCGGGCATGGGGATATATTAAGGGGCAACAGTATGTTTGCGTCTTAAAATCTCTATATTAAGGTCATGAACCTTGTCTTTTGCTTCCTGGGATCCGGGATTGATTTTGTAGACTGTTTTATATTCCGCGAGCGCGTTTTCTAAATCCCCCCTATTTTCGTGAACACGAGCTAAGTTAATCCGGTAGGCGAAATTTTGAGGAGCAAGCTGAATTGCTTTCTGGTAGTGGCTAATAGCTTCATCAAATTCCTTATTTTTTGCCAGAAGAGAGGCCAACTTGTCATGAAGGTCTGCTTTATTAGGTTCTACCTTTAAAATTTTCCGATACGCTTCCAACAATTTTTTCTCATTATTCGTCCTTACATAAAGGTCAGCCAAAGAATTAAGGGAGTCAACGTCACGAGGGTTAAGCCGGAGCGTTTTTTCATATACCTCGATCGCCTCATTCAGTTTTCCCATTTTTTCTAAAGATTGGGCTAAGTTCTTTCGGTATTCATTGTTTTCTGGGGCTAAGGAAAGAGCCTTTCGGTAATGGGTTAGCGCCTCTTCTCGCTTACCCAGTGCGTCACAGAGCACCGCCAGATTATTTTCCACCACATGGTTTTTAGGCTCGACACCAAGGATCCGCTCATAAACATTAACCAGTTTTGTTTTGTTATTTTGTTTTTTAAGAAGATCAGCTAATGCGTAAAGTGTATCCCGATCATTAGGCTTAAGTGAGAGAAAATTTTCATACTCATTAACCGCCTCATTCCTCTTGCCTGCTTCATAATAACAGGTGGCTAAAGCCTTTCGGAAAGTCGAGTCTTTGGGACTAAGCTTCACCGCACTTTGCAAAGATTCTATCGCCTTATTCCATTCTTTTTTCTCCTGGTAAATGAATCCAAGGTTATTGTAAAGAGTGGCATTTTTGGGTTCAAGTTTCAGAAGACGCTCATACGTGTTAATCAGGTTATCAGTATCTTTTTTTGCGCCATAAAGGTCAATCAAGGAATAAAGGACATTTTTATTTCGGGGATTTTGAGAGGAAACCTTTTCGTATTCTTTGATAGCTTGGGGGTAATTTTTATTCTGTTCATACGTCTTGGCAAGATTGGTCCGAAAATCAGCATCCCTGGGATTAAGAGCCAGAGCTTTATTATAGGCCCCTTCAGCCATTTTAAAATTCCCTTTTTTAAAATACGCATAGCCTAAGTTATTATAAACAGTAGCATTTTTTGGGTCAAGTTTTAAAATTCTTTCATAGGTCTTTATAAGACCGTCGTTATTTTTTGTTTTCGAATAAAGGTCTTCCAGACTCAGAAGATTATCCATATTTTTTGGATCTGCTTTTACTGTTTCCTCATAAGCTCTGATAGAATCTCGCAGGTCCTTTGTCGCTTTATACGTTTCCGCCAGGCGGAGATTTATTTCTTGATTTTCAGGAGATAATTTTTTTGCAAATCGATAGCATTTAATTTTTACCTTACCTTCTTTCTGGGCATCTCCCCACGTCAACCAATCTGCCGCAGTTAAAACTACTTTTATACCAATAGAGCCAAAGGCTTCCCCATTTTTATGAAACGTAAGGCGGAATTCTTTTCCCTGCCCATCATGGGAAGATTTCAAGGTTGCCTCAACCATTTTATTAATCTCAACCGGTGCATTCAACCCTATATCAGACTGGATATTTTCGATCTCTGCATTTATGCCGCGGTTAAAAAACACACTGGTGTCAAAATCCACTAAATTCAGTTTATCCCCTGACTGTACTTCTACAATACCTTGGTCGGGAAGCTCGCTCTCTTTGCCGTTTAAATCTATTATCACCTGGTGCAACGTCGGCTTTGTCTTAAAAAAAGAAGTCCCTCCTTTTATAACCTGATCAACCAAGTCCGGGAAAAAAAACAAAAGTAAAAATCCCGCGAGCGTAATCACGCCCACAAAAAAGAAAATAATGGTGGTGAGTGAAAATCTTTTTTTGGGTGAAAAACCAACTTCACCACGTTTTCTGCGAAACTCATTTTTTTCGGATGAAGAGTCAATCTCACCACGTTTTCTGCGAAACTCATTTTTCATAATTTCCCTCTGACCATCTAATTTTTATTTTCCTCGGACCGTTGAGACAGTTTGTCACAATTCAAAAACAGGGGGTAGCCGCAGCCTTTAGGCTGCGTAAAATACTGAAATCACATCCGAGAAGCGCAAGCTAAAGCTTGCGGCTACCAAAATATGTATTACGACACAGTCGTTTTACTTAGGGATGTAGGGTTAAAAACTAATAAATTTTATCACAGAATAATTGATTTACCTATTACAAAAATATATACTCCCTTTCAGCGAGTCGTGGGAAGCTTTTTGTCAACTTTTTAAAACCCTTTGATTTTTTTTGATAGGGTTTGGCAAACCCCGTTAGAAGTATTTCGCCCGGAGCATTTACCCCGTGTGAAAAAGTGTATGGATTTTTAACCCTGTTAACAATTTCATATCTTACAGGCAAGCCTGACTTTTCTAACGGGGCAAATTAAATAACTATTTTATCGTAAGGGGTTCATGAAAAAAACATTAGCTCACTCTCCTGCCCAAGCGGAAATTGATTTAGACGCCTTAGCTTTTAACGTAGCCCAAGTCCGAGGGTTAGGGGGGAAAATTCTTGCTGTCGTAAAAGCCAATGCCTACGGTCATGGCGCAGTTGGTATTGCCCGTGAACTGGAGGCGCTGGGAGTAGATTTTTTGGGTGTTGCCTTTATTGAAGAAGGAATTAAGCTTCGTAAAGCCGGCATCCAAAAACCTATTCTGATCTTAGGGGGGATTTTTCCCTTTCACGTTAAAAAAATTTTTACCTTTAGACTCACTCCCGTGGTCTTTGACCTTGCTTTAGCCCGCGCTCTTGACGCTGAAGGGAAAAGACAAAATAACGTGCTTCCGGTGCACATTAAAATAGACACGGGTATGAACCGGTTGGGGGTCCCGTTTGACCAAACGGAAAAGTTTTTCACCAGTCTTCAATCAGTTAACTTCTTAAAAGTGGAAGGTGTTCTTTCCCATTTTTCTTCTGCTCATCTTCGGGATAAAGAGAGCAGAAATTATACGGCTGATCAAACAAAAAAATTTAAAAAATCATTATCCCTCATAAGAAGGTTAAATTTTGATCCTCCCCTGATCCATATGGCCAACAGTTCGGCTATCATTGAAAAATTGATCCCAGATTTCACTATGGTCAGGGCAGGGCTTATGCTCTATGGAGCGTATCCTTCGGATGATCTCAAGGATACTCATCTTTCACTAAAACCAGTTATGAGCCTTAAAACTCACGTCATCCAAATAAAAACCGTCCCCCCGGGGTCGCCCATAAGCTATAGCCGTACTTTTTACACGAAAAAGGAAAGCCTTATTGCCACCATTGCTATTGGATATGGCGATGGATACCATTATCGACTTTCTAACCGGGGAAAAGTTTTAATTCAAGGGAAAAAGTTGTCTCTCGTGGGTTCAGTTTGTATGGATTTAATTATGGCTGATGTTACCGAACTTCCTGGAGTAAAACCAGAGGAGGAAGTTGTGCTTTTTGGGCGTCAAGGAGAAGTTACTATTTCTGTCGAGGAAGTTGCCCAATGGGCTGATACCATACCGTATGAAATTCTTTGTGGGATAAGCAGTCGTGTTCCACGGATATACAAAAAAGGCGGTACTATGTTTGAGGTTAAAAACTAATTAAGCCGTAAGGTTAAAGTTTTAAGTTTTAAGCTTAAATCTTAACCCTTTAATCTTAAAACTTACCTTTTCTGTTTGGACTTATGCCGTCAAAATTGAACATAAAAAAACAATTAATCATTTTAACTGCGTTAAGGAGGAAATGCCGTGAAAGAGGTAATAATTAAACGCGCGCTGGTCAGTGTTTCTGACAAAACCGGAGCTATACAATTGGGTCAAACGTTGCATGCGATGGGAGTTCAGATTCTTTCAACCGGGGGCACGGCTCGATCCCTGCAGGAAGCAGGAATCCCGGTCATTGAAGTTTCACGTTATACCGGATTTCCCGAGATGATGGACGGTCGGATAAAAACCCTCCATCCCAAAATTCATGGCGCCTTACTGGGAAAAAGGGATGATGCAGAACACATGAAACAGATGAAAACCCACGGCATCGAGCCGATTGATTTGGTGGTGGTAAATCTTTATCCCTTTGAAAAAACTGTTGCCAAATCAGACTGCACACTGGAAGAGGCGATTGAAAATATTGATATTGGCGGCCCTACTATGTTACGCTCATCAGCAAAAAACTATCATGACGTGGCCGTGGTTACTGACCCTCAGGATTATGGAAAAATAATCGAAGAGATGAAAAAATCCGGAGGCGCGCTTTCCTTGGAAACCCGTTTTCGGTTAGCCAAAAAAGTTTTTAAATTAACTTCTCACTATGATAAAGCGATCACCGAATATTTAGAAAAAGTTTAAAAGGTTCCCTGTATCGGTAAACCCCGTTAGAAAATTTTATAATGGGATTTACCCCGTGCTTCTTCACCTTATTAGATATTTGATATCGAACAGGGCAAGCGGGACCTTTCTAACGAGGTAAATGCAACAATGGAGAAAAAATGAAAAAAATCCTTGTTATTGGAAGCGGAGGACGAGAACATACGATCGTCTGGAAACTCTCTTCCAGTCCCAAAATAGGTAAAATTTTCTGCGCCCCGGGAAATGCCGGAATTTCCCGTCAGGCCCAGTGTGTTCCTATACCAGCGGAAGACATACCCGGCTTAGCTAATTTTGCCGAAAAAGAATCAATTGATCTCACGGTCGTTGGACCGGAAGCGCCGCTTACTATGGGAATCGTTGACTTCTTCCAAAAACGCGGACTCACTATTTGTGGTCCCAGCGCTCAAGCAGCGGAATTAGAGGGGAGTAAAGCCTTTGCCAAGAACTTTATGAAAAAATATAATATTCCTACTGCTGACCATACTACCTTCTCGTCTCCGGAACAAGCAAAGAAGCATGTCAAGGAGCGAGGCGCTCCTTTAGTGGTTAAAGCTGATGGTTTGGCAGCAGGAAAGGGAGTAATCCTGGCGATAACTGAAAAAGAAGCTCTCGATGCAATTGATTCAATAATGATCAAAAAGGATTTTGGAGCTGCGGGCGATAAAGTGGTTATTGAAGAATTGCTCCGGGGTGAAGAAGCCTCTTTCCTGGCTTTTACGGATGGGGAAACCGTTGTCCCCATGCCCTCCTCCCAGGACCACAAAGCAATTTATGATGGCGATCAAGGCCCTAATACCGGAGGGATGGGGGCTTACTCTCCTGCTCCCGTGGTAACGCCGGAGATAAGCGAAAAAGTAATGAAAAAAATAATGATCCCAACTCTTAAGGGAATGTCTGCGGAAGGCAGAAAATACAGGGGAATTCTTTATACGGGTCTGATGATTGATAAAGGGGAACCATGGGTGCTTGAATTTAATACCCGGTTTGGAGATCCTGAGACACAACCCCTGCTGGTAAGAATGAAAAGCGATCTCCTTCCGGTTTTGGAAGCCACGATTGCGGGCACCCTGCAGAAAATTAAAATCGAATGGGATGCGAGACCGGCAGTCTGTGTTGTCATGGCATCATCCGGTTATCCCGGAACATACGAAAAGGGGAAAATAATTTCCGGACTGGAGGCAGCCGAACAAGTAAAGGAGGCTTTTGTTTTTCATGCAGGCACTGCCTGGAAAAACGGAAACATAATAACGAATGGGGGCAGGGTACTGGGAGTCACTGCTCTTGGAGACACCATCCAAGAGGCGATTAACCAGGCATATAGAACAGTATCAACGATTACCTGGGAAGGCGCTTATCATCGGAAAGACATTGGCAGCAAGGCGCTTAAAAGGAAATGATCCTCACGTAAAATATTTTTCATTTAACCCCGTTAGAAAAATTTTCTAATGGGATTTACCCATGTAAAAAAGTGTAAGAATTTTTAAGTTTACCTTGCGCTTCTTCACCCCATTAGATATTTGATATCTAACGGGGCAAGCGGGGCATTTCAAACGGGGTAAACTAAAAAAACGGTTATAATCATGAAAGAAAAAAAGTGGATTGAAGAGCGAAAATCGGTTTTACTTAAGGATCTCATCCAGCAGATGCTTTTGACCAAACTATTTTTTAATGACCTTTATGACCATTACAAAAAATTCGGCCGCTTCGCTTTCAAGGATTTAGAACTCTGGATTGGAACCGAAAACAATAAAGGGTCTCTGTGGAATTTGAAAGACAACTCCCATGTTCTTTTTCGCGAGAATATCTCCAAACAACGTTTCTACGAAAATATATTCGACTGGACCCTCGGTTCAATTTTCCATGAAGCAATGAAACTAAAAGAAGATGTTTATATTATGGAAGTTTATCGAAAGTGGGGAAATGTCTTTACAGAAAGTAAAAACATTCCTGACGATGTAAATCTCGCGGAGTTGTGCGAGGAATATAAAACGATAACAAAAAAAGCGCAAGAGAGTATCACTCAAGAAATAGATAGTCTCCGGTATCTTTTTACTAAAGCGATGGACCAACTCCAAAAAATCATCATTCAAAACAAAAATGATGGGTTACTCATCCGTTTTTTAGTAGAAGCGGAAGACCAGTTTGATCGTGTTTATGGTGAAGGATCACTTAAATCTTTTTTTGAAAGCATCTATGACCGGGGCTTAGTTGATGCTTACCTTAAGGTAGAAAAAAATTATCGAGAAGGGGGTTGGTATCACGAGGCCTTAAGGGTTTTAACGAAAGCGTTAAGCCTAAGCCCGCAAAATAAAGAAATTAAAAAAGAGTATGAGCTAATCCAGAAAAAACTGGAGCCCGAAGAATAGATGAGTTTTTCTTTTAACAATTATCACAATAGTTGAGGTGCCATGGAAAAGAAATTAGTCAGTATCGTAATGGGAAGCGCTTCTGATATGCCGGTCATGGAAGAAGCGATTAAGATGCTCAAGGAACTAAAAATTGGTTTTGAGGTCATGGTAACCTCAGCCCATCGTTCTCCTGAACGAACATCTCGATACGCCCGCAATGCTTCGGATCAGGGGATAGAGGTAATCATCGCCGGAGCCGGGCATGCTGCCCATCTTGCGGGAGTGATCGCAAGCAATACCTGTCTTCCCATTATTGGTGTTCCGATAGATTCTTCATCCTTAAACGGCCTTGACGCTTTACTTTCAACGGTTCAGATGCCACCTGGGGTTCCGGTGGCTACCATGGCGATCGGTAAATCAGGGGCAAAAAACGCCGCTCTTTTTGCCGCACAGATTTTAGCAAACAAGTACTCGGAAATAAAAAAAGAAATTGAAGATTATCGAAAAAGACTGCTGGCGGAATTAGAGGAAAAGTCAAAAAAAATTGAAAAAGAATATGAATAAACCCCGTTAGAAGGACTTCACACGGGGTAAACGATCATTACTTTTTCTTAACAACCTTTTGAAAAACATTAGGATTTTTATTTTAATCACGCTTCTTTTTTGGGAAGAGCTTTTTCAAGGGCAAGGATTGCATTCTTTAATTCAGAAAATTTCTCAAGGGAAATAGTTATTCCTTTTTTTGTGGGGCGCATTTCCTCTCCATCATCAGGACGGTAGTAAACTCTCAAATCAATAAGGTCTTTCCCTTTAAAATTTGTTAGAGAAATTCTAACTTCTTCAAACGAATTTTTTTCAAAACTGGCAATTACTTCACTCATTTTTTGCAGCCCCCCTATTTAATCTTCATAAATTTTAACCAAGTGGGATCTTTTATATTTTTCGTTTCCTCGTATCAATAAGATAATTGGTTCGGATTATATATATAACTCATAAACCACTGTCAAGAAATTAATCAAAAAACATTTTAATCTCTGAAAAAATTTTATATATTTTTTTTAGTTAGATGTGCTTGAGTATTCAATCAATAATCAAAAATATAAAATAATTTGTTTTCAGGCAGCTCATGATCCGGATATTAATGGTAGATAACTACGATTCTTTCACGTATAATTTGGTGCAACTCATCATGAGCAATGCCTCGGTAGAAATAAAGATTAATCGGAATGACCAATTGGACTTAAACTCAATCAACGATTTTGTCCCCGATGGCATTGTAATCTCACCCGGTCCAAAAGCGCCTAAAGATGCCGGGCTTTCTAAACATATAATAAGAATGTTCAGCGACAAAGTGCCCATTTTGGGGGTGTGTCTCGGGATGCAGTGTATAAATGAGGTTTTTGGCGGAGAAACTCGGGAAGCAGATATACCGGTGCATGGAAAAACAAGTCTTATTTGCCATAATAATAAAAATCTCTTTCTTCATCTTCACAACCCCTTAAAAGTAGCCCGGTACCACTCCCTCATCATTGATAAGATCCCCTCGTGTTTAGAGGTTGACGCCTTTACCGAGCAAGGAAATATTCCCATGGCTATTCACCATAAAAAATATCCGGTTTTCGGGGTGCAGTTCCATCCTGAGTCTTTTTTGACCGAGGGAGGGAGAACAATAATTAAAAATTTTTTAGCTTTTTTAACGGCATGAACCATTCTAAAATTTTTCCCTCCATAAAATCCTTTCGTCAAAAAACGCTCGATCACTTTATTGATCCGGAAGTGATATTTTCCCAGGTGGGGCGAAAAACTTACTCTGCCCTCCTTTGTGGGAAGGGAAACCGTGATAACGCTCACTATGCCTATATCGGCATCAACCCTTTTTTTAAAGTCAAACACAATGGAACTAAGGCTATTGTGAACTTTCATAACCGGGACGCGAGCCTTGCTGCTGATCCTTTTCACCTTCTTGGAGAAGCTCTAAATTTTTACTCTTTGAAAACCTATCCTTTCCCGGTCTCATTATGGGGAGCGATTGGATACCTTTCCTATGATGCCGCCCACGTCATTGAGAACCTACCCAAAACCACCATTGATGATTTGAATATGCCTATAATGGAAATGGTTTATTATCAAGACATGCTCATCTTTGACTATCAACAAAAAATCGTCTTTCTGGTTCAAGTGGATATCGGAGACGGGTTTACTGATCCTGATGATTTTCAAGCGCTCTTCAAAGAAAGAAGAGGGGCATTCGGTAATTACGCCGTTGAATCACCAAAATCCTGTTGCCGGGAGGAAGAATATGTAAGTTTAATTAAAAAAATAATCGATTATATCAAGAAGGGGGATGTATATGAGGTTAACCTCTCCCACCGGTTCGAGGCACAATACCACGGTGATCCATACGGCATTTTTTTCAACCTTTTTCAAATTAACCCTGCGCCTTTTTCCGCTTTCCTGAACTTTGGCGATACTATTATCCTCTCTAATTCTCCGGAGAGATTTCTCAAAGCAGACGGAGAACGGGTAGAAACCCGTCCCATCAAAGGCACTATGTGCCGAGGAAAAACAAAAGAAGAGGACCAAAAAAACCGTCTCCTGCTTGCCAGTTCAGAAAAAGAAGATGCTGAGCTATCTATGATTGTAGATTTATTAAGGAATGACCTCGGAAAAGTCTGTGACTACGGGAGTGTGCGGGTTCGGGAACATAAAAGGATCGAGGGATTTTCTAATGTTTGGCATCTCATTTCCATTGTGGAAGGCAGGCTAAGAAAAGATGAAAGCTATGGTTCGCTTATCCGGGCCTGTTTTCCTGGAGGATCAATCACTGGTTGCCCAAAAATAAGAAGCATGGAGATTATTGATGAATTGGAAAAGTATGCCCGCAATCTTTATACAGGCATGATTTTTATCGGCAATGATCATCATTTTGATTCAAGCATTGTGATCCGCACGATCATTGCTAAAACCAACCACCTTTATTTCAACGTTGGTGGAGCTGTTGTTTATGACTCGGTCCCGAAAAGAGAGTATGAAGAGACGCTGGAAAAAGCCCAAAGCATTCTGGAGGTATTATTATGAAAATATTTTTTAACGGAGATTATTACGAGCAAAATACATCTTTATTAAAGATATTTGACCGGGGCTTTCTCTTCGGGGATGGAATCTTTACCACAATCAAGGTGGAAAGGTCATTTCCCCTGTTTATAGATCAACACATCGCGCGTCTTCAATCCTCCTGCCGATTTTTCGGGATTAATTTTTCGGACCCCGGGTTTTCTACAGTCATCAGCCACCTTCTTAAGAAAAATCACCTAAATGAGGCGCGGATCAAAATTATCGTGAGCCGGGGATGTGACTTTAAAAACCGGATATATAATTACGAAGGCGAGCTTCCCAGCATACTGGTTTTAGCTTTTCCTTTGGTCCCTCAGCCCCTTAGGCCAGTAAGCTTATGTATCTCGCCAGAGGTACGCGGGAATGAGTCTATCTATCGCCATAAGACCATCAGCTATCTTCCCAATCTTACTCATAAAACATTTGCCCAAAAAAATGGTTTCTATGATGCGATCATTCTCAATTGGAAAAGGCAAGTCCTGGAAACGTCAACCGCCAACCTCTTTTTTATCATCAAAGACAAAATTATTACCCCTCCAAAAGAGCTTCCGCTTTTAAATGGAATTATGAGGCAAAATCTCCTTTTCTTGGGGGCTATTAAAAATTATGGCTTTCTCGAAGATTCTTTGACCAAGAAAGACCTCAAAAAGGTTGAAGGAGCTTTCATTACCTCAGCTATCCTCGAAATTTGCCCGGTAAAACGGATTGAAGACCAACAATTTTCCTCTGAAAAGCCAAAAGTCATTCGAAAGGAATGGCGTCGCATACGAGGCTTTTGCCTTCAAAAAGGTTAGGCTCGTGCTTTTTTAAATCATCTTTCAGTTTCTTCACTTATTAGGAGTGTTTTCTACAAATTGCTTGACGATCGCTCTGCCTTCAGTAACTTTATGAGACAGTTTTTCAGAAATTTTTCTTAAAAAATCAGAATTTTCCCGATTGACAATTAAGGCAGGTAGGATAAAAAAATAAAAGCCTCGGCTTAAAAACCTCACCATTTGGGTGAGGTTTTTAGCTTTCGGATAATTTAGTTTCGGATAATTTAGTTTTTTGGCGTATAATTTGTATTTGTTAAAACTAAGGTCTCTCGTGTAAACTATAAACAGTGTTTAAAATGGTTTTTAACCTGAATGAAAAAAACATAGCCGGAAAAATCATTTAATATCGCAAACATCAAACCGTCGTGGGATAAATCGTAAAAAAATAGCTCTATAAAAAATGTTTTATTTACCCTCCCCTTGCTACGAGGCTGTGTCATAATTCAAAACAGGGGGGTAGCCGCAGCCTTTAGGCTGCGTAACATATTGAAATCACACATCCGAAAAGCGCAAGCTAAAGCTTGCGGCTACCAAAATACGTATTACGACACAGTCTCTACAGGAGGCAAAGCTGAGTTTTTTTATAAGTATGAGCGAGTTGGAATAATATTAAGTAAAATTTCGAAAAATCAAAAGGGGGTGATAATCGTTTGATCAGTAATAGTTAGCGGCTGTTTATTTCAATTTTTTTTGTTACAAGGAGGTCCCTAGGAATGGAGAAGCTACTACTATTTAATCCAAGTAAATGTACCGGATGTAAAACCTGCGAAATGGCCTGTTCCCTTAGCCAGACCGGGGTTTGCAACCCCGCCAGTTCCCGGAGAAGAACTATATCCTTTGATGAAGATATCCTTGATGTGCCTATGCAGTGTATGCAATGCGGCAACGCCGCCTGCATGAACATTTGCCCGACACAAGCCATTTACGTAGACCCCGAAACCAATGCAAAAATAAAAAATCCCGACAAGTGCATTGGCTGTAGGATGTGTATGATCGCCTGCCCGTTTGGAGCGATCTCTGTAGATCCCCTCACCAATAAAATAGTAAAGTGCGATCTGTGTCTCGGCGATCCGGCGTGCGCAAAGTTCTGTCCGACCGGAGCGATTGAGTACGTCCCTGCTGATGCGTACAGCCTGACCAGACAGCGCGAAGCGATCAAGGAAATCTCCAAGATGATGAGCACGATCGCGAAAGGAGGTGCGTGATATGTACGGCAATACTGGGAAAATAGCAAAAATTGACCTTAATAAAGGCACCTTCACAGTTGAAGATACCACGCCTTATCTTAAGAAGTATTTGGGAGGCAGAGCCCTCAACCACATTCTTCTTTTTCGGGAGACTGATACGGCAAAAGTCAAGCCTTTTGACCCTGAGAATGTGATTGTTTTTGGCGCCGGTCCTTTAGGTGGCACCACCTGGCCCAGCTCGGGTCGGTTCCAAGCCACGTTTATCGCTCCGCTGCCTTATAGTGGGTGGGGAGATAGTAATGTGGGAGGAGCCGTAGGACCTCAGCTTAAGTTCGCGGGCTGGGACAACCTGGTGATCAAGGGAAAAGCTGCTGAGCCTACTTACCTTTACATTGAAGATGACAAGATCGAATTTCGCTCAGCCAAAGACTTGTGGGGAAAAGGTATTGATGAATGTATGCACACATTGCACACGCGGCACCTGGGTTCTGAAGTCATCCTGATCGGGCCCGCGGGTGAAAACCTGGTCAAGTTCGCCATGCTTCGCACCCATCGGACCAGCAGTATGGGACGAACGGGTGGCGGTGCGGTGATGGGTTCCAAGAACCTCAAAGGGATCGTGATTAAAGGCACGAAAGGCGTGAAACTTGCTGACCCTAATAAATTTTTCGAGCTTTCTTTGCAGTGTCAAAGAGATCTGATGGACCCAAATTTCGGCATGGTCCACAGCCTCACCTACAAGATAATGTCCAAGTACGGAACCCCGGGAATTACCCGGCTGATCGGACAAACCGGCATGGTTCCGATCAAGAACTGGAATGAATGTGGTTTATGGGCGCAGGATGGGGAATTAGTGGAATACATTGGAGATAAAGTATGGCAACGAAACGATGCCTGCTATACCTGTCCGGTGCACTGCCACGGCGCGTACCGGATCGAAGATCCGGTCTACGGTTGTTTTAGCGGTGGGCCGGAGTATGAAACCACCTGCGCGTTGGGTCATAAGTGCCTTGAACCCCGGTCAAAAGTCGTTCTGAAAATCAATGCCCTCTGCAATGACCTCGGGATAGACACCGTCGAGACCGGAAATCTGTTTGCGACCCTGATGGAATGGACCGAAAAAGGCATCATTGACGATAAGTTTACTGATGGCGTGCATATGAGCTGGGGAAACGGAGACGGCATGATCGCCTTAGCCGAAAAGATCGGTAAAATTGAAGGGTGCGGCAAAAAACTCAGCGAAGGACCTTACTGGCTGGCCAAAGAGCTGGGCGAGGAAGCGATGAAGTATGTCTACCATCAGAAAGGCATGTGTGCGACCGGCGTGGAAACCCGATCTACCATCGGCTCAATGCTGCAGTTTGCCCTCTCTCCCCGCGGTTCCCATCATCTGTCCGGCTTACCCACGGCAGAATGGGTTAACATTCCGGCAATCGCTGTGCACATTACGGGATTCGCTGAAGCCGGCGACATCAGGTCCTATCACCCGGAAGGCAAAGCCAGACTGGTACAATTCTATGAAAATCTTTTTGAACTGCCTGACTCTTTGGGAATCTGCAAATTTAACTTCGGTCACTTGGGATACTGGCATGACCGACCAGAGGACATTGAAAAAATGTGGGACTATTTTACCAAGGCGCTCCTCTATTCGACCGGGACCACATTTACGAAAGAAGAACTCATGGAAATTGGCGAGCGAGCCTATCAGATCGAGCGAGCGGTCATCACGATGCGAGGAATCAGACGGCAAGACGACATGCCGAACTGGAAGTGCCTCAATCAGGAATGCCCCGGTGAGCATCCCGCTGGTCCGAACCCTTTACCACCCATAGATAAGGAGAAATACGAAAAAATCCTGGACAAATATTACGAAATACGAGGGTGGACTCAGGAGGGAGTTCCCACCAGAAAACGCCTTGAAGAGCTTGGCCTAAAAGAAGTGGCCGATGTAATGGAAAAAAAAGGAGTGATTCCAGGAAAATCGAAACCTCAAAAATAAAAAATTGAAACGTTTGGTGGATAGGGCTGTATAATTAATCCAGCCCTATCCACTTTATTAAAGAGATTAGGAGGCAAAAGACGAATGATTAATGTTAAGGTCGGATCCTTCTTCACGTTGAAAGAAATTCTCGGGGGAAATAATCAAGAAGTAAAACTTAAAACAGAGAACAGTACCGTAAAGGGGTTATTAAAAGAACTTTCCGACCGGCATGGGGAGAAATTCAAAAAGCAGCTCTTTGATCCTAAAACTGGCGAGGTAAAATTTTATCGCATCGTATTAAACGGCCGCCAGTGTCATGATTTTGAGGCCCCTTTAAATGACGGGGACAGGATTGATTTTTATCCAGCGTTGGCTGGTGGATGAAAATTTTCCCTTTTCCCGGCGTGTATTTTCTATCAAAACGACGCTGAGGACCACGGGCGTAAGCCCGTGGGTGAAAGCGTCCCAGCCGAAGGCTGGTAAAAGGGTTCTGATATGATATGCTCAG
>Ga0209164_1002214_pt1 | contig 21503 bp, 19 predicted proteins | sample MTBNYHSulfiMetaG_FD_187458 | JGI IMG/M metagenome (GOLD analysis project Ga0209164, IMG submission 187458) | Enrichment culture microbial communities from rom New York Harbor, USA that are MTBE-degrading - MTBE-NYH (New York Harbor Sulfidogenic)... | ecosystem: Environmental > Aquatic > Marine >... | reverse complement strand
GCGGTTCGACGAGACGGCCAGCGTCACCCTCGAGCCGCTGCACGCGGTCCTCGCGGCCGGTGACGAGCCCGACTTCACCGCCATGCGCGCGAGGGTCGCCGAGTTGCTGTCCCCGTTGACGGAGCCCACGCCGGACGAGGCCGAATACTTCCGTCTCCTCAGGGAGGAGAGCACGGACCGACCCGAGCTGCTCTTCGAGCGGTGGCCCGATGTGCTCGAGCGGGCTCGACTCGATCCCGTGATGGAGTGGAAGGTGCTGAACCTGCGGAGGCGCCGAGAAGGCTGACGGCGGACGCCGACGCAGTTGCCTTTCCCCCCGTGAACCGACGCCGCGCGGGGATCCACTTGACGTTTCGTCGCGCCGTGAGTGAGCCCGAACCCCGTTCGCCTGCGAAACGTCAACTGCGGCCGTCGCGCAGCACACGCGTGATGCCGTACCGCAGGTACGCCATCCCGCCGGCGAAGCGGCGTTCGTCGAGCAGTTCGAGGCCAAGCCGGACGCCGTGCGGCAGAGCCGGCTTGCCGCCGCCCGTCACGGCGGGCGCGACGTACAGCCGGAGCTCGTCGACCAGCCCCGCGGCGATCGCCTGGCCGGCGAGCTCGGGGCCGGCGACCAGGATGTCGCGCTCCGACCGCGTCTTGAGCCGCCGCACGGCCTCGGGGTCGAACTCCCGCTCGATCCGCGTCTTCGCGCTCGCCGCCCGCTCGAGCATCCGCGAGTACACGACCTTGTCGGCCGCCCGCCAGATGGCGGCGAAGTCCAGGACGACGTCGGGCTCGCCCGCGAGCGCGGTCGCGTCCTCCCAGTACAGCATCACCTCGTAGATGCGGCGCCCGTAGAGGTACGTGCCGACGGAGCGCGCCTCGTCGTTGACGAAGCGGTGAACCTCCTCGTCCGGCATCGCCCAGTCGAAGGAGCCCTGGGCGTCCGCCACGTAGCCGTCCAGCGAGGTGATCATCGAGTAGATGAGCTTGGCCATGGTGCTCTGAGTATTGGCCGAACCGCGCCGCCGTATGCCTGCCGGCCGATGTCGGCGCAACGCTCGGGCTCGGGGAGAGGGCGTCCCCGTCGTGCTAGGCTGGCCACGATGACGACCGCCCCCCACCTCCCCGAGCCGGCCGGCGCGCTCATCGCCAGGCGTTACTCGTGCCGTACGTACCAGGAGCGGCCGATCGAGGAGCGCGACCGGCACCGCCTCACCGCGTTCATGGAGTCGCGTCGCGTGGGGCCGCTCGGCTCCGAGGCGCGCTTCGGGCTCGTCGCGGCAGCGCTGGACGACCGCCGGGCTCTCCGGCGCCTCGGCACCTACGGCTTCATCAAGGGCGCGACGGGCTTCGTGGTCGGGGCGGTGCGCCACGGCCCCAGCGACCTCGAGGACTACGGCTACCTCCTCGAGGAGGTCATCCTCTACGCCACCGCCCTCGGCCTCGGCACCTGCTGGCTCGGCGGCACGTTCACGCGCAGCACGTTCGTGCGGCGCTTCGGCGGCCTCCGGAGAGACGAGGCCATGCCGGCTGTCGTCTCGACCGGCTACCCCGGGGATGACGGCGCCGAGCGCATCCGCCAGCGCGAAGAGGGCGCCCGGAGGATGCCGGCGGCCGAGCTCTTCTTCGACCCCCGCTGGGGCGACCCACTGGAGGCCTCGAGCGCGGGCGGCTACGCCCGCGCGCTCGAGGCCGTCCGCATGGGCCCCTCGGCGACCAACAAGCAGCCGTGGCGCGTCGTGCGCGGTGTGGCCGGCGGCGCAAGAGCGGCCGTGGGTCGCCCAGACGCCGGCGGGACCACCGCCCATGCCTGGCACTTCTACCTGCGCCGCACAAAGGGCTACGGCAAGGGCAGCCTCGCCTTCAAGGCGCTGCGCATCGCCGACCTGCAGCGCGTCGACATGGGCATCGCCCTGTGCCACTTCGAGCTCGTCGCCCGCGAGGCCGGGCTCGACGGATGCTGGGTCGTCGACGACCCCGGCCTCGACGTGCCCGACGGGGTCGAGTACACGGCGACGTGGCGTTCGGACGACTGAGAAGCGTCCGCGACCGGCTGCGAGGCTCATCAGCCCGCGCAGCTGGCGGCATACGGAACTTCGGCTCTCGATCCGTACATCCTCAGCTTGAACGTCCTCATCGAGCGATTCTGCTTCGCGTTGCACGACCGGGGAGAGACTGAGCCGGGTGTCGTCATCGCTGAACGCCGCGACCCAGCACTCGACGCCGCTCTTCTTGCCGCCTGGCGACACATCAGGGCTCGCGGCACGGCGTATCTTCGCCCAGCGACGATCCGAGAGCGAATCGCCCGGCTCGACCTGCAGGGCATGAGGCCCGGCAGGATCGGGCTCGAGCTTGCGGACCTGGTGGTCTCGCCCATTGGGCGTTACGTCGCGGACAAGCCGCCGCGAGAAGACTGGGCGATCGTGGAGGCCAAGCTGCGACGGCGAGGTGGCAGCTACTGGGGCAGCGGCTTGGTCGTACTCCCCAAAGGGTAAGGCCGGGACCCGCTACGCAGTTCCCGACCTCTGCTGCGAGTATCGGCGCCGAAGGCCGGCGCCTCAAGACCCGCTAGGAGTACTTTCTTAGGTGAGGCAACAGGGACCCCTTGAGTGAACAAGAACGGTCGGGGACCGGTACGCAGTACCCGACCAGCGCGAGTGCAGGCCGGCAGCCGCGAGAGTGTCAGAAGTCGGCTGCCAGGGAGCGCCGTCCGCCTGGCTCACCTTCGACTCTCTGCCCTCGCCGTTGACCGCGAGTAGGCTTGCCTTGCAGCCAACGTGCACAGGAGGGGCGTCATGACCAGGATCCCGCAGCAACTCCACGACCTCCTCGCCGGCGGGCACGACATGTGGGTCGCGACGGTCGGCCCCGACGGCATGCCCAACGTCTCGATCAAGGGCAGCGGCGCCCTCCTCGACGACGAGCACCTCTACTTCGCCGACATGTTCAGCCACAAGACGCGCGAGAACCTCGAGCACGACGCGCGCGTCGCCGTCGGCATCTACGACTGCGAGCGTAAGGTCGCGATGCAGGTCAAGGGTCACGCCGAGCTGATCGACCACGGTGAGGTCTTCGACCGGGTGCACGAGCAGCTCTGCGCGCAGGCCGAGCCCCTCCCGTGCCCTCCGGTCAAGCACGTCGTGCGCATCGCCGTCGACTCGGTGTGGGACATGACGCCGGGACCGCACGCCGGCGAGGAGATGCGGCCGGTCTGAGCTCCGCTCCTCGGCCACGCGGCCGGGCGGGATCCGTGAGCGGAGCCCCGGCCGGCGTCAGGGGCCGGCGGAGCGCGCTGTGCCGTGATGGCCGCCGGGGACCGGCGGAGCCCGCTGTGCCGTGATGGCCGCCGGGGACCCGCCTCCGGCCGAGCCGCCCGCCGCCTCCCTACTCCCTGCTCTGCCTGAACCGCTTGGCGCCGCCCTGCTCCCTCCTCCGGCGGGGCCGCCGGCCGCCTCCCTCCTTCGCGAGGTTATCGTTGGTCTCTCTACTTCGTTGAAGACATACGCAGGCTGGGGGGCCTGCGAACCCAAGGGGGGACCATGAGGAGAAGTTACTCGGTCGTGGCGTGGTACTGCGCCGTCATCATGTTCGCCGCCGCGGTCAGCGCCGTGTTCGCGCCCGGCGGCGAGCCGCAGAGCGCACGACCGCCTGGCGCGGGCGACATCCCGGCGATCGCCGCCGCCGCGGACGCCGGCGCCGCCGACGCGGACGCCGCGACCGCCGCCCGCCAGCAGTGCAACTTCGTCCTGGCCGGCAAAGGTGCGACCGCCGACGGCTCCGTGATGATGACCTACAACAACGACTGGTCGCCCTACAACGCCCCGTACTTCGTGGTCGTGCCGGCGACCGAGACGACGTACGGCTTCGTCAAGATCCTCTGCATCGGCGACATCGAAGAGGGCGGTATCAACGAGCACCAGTTCGCCGTCAACTACGGCACCGCCACGGGGCTCGACCCGGCCGTGCTCGCCGCCGACCCGTTCGAGGCCCAGGGCATCACCGGCGAGTTCTGGGACCTGCTCCTGCAGAAGTGCCGCACCTGCGACGAGGCCCTCGACCTGATCGCCGAGATCGCCGAGACCCGGGGCTTCAACTCGGGTTGCGCCGGCAGCCTCGGCTTCGCCGACACCGACGAGGCCTGGTGCTTCGAGCTGCTCGGCGGCCACCACTGGGTGGCACAGCGCGTGCCCGACGACGCGATCCTCGCGCACCCCAACACCATCGTCGTGCAGCAGATCGACCTGGGCGACCCCGACAACTTCCGCGGGTCGCCCGACCTCGAGGAGTTCGCCGCGAGCATCGGGCGCTACGACCCAGCCGAGGGCCCCTTCGACGTCGCCTGGGCGTACAGCGACCGCGAGAGGCTCCTGACCTACTACAACACCAACCGCATCTGGGGTGCCTTCGACAGCGTGGCCCCGTCGCTCGGCCTCGTGCCCGAGATGCCCTACGAGACGCGGCCCGTCTGGGTCGTCCCTGACGAGCTGCTGACCCGTCAGGACATGATGGCGATCAGCCGCTACCATTACGAGGGCACCGAGATCGACCAGACGGAGGACTACACGCTGATGAGCCCGCACAAGCAGACGAACCGCCCGATCTGCGACCGCACCACCGACTACAGCGCCGTCTGGCAGCTGCGTGACTGGCTGCCGGCGGAGGTCGGCGGCGTGCTGTGGGTCGCCCCCGGGCGGCCGTGCGCAAGCGCCTACACGCCCTTCTATGCCGGCATCACGTCTGTGCCTGAGGCGTGGGCGGAGAGGACGGCGGCGAGGGCCTTCTGCAAGGTCGGCCTGAGGCTCGACCGCAGGGGCAAGATCGCCGGCGAGAGCTACTACGCGCACTACATCCCGCTTGTGCACGGCGTCTTCGGGGCGTTCGAGGACCAGGTCGAGGCCGAGCAGGTGTCCGTCGAGGCGACCGCACTCGGCCTCGAGGGCGCCGAGCGGCGCGCCTACCTGACGACGTACAGCGCAGAGCGCGCTCAGCAGGCCTACGGGCTCGCGCTCTCGCTGCCGTCGCAGATCGTGCCGCCCGGGCCACGGCACCGGGTGAACATCAGCCGGGTCGCCGCGCTCTGACGACGGGGGCGGGGCCGCGTCGCGGCCCCGCCCCCGTCTCATTCTCTGTAGCGACGCACGGCCGGTGCGACTCGCGCCCCTGACCACTTGCGCCGCCCGTACCGCCGTCGCCGGGCGCGGCCTCCCTCAGGCGAGCAGCGCGCGGATCTCGCGCTGTGCCGCACGCTCGGCGTCGACCACGCCCACGGCGAGGTTGACCTGCATCGTCGTGCCCGCCAGTTCCAGCAGTTCGTCCGGGACCCTGTAGGCCTTCTCATCGCGCAGCCAACGCAGCACCTTGGCCAACCGCCAGATGGTCGGCCTGCCCCCGTGGACGGGCGCGGGCGGTGTCGGCCCCGACTCGAGCAGCAGCTTGCGCACGTTCTGCCGCGAGACACCGAGCAGCTCGGCGACGTCGCTCAGGCCCACGAGGTCGGGAGACGCCTCGAGGAGCCTCGCCTCAAGCACCGCCCGGCGCACGGCGCGGATGGCGCCGAACACCGCCTGCGCCGCCGAGCCCGCCTCGCGAGCGAAGAGCAGCGCGACCCGCCCGCGTCGACCGACGCCGAGGGTCGCGTCGTCGCAGCCCGCCTCGGCCAGACGCTCGGTCAGCGCGTCCACGTCGATCGCCGTCGGTAGCGCGAAGACGAGCTCGAACTCATAGAGGCTCACGACTCGGCCCTCCTGATCGTCGCGACTCCGTCCTCCGGATCGTCGCGACGCGCCGACGCCCGTCGCACGCAGCCGTCCACCACGCGCCTGAGGTGTCGGGCGTGGTCCTCCGGGCGTCGCGGGGTGCCCCAGACGACCGTGATGCACTACTCGCCGCAGCGACAAACCGGGTCGTTGTGCGGCCAGAACACCTTGCCCCAGCCGTGAGCTCCGGGGCTGAGCAGCTCGATGCGCCATCCATGCTGCTCTGCATACCTCAGTGCGTCCTCGACGTGGCGGTCGGGATGTCGACGCCTCGACACGCGATCCTCTCGTTCGGAGTGTCGGCGGAATCAGGATGGTTGTCAAGTGACAACCAGCTTCGCGGCCGTTGTGAGCAGTCTCGGACTGCCTGCCGCTTGGCCAGTGTCCACCCCTCCGGGTCGCGAACGGTAGCCGACGTACGCGATCGTGAGCCTGCCGTCCGGCCGGCCCTCCCGGGATGCTTCGTCCCGGGAGGTGAACGATCATGAGCCGACTCCGTGACGCTGCCGCGACCGCCGGTGCTAGACTTGACTTGAGGAGGCAGTCCGACATGGGCTCACGGCGCAGGCAGTTCCAGACCGACGCGCACGGCAAGCGCACTGCCGTCGTGCTGCCCATCGCCGAGTACGAACGCCTGCTCGAGGACGTGCACGACCTCGCGGTCGTAGCGGAACGCCGCGACGAGCCCACCGTGCCACTCGACGAGCTGAAGCGCCGGCTCGCCGAGGGTGACCCCGTATAGCCTCCGCTTCAAAGAATCGGTCGAGAAGGATCTCCGCCGCCTCCCGGCGAGCGCGCGAGCACGCTGTCTCGAGCGCGCCGAGGCGTTGAGGCACGACCCGCACCCAAGGAACGCACTCAAGATGACGGGCGCGGAGCGGACGTATCGTCTCCGGGTCGGTCGCTACCGAGTCGTCTACCAGATCGACGATCGAGAGCGCACGGTCACCGTCGAGTACGTGAGGCACCGCGGCAGCGCGTATCGCTGACCTCCGTCGCCCGACCTCGATGCGGCTACAGGACCGCGTGGGCAGACTCCCCAGACGACGCGGTGAGGTCCGGGCAGGCGCCTTCCGCGCCGGGTCGCTCGTCGCGACCTACCGGCCGTCCGCGTTCATCCGGTGGTACAGCCCCTTGAGCCTGCCGAAGAGCTTGCGGTACTCGGCGTACAGCGCCGCGTACGTGGCACAGTCGGCCGAGGGCTCGAAGGCGGCCGGCACGGGCACGCGCGCCGGTACGTCGTCCAGCGTGAGCTCGCCGAGGCAGATGCGCGCCCACAGCGCCACGCCGCGCAGTTGCGCGTTGCGCGCGTCGGCGACCTGCTCCACCGGGCGGCCGAGCACGTCGGCGTAGATCTGGCACCAGAGCTCGCTCTGCGCGCCGCCGCCGAGCAGGCGCACCTTCGGGACCGGCCGCTTGATGAACTTCTCGTAGGCGTCCATCAGCCAGCGAGCGTTGAGGGCGACGCCCTCGAGCACCGACCGCACCAGCATCGCGCGGTCGGTGCGCAGCGAGAGGTTGAGCCAGCCGGCGCGCACGACCTTGTCCTCGGCCGGGCTACGCTCGCCGCTGAGCCAGGGCATGAAGAGGACGCCCTCGCAGCCGGCCGGCGCCGTCGCCGCGAGGCGCAGGAGGTCGTCGTAGGAGGGCGCCGCGCCCTCGGGTGCGGCGCCCGCGGCGCCGATGCCGCTGCCGCCGCCGAGGAGCCCGTCGGGCGGCGCCACGATCTGCTCGCGCAGCCAATGCAGCGCCGCCCCGCCGGTCTCCTGGTTGTTGGCCACCAGTGGGTGCGCCGCGTCGAGGCCAGGCACGGTCGCTATCTGGTGGATCACGTCGGTGCGCTTGAAGGGCACGCGGCAGCCGATCCAGGACGTGGTCGACACGGCGATGTGCGTCTCGTAGAGCCCGGTGGCGCCCGAGCCGACGACCGCCGCGTGCAGGTCGGGGATGCCGCAGACGACCGGCGCGCCCGCGGCGACCCCGAGGTCGGCCGCGACCTCGGGCAGCAGCGGCCCGAGGACCGAGCCCATGGGCAGCAGCTCGGGCAGCCGGTCGCGGTCGCGCTTCGTGCGGGCGAGGAGAGCGTCGACGTAGCCGAGCGGCGCGCCGGGCCGGTTGTCGGTGAGCCACGACCCCATCATCGAGGCCGCGGTCGCCGCGGCACGGCCCGTGAAGCGCAGGCCGAGGTAGTCGACGGGCTCGAGGATCACCTTCGTCTTCGCATAGACGTCGGTGAGCCGGTACTTGAGGAGGAGCGCGTGGCCCGTCGGGTCGGCGCCGCTCGGCGCCGGCGCGCCGCCGGTGATGCGCACGAAGGGCAGCGTCTTCAGCGGCGCGAAGCCGGCGACGTTGACCGGGCCGCCGATGACCCCGCGCGACAGGTCGCGGGCGCGGGTATCGGACCAGATCAGCACGTCGCCGGCCGGCCGGCCGTCGGCGCCGACGGGCACCGACGAGGCGAACTGCCCGGTCACGGCGACGGCGTGCAGCTGGGCGCCGTCGGCGCCCGCCGCCGCGATCGCCTCGCGGGCGGCCTCGAGCAGCACGTCCCACCACTCGACCGCGTCCTGGGTGACCGCACCATCGCGGCCGACGTACACGTGCACGGGGCGGAAGGCGACGGCGCGGAGGTCGCCGTCGAGCCCGCACACGGCGACCTTGGGGCCGCCGTTGCCGAGGTCGACGGCGAGGATCCAGCGCGCGTCCGCGTGCTCGCCAGCCGGTACCTCCGCGCGCCCGTGGGCCCGTGCGTCCGCGCGCGGGCCGGAGCGTCCGCCCGGGGCTCCGCCCGCGAGCTCGTCCACGCTCGCGCCCACGTCAGGACGAGTGCTCGGGCGCGACCTCGTGCATCGCGTCGAGGACCTGCACCATCACCATCTCGACGAGCGCGTTGCCCTGCGGGGTGCCGCCGAAGCCGTAGACGGCGCCCGACTTCGCGGGCTCCCCCTTGTGCTCCGTGGCGTACGCCACGGCCCCGTGCAGCGCCTCGAGGAAGGCCTCGGCCACCCCGGGCGCCGTGTTGGGGCGCGTGATGCAGAAGTGCAGCGCCGGCGGCAGCTGCAGCGGGTTCATCCGCCATCCCTGCGCGATCAGCGCGTCGTTGACGAGGTAGATGTCGAGGTCGCCGGCCGCCTTGAAGGCGATGAGGAACACCGGGTCGCCGATGACCTCGAGCTCGGGGATGCCGCCGCGGATGCCGTCGCGGATCGCCGTGGCCGTCTTCATGATGCCGTCGGCCGCCGCCAGGTAGCCGCTCTCCCCCGTGGCCAGCAGCGCCGCCCAAGTCGAGGCGAGGATGCCGCCGCTGCGCGAGCCCGCGAAGCCCGGCGAGATGTACAGGCCGCCGGGCCAGTCCGGGAAGGTGAAGTACTGGTGCTTGCGCAGCGCCTTGTCGCGGTACAGCAGCACGCTCGAGCCCTTGAGCCCGTAGCCGTACTTGTGCGTGTCGGCCGAGATGGAGGTGACGCCGGGCACGCGGAAGTCCCAGAGCGGCAGCTCGTAGCCGAGCCGCTCGACCCAGGGGAGGAGCCAGCCGCCGAGGCAGCCGTCGACGTGCATGCCGATGCCGCGCGACTGGGCCAGCGCGGCGATCTCCTCGATGGGGTCGATGAGGCCGTGGGCGTAGTTGGCGGCGCTGCCGATCACGGCGATGGTCTGGTCGTCGACCAGGTCGGCCATCGCCGCGACGTCCGCCCTGTAGTCGGCCGCGAGCGGCGCGTGCCTCATCTCGATGCCCATCCAGTGGGCGCCCTTGTCGAGGGCGACGTGCGCCGTGACCGGCTTGACGACGTTGGGGCGCGTGACACCGCGGGCGCGCGCCTGCTCGCGGTACGAGTAGAGCGCCGTGATGAGACTCTCCGAGCCGCCGCCGGTGACGACGCCCACGCCGGTGCCGTGCAGCAACTCCGAGGTCATGGCGATGATCTCGCCCTCGAACTTCGTGGCGCTCGGGTACATGTCGCGCTGCAGCACGTTGGCGTGCGAGTAGAGGTCGAAGACCCTGCCGAGGAAGTGGTAGTGGTCGTGGTCGCCGCAGTACAGGCTGCCCGACACGGTGCCCTTGTCGCCGCGCTCGTCCTCGACCTGGGCCATGCCGGCGATCTCGGCCAGGATGGCCGCACGGTCGACCGGCTCGGCCGGCACGCTGCGGTACGTCGTCGTCTTGTCGCCGTAGGGGTAGAGATCGCCGATGATCGCCGCGAGTGGGTCGTCAGCCACCTGTCTCACCTCGTTCGTCGAAGGGTGCGGGGAGCGCCGGCCGTCGGCCCCCCGGGCCGGCGCGTGGACTCCGCGCCCAGCCTATGGCCGCTCGTGGCGGGGCGTCAATGCGCACCCGGCGGGCTCGAGGTCGACGCCCGGCGGGGGCGGCGGGCACGACCGCCCTGCCCGGCGCGCCGATGCCCGCCCGGCGGGTGTAAGGTTGTGACCGGTCCGCAAGCCGCACACCGCCACGAGCCGCGAGGGGGAGCCACGTGAGCACCGCAGTCATCGACACGACTCCAGCCGAGCGGCAGTGGACGCCGCGCGTCGGCTCGGCCATGCTCGCGCGCCTCGCGGCGCGCGCAGCGGTGACCGAGCCGACCGACACGATCCCGGTCGAGACGCCGTTCACCGGCGAGCCCTTCGGAGCGGTCCCGAGGGGCGGGTCGGCCGACGTGACGGCCGCGGTGGCCCGCGCCCGTGCGGCGCAGCGCGACTGGGCGCGGTGGCCGGCGGCCGAACGCGCCGAGCTGCTCCACCGGTTCTACGACATCGTGGTCGCCCGGGCCCCCGAGATCTGCGACCTCATCCAGCTGGAGGCGGGCAAGGCGCGCCGCGACGCCTACGAGGAGGTCCTCGACGTCGTCACCAAGGCACGGCACAACGCGCACATCGTCGGGGCCTGTCTGCATCCCAAGCGCCGCCAGGGCGCCATCCCCCTCCTGACCAAGACCCGGGAGCTGCATCCTCCGCGCGGGGTGGTCGGCATCATCTCGCCGTGGAACTACCCGTTCACCCTGACCGTGGGTGACGCGATCCCCGCCCTCGTCGCCGGCAACGGCGTCGTCCTCAAGCCCGACAGCCAGACGCCGTTCTGCGCCCTGTGGGCGGCCGAGGTCATGGCGGAGGCCGGCCTGCCCGAGGGTCTCTTCGCGATCGTGCCGGGCAGCGGCGCCGAGCTCGGCGAACCGCTGATCGACGCCGCCGACTACATCACCTTCACCGGCTCGACCGCGACCGGCCGGCTCGTCGCCGCCCAGGCCGCCTCGCGGATCAAGGACTGCTCGATGGAGCTCGGAGGCAAGAACCCGCTGCTCGTGCTGCCCGACGCGCGCGTGGGCGCTGCCGTACGCGGGACGACGAACGGCATCTGCGCGAGCGCCGGACAGCTCTGCATCAGCGTCGAGCGAGTCTACGTGCACGACGCCGTCTACGACTCGTTCGTGCCGCGGATCGCTGAGTCCCTGCACAACGTGCGCCTCGGCGCGCAGCTGGACTTCTCCGTCGACATGGGCTCGCTGATCGGACCCGAGCAGCTCGCCAAGGTCGCCAGCCACGTCGACGACGCGGTCGCGAAGGGGGCCGAGGTGCTGGCGGGCGGGCGCGCCCGCCCCGACCTCGGCCCCTACTTCTACGAGCCCACACTGCTCGCCGGCGTGACCGACGAGATGGCCGTCTGCCGCGAGGAGACCTTCGGGCCGGTCGCCTCCATCTATCGCGGCGCCTCGGTCGACGAGATGATCGCGCGCGCCAACGACTCCGAGTACGGCCTGAGCTCGAGCGTCTGGACCCGCGACGGCCGCGCGGGCCGCGCGATCGCCGAGCGCCTGCACATCGGGGCCGTCAACATCAACGACGCGTACACGGCGGCGTGGGCGTCGGCGAGCCCCATGGGCGGCTTCAAGACCTCCGGGCTCGGGCGGCGCCACGGCAGGGCCGGCCTCCTGCGCTTCACCGAGACGCAGACCGTCGCCCACCAGCGCGTCGCCCACCTCGCCACCCCGCCCTTCCTCACCCACGAGCAGTACGCGAAGGTGCTGGGCCTCGCCGTCCGCACCTTCAGGCACATCCCCTGGATCGACTGATCGCCGGGCGCACGGCGCGCTGAGCGACGCGCGCTGAGCGACGCACGCCGAGCGTCGCACCTTGACGAAGGTCACGACTCACGATGCGCCCCGCCGGGTACCGTGCCCGACGACCACACCCGCCCCTCGGGACCACCCGCGGGCGCACCCCCGATCGACGGAGCGCCGCCATGCAGACCATCACGCCCGACCAGATCCCCGTGGCCGACAACCCCCACGGCGTCGACGTACGTCACCTCCACGCCAACCCGCACGTCGTCGTCTCGCAGATCACGCTCGAGCCCGGCGAGGTCGTGAAGCCGCACAAGGCGCCCGTGGACGCGTTCTTCTACGTCCTTGAGGGCACGCCCGTCGTCGAGATCGAGGGCGAGACCGTCACCGCGGCGCCCGACACGCTGATCCCGAGCGCTCCGCGACACCTGCACAGCATCCGCAACGAGAGCGCCGCCCGCGTGCGCTTCCTCGTCGTCAAGACGCCGAACCCGAAGGGCTGAGAGGCCCGCCCCGCTCCGCCCTCAGGGCTCCCGGCGCAGCGGCTCGACCTCGACCAGCGTCGAGTGCATCGTCGCCCCACGGCTGGGCAGGGTCGGTTCGTCGGCCGTGAGCACGTTGGCCGACCCGGCCGCGTCACAGCCATCCGCGTCGAAGTCGGGCTCGACGCCCTCGCAGAGCGACACCACGCCGGGCATGACGTCCTCCGTCACCCGGCAGGCGCAGCGCACCCGGCCGCGGGCGCTGCGCACCAGCACCGCGGATCCGTCGACGATGCCGCGCGCTGCCGCGTCACGCGGGTTCAGCCACAGGCTGCGGTCGTCGCGCGCGCGGAACCACGGGATCTCGGCGAGCTGTGAGTGCACGCGAAGCCGCGACTTGGGCGTGACGAGGCGCAGCGACAGCGGGCCACTCGCAGCCGACGCCTCTCGCGACTGCGCCTCGGCCGGCGACGACGCGGCCGGCGATGTCCCCGACGGCGGCATCTGGGCCGTCATCCGCACCCGCGCCTCGGGCACCTCCGGGAGGCCGGCCGCGGCGCAGGCACGGCCGGCCAGCTCGACCTTGCCCGACGGGGTCGCCAGCGGATGCGCCTCGGGATCGGCGGCGAAGTCCGCGAGGCCGACACGCTCCTGGTCGGCGGCCATGTAGATCCCCGTGCGCCGGAACTCGTCCGCGTCGGGGATCTCGGACGAGGCGATGAACGCCCGCAGCCAGGCGTCCGCGTCCCTGCCCTCGGTGAACGCCTCTCCGCACCCCATGAGCTCGGCGAGGTCGGCGAAGACCTCGTAGTCGTCGCGCGCCTGCCCCGGCGGCTCGGCGACCTTGTGCGAGAAGAGCAGGTAGTTCGCGGTCGTGAAGACGACGTCGGCGCGCTCGAGCCAGTGCGTCACCGGCAGCACGACGTCGCAGTACCGCGCGGTCGCGGTCATGAACAGCTCGTGGCAGACGGAGAATTCGAGCGCCTCCATGGCGCGGATGCTCTTGGCGACGTCCGCGCCTTGGGTCACGTAGTTGCCGCCCACGTTGTAGGCGGCACGGATGTCCACCGGGTAGCCGCCGGCGCGCCCGTGCAGCACGGCGTCGGCCCAGTCGTTCGCCGGGAGACTCACTCCCGAGGGGTTCGGCCCCGGCTCGATGCCCGTGAGCCGGGGTCCCGGCAGCCCGCTCCAGGTCTGCGAGCCCGCGGAGCCGCCGAGCCGCCCGAGGTCGCCGCTCGCGACCTGCAGGGCGATGGCGAGACGCACGGCCTCCTCCCCACCCATCGTGCGCTGGATCGAGAGGCCGGGGATCAAGGCGACGGGCCGGCGGCGCGCCCATTCGCGCGCCAGCGCGACGATGGGCGCCGCCGGCACCCCGCACACCCCCCCGGCCCACTCCGGCGTCGCCGCCTGCCCAGGCTCGAGGACGAGGGTCGCTCCAGCCTGCCCGGCGGCGCGTGCGGCTTCGTCGCCTCGTCCGGCAGAGCCGCCGGCTTCGTCGCCCCGTCCGGCAGCGCCGCCGGCCTCGTCGCCTCGCCGGGCGGCGCCCCCGCTCCCGAGGGCCCCGCTCGCCCCGAGCACCCGCCGTCGCAGCAGGTCGAACCCGGTCGCGTGCGCGGCGACGAACGCTTCGTCCACCGTCCCGTCCGTGATCCACACGTACAGGATCGCGAGCATGAGCGCGCTGTCCGTGCCGGGGCGCACCGGCAGCCACTCGGTGCCGAGCTGCCTCGCCGTCGTGGTCCGGCGCGGGTCGATCACGATCACGGGCACGCCGCGCCGTTTCACCTCGCGCACCCGCGCCCGCCACTCGCAGCCCATGATGCAGTCGACGAGGTTGGCGCCCCAGAGCACGATCATCCCGGAGTGCCGCAGCGTGGCCGGGTCGACGCCCGCCTTGCGCGTCCCCAGCACGACCCGTTCCACGTACGCCGACGCCGCCGAGCTGTACGTCGACGACTCCTCGACGCCGCCCCCGATCAGGTTGAGGATGCGTGGCAGCAGCTCGGCCGTGTTGTGCAGCGCGCCGCGACAGGAGCCGGAGCCACCGAGGGCGAGGACGGCGCCGTCGCCGTGGCGCTCGCGTACCGCCGTCAGCCCTTCGGCGACCCGCGCGAGCGCCTCGCCCCAGCTCGCCTCGCGGAACTGCCCCGACCCGCGCGGCCCGGTCCGCACGAGCGGCGCGGTCAGGCGCCCGGGCGCCTGCTGCTGACGCCACGCCTGGTAGCCGCGGATGCAGCCCTTGAGGTAGGCGCCGCCGGCCGGGTTGTCGGCGATGCGCACGACCCGGCCGCCCTCGACCGTGGCCAGCAGAGGGCAGCCGCCGCCGCAGTCGCGGTTGCAGGCGACCGGCAGCTGGCGCACCTCGGTGGCGGCGCCGCGGCGGCCGGCCTGCGGGGTGACGACGGGCCTTTGTCGCCCTGCACGGCCGAGCGCCTGCGAGTCTGCGCGCGCTCCGGGATCCTGTGGACCTAGGCTCATTGACGACGCGGATGCTAGCACGGCGCGCCCCAGCGTCGGTCGGGCGGGGCTGTCCAATTGAACAGGATCCTGCGCAATTGGACAGGCCACCCCGCACCCGCCCGCCCTACCCGCTGCCACGCTTCCCGCTCAGAGCACACCCTCCCTCCAGGTCCGCCCGCCCTCCAGGCATGCCCGCCCACCAGGCATGCCCGACTTCCAGGTCCGCAGGCCCCTCTTCGGCTCTCGTCAGTGCCGGCCCCACGGCCGAGACGGGCGCCAGCTACGCGCGGCCGGGCTGCAGTATCATCCGGGGCAGGGTCTCACTCGGGGGAAGGACTTGCCGTGGCTGACGCACTCGACGGCCTGCTCATCGCGAAAGGTACGTCCACGACGGGCCTCTCAGAGGTCCACCTGCTGCCGCACATGGCCAACCGCCACGGGCTCGTCGCCGGCGCGACCGGCACCGGCAAGACGGTCTCGCTGCAGGTCCTCGCCGAGGCCTTCAGCCGCATCGGCGTGCCCGTGTTCGCCGCCGACATCAAGGGCGACCTCTCGGGCGTCTCGCAGCCCGGCGGCAGCAACGACAAGGTCGACGCGCGCATCGAGCAGCTCGGCATCGCCCCGTGGGCCTTCGAGGGCGCGCCGGTCATGTTCTGGGACGTCTTCGGCGAGCAAGGTCACCCGGTGCGCACGACCGTCTCCGAGGTCGGTCCGCTCCTGCTCGGCCGCATGCTCAACCTCAACGAGATCCAGGAGGCGGTGCTCACCGTCGCCTTTCGCGTGGCCGACGACAACGGCCTCCTGCTGCTCGACATGGACGACCTGCGCGCGATCCTCAAGTTCGTCGCCGACAACGCGAGCGACATCGGCACGACCTACGGCAACGTCTCGCCGGCCTCCGTCGGCGCGATCCAGCGAGCGCTGCTCAGCCTCGAGGAGCAGGGCGGGCAGAGGCTCTTCGGCGAGCCCGCCCTCGACCTCTTCGACTTCATGCAGACCGACGCGAGCGGCAAGGGCTTCATCAACATCCTCGCCGCCGACCAGCTCATGCTCGCGCCCAAGGTCTACTCCACGCTGCTGCTCTGGCTGCTCAGCGAGCTCTTCGAGCGCCTCCCCGAGGCCGGCGACCTGCCCAAGCCCAAGCTCGTCTTCTTCTTCGACGAGGCGCACCTGCTCTTCACCGACACGCCCCCCGCGCTGCTGACCAAGATCGAGCAGGTCGTGCGCCTCATCCGCAGCAAGGGCGTCGGCGTGTACTTCGTCACCCAGAACCCCGTCGACATCCCCGACACCGTCCTCGGCCAGCTCGGCAACAAGGTGCAGCACGCGCTGCGCGCCTTCACGCCCCGTGAGCAGAAGGCCGTCAAGGCGATGGCCGAGACGTTCCGGCCCAACCCGGAGCTTGACGTCGAGAGCGCCGTGACCGACCTCGGGGTCGGCGAGGCGCTGCTCTCGCTGCTCGAGGAGGACGGCAGCCCGTCGATGGTGCAACGCGCTCTCGTCGTGCCGCCGCACGGGCGCATCGGCGCGATCACGCCTGAGCAGCGGCAGCAGGTCGTGGCCGCCTCGCTCGTCGCCGGCCACTACGAACAGGTCATCGACCGTGAATCGGCCGAGGAGGTGCTGGCGGCGCGAGCGCAGGCGGCGCAGGCGGCCGCCGAGCAGGCGGCCGCGGCGGCCGCGGCGGCGACCGAGCGGGAGGCCGCCGCACGGCCGGCGCCGCGGCCGGCGCCGCGCCCGCCGTCGTCGGCCCCACGGCCGGCGCCCAAGAAGTCGTCCGGCGGCGGCTACAAGCGCCAGAGCATGGCCGAGGCCCTCGGCAAGAGCGTGCTGCGCGCCGCCGGCAGTGAGGCCGGGCGCAAGCTCGCGCGCGGCGTGCTGGGCTCGCTCCTGCGCCGGTAGCGCCGCCTGCGTAGCGAGCGGGGCTCGTGCTGCTCGCGCTCTCGGCGCCGCGCGGGCGACCGCTACTCGGAGAGCGGCTCGGCGCGGCCCATCAGCTCGTCGAGCAGGTCGCGCACTCCGAGCCGGGCCGCCCACTCGGACAGGTAGGCGTGGTCGAGTCGCGCCGCTTGCAGCTCGTAGACACGCAACGCATCGGTGAGCTGCTTCTCGCTGCCGCGCGACTGCCTCGCCCAGTGAAGCTTCATCAGGATCGTGTCCTCAGCCGCCGATACATCGAAGCGCGTGCCGAGCGCGTCGACGCGCCACCGGCGCGCGAAGCGCGACCTGTCGAACGGCTCGTCGGTCAGCGGCCAGAAGTCGACCTTGTCGCCGGTCTGCGATTGCACGAGATCGAAGATCGTCCGCTGTCTGACGGCTTCACGTACCGCACGTGCGTCGAGATACAGGTCGGGAGCGGCCAGGACGTCGACAAGCCTCTCCACGTCGTCGGGACCGACCGCGATCACCAGGTCGATGTCATGGGTGGCGCGTGGCTCTCCCTGCAGACTCGAGGCCAAGGAGCCGGTCACCATTGAGGCGATGCCGGCCGCCTCGAGCGCGGCGAGGACGCGGATCAGGAGCGCCTGTTGTGACACTTGGCGAGGCGCTCCAGGTAGAGACGCTGCAGACGCTCTTCGCCGGCTCTCGGGAAACGCCGACGAAGCCCTTCGCGGAACAACTCCCGGGAGAGGTCCGTGAGCTCAAACGCCTTGAGCAGCCGTTGCTCCGGGGTCATCTCCCGTAGCGCCCGGAGGTACACCTGGTGATTGGGGTGCGGCTTCCCGAGCATGCTGCAAGAATAGCACCACGCCGTCGGCGGCCGCCGATCCGGCGTCGAGCGCCGGCGGTCGGGCGCGACGCGGCGCGCGGTCCGGGTCGCCCACCGGGTCTCGGGGCGGCGACCGTCCCTGAGTCGACCGAGCGAGGTCCACGTGGAGAGCACGCCAGTCACACGCCCGAGCCGCAGCGCCGCCGGGGGCAAGCCACGGCGCCACGGCCTCGTGTGGATCCTGCTCGGATTCCTGGTGCTGCAGGGCATCGGAGGCATCTTCGGGGGCGCCGCCTTCGTCCTCGCCCCCGACGGCGACCTGCTGCGCATGCCGACGTCCCATCTTGAAGGGACGCCCTTCTCGGACTACCTGATACCGGGGCTGCTCCTGCTCACGGTGCTCGGCGTGTTCCCGCTGGTGGTCGCGGTCGGCCTGTGGCGCCGACGTCCGTGGGCGTGGTTCGGCGCCTTCGCCGTCGGCTGCGGGCTCGTCATCTTCGAGCTCGTCGAGTACGCGATGATCGGTCCCGACCCGCAGCAACTCGTCTGGGGCTCGATCGGCGGGCTCATCGCCGTGCTCTGCATCGCGCCGTCGGTGCAGCGCTACAGCGGCGTGTGGTGGGGCCGCCGGACCTGAGTGGCCGACGTCGGGGCGGTGCCCGCCCCGAGACCGCCTCTTCGGTCCGCCTCCCCGGGGCGGGGCACCCGGGTCGAGACCCGCGCCTCCGTCGCCGTCACGTATGATTGGGCGCGCATCGCCGCCCGCGGCGGCGACAGCCGCCGGCTCCGGCGACGGCCGCCCAGCGCCATGGCCCGCCGAGGAGGATCCCCACGGAACGCCGCGTGCTCAGCGCCCAGAACGTCAGCCGCAACTGCCTCGTCTGCGGGGTCCAGAACGCCCTCGGCCTGCAGGCGCGCTTCTACGAGCTCGACGGCGGCGAGCTCCTCGGCGTGTTCTCGCCGCGCGAGGAGCACCAGAGCTACCCCGGGCGCCTGCACGGCGGCATCGCCTCGACGATCCTCGACGAGACCATCGGCCGGGCGATCCTGCTGCGTCAGCCCGGCGCCTGGGGCGTGACCGCCGAGTTGACCGTCCGCTTTCGCAGACCCGTGCCGCTCGAGGGCGAGCTGCGCTGCGTGGCCCGCATCACGCGCGACACGCGGCGTCTCTTCGAGGGCACGGGCGAGCTGCTCCTCGCCGACGGCACGGTCGCCGTCGAGGCGCGCGGCAGGTACCTCAAGATGTCGCTCGAGGAGATCGCCGCCGACGGCCTGGACGAGAGCGAGTGGTTCGCCGACGGGCGTGAGCGGCCAGACGAGGTGAGTCTGTAGCCCAGCGCGCCGCTCGCGGCCGGGAGGCCGGATCCGGCCGAGCTGAGAGACGCGAAGGGGGCGCCTCACGGCGCCCCCTTCGCTCACTCGCTCGGCCTCGGGCCGCGTCTCACTTCACGACGAACTTGACGTAGAGGCTCGACGCAGCCGCGTAATCCGCGTTCGCGACGAAGAACGTCTTCACACGCCACGTGCCTCTCTTGGTCGGCGTGTACTTGCGCACCGCCGTGCTGAAGGTCTCGTCGGCGTTGTCGATGAGCACCTTGGTGGCGGTGGTGACCACCGTTCTCCACGCGCCGTCCACGTAGCGCTGGAAGCGCCACTTGACGCTGCCCCCCGTGCCGGCAGGAACGACCTTGCCCGTCACGTAGAGCGAGCCACCCAGAGAGAGGCTCGTCCTGCTGAGCTTGGTCGTCACCTTAGGCGCGACCTTGACGAGGATCTCGCCGCGGGCCGGCTTCGCGTACATGCCGGTGCCGAGGATCTCCTCGCCCTTGACGAGCGCCGCGTAGCGGGTGTTCTTGACCGGCTGGACGGGGTCGAAGATGTACTTGCCCTTCTCGAGCGCCAGAGTCGCCGGGTTCTCCGGGAGCGTCAGCGTGAGCTGCAGCGTGTTCCAGTCGAGCTCCGGGATCCTGTACTGGAAGAGGCTGACCTCTTTCCCGTCCATCCGGATCTTGCTGCCGTCGGGTGCGATCGTGTAGAGCACGCCCGAGATGACCGTCGTGCCGCCGTACACGACGGGCGCCGGCTTGTAGACCGGCAGCGTCGTGCGGTGGACGATCGCCTCCGGCTCGGGATGCGTCACCTCGTAGCCGACGTGGCACGTGTAGCAGTACGGGTACGGGCCGCCGAAATCGTAGTCACGCGCCTCACCGTACGGCTCGTGGACCTCCTCGAGCGCCCGGACGCCATCGTGGCAGTCGTAGCAGTTCGCCCTGCCGTCGTCGTGGTGAGGGCTGCCGTTCGGCTTGCTCTGCGACGAGCTGCGATGGCAGCCGTCGGTGCAGGTCTTGGTGTTGGCGCCGAAGTGCGGCAGGTTGGCGGCGGGGTCGACGTCGTGGCAGTCGGTGGCCGCCGCACACCCGTCGTAGGTCTGGCCGTCGACCTCGTTCTGGACCTCGTCCTGGTTCTCACCCGGGTAGTGGCAGCTCCAGCAGGTGTCGAAGCCCGACTCTACCGGGCGGTTCTCGAAGCCGCCGAGATGACAGACCAGGCACTTGGCGGTGTCGACCGGAGCGTAGTAGTCGGTCGTCGCATGGCAGGAGAGGCACGACGTGAAGATCACCCCGTCGTCGTGCATCGTGTTGTTGCCGTTGTCGCAGACGACGTCGATCGGATCGAAGGCGAGCGCCGCCGGGGCGACCGCGCCGAGGACTCCGACAACGGCCAGCGTGAGCACGACCAGATGCGCCCAGCGGCGCCGGCCGTGCGTGTGAGTGGTACCCCCCATGCGACCTCCCCAAGTCGACGCGCAGTCTTCCGTGTGTAGAGTCTAACTATTCTCGGCGCCGGCGCAAGCCCCGTTGCGCGTTGCCGGAGCCGGTGAGCCTGTCCGTCTGTCGTGCCCCCCCCCGTGTTTCACCGCAGGAAGTCGTAGACGATCTTGTACCCGACGGCGGTCACCGGCGACCCGCGGGCACGGCACGCCTCATGCACCCCCCCGGCCCGCGCGATACCTTTCGAGTGTCTCCGGATACTTTACGGCGCACGCAGACATCGGTCAACGGGGACCTGTTGACTCGGCAGGCGACGGGCGGAGGAAGGGCGGCCGCGCTCGTCGAAGTCTCGTGCGCGGCCGCGCGAAGGTTCAGGGGATCTTGGGGCGGGCCGATACAGGGCCTGAGAGAAACGAGGAGCACCGCATGGCGTCACGCTGGTATCGCGAAGAGCAGACGAGGGTCTACTTCGCCTTCGCACCGGCCGATCTCGCCGTCGTGACGCCCGTCGTCGACGACCTCAAGCAGCTGCGGCCCCGCATCACCATCGACTACGCCCTCACCGGCGAGCCCTTCGCCGTGCAGCGCTCCGACTACATCCGCGCCAGCCTGGCGCTGCGCATCCGGCGCGCCGAGACGCTGGTCTGCCTCTTCCGCACCGCCGTGCTGCGCGACGACTGGGTGCTCTGGAGCCTCGAGGTGGCGCATCGGCTGGGCATCCCGCTCGTCGGCACGCCGCTCGACGAGGCGACCGCGCCGGCGGCGGTCGACCTGCTCTCCTCGGTCGGGGTCGAGATCGTCCCCTTCGAGGCTCAGGCCCTGAGCGCCCAGCTCACCGCTTCGCTGGCGCGCCCCCGCGTCGCGCCCCCGGTGGACGACGCGCTGATCCTGCCGCTCCGCTTCATGGCGCACCAGGTGCGCTGAAGCGCCCCGCGCGGTCAGCGCGCCATCCGCAGACGGCGGCGCGGCTTCTCAGGCACACCGACTCACGCTAGGCTGTGGGCGGCGACCGGCCGGGAGGACCGCGATGCCCAGCGTCTTCATCGTCGACAACTACGACTCGTTCACCTACAACCTGGTCCAGCTCATCGGTGAGATCGGGGCCGAGATCGAGGTCGGCCGCAACGACCAGGTGACCTGTGACGACATCGCCGCCGCGGCGCCGACCCACCTCGTGATCTCACCCGGGCCGTGCACGCCCAATGAAGCCGGGATCTCCATGGAGGCGGTCCGGCGCTTCGCCGGGGTCGTGCCCGTGCTCGGCGTGTGCCTCGGCCATC
>Ga0209164_1002213_pt1 | contig 21542 bp, 16 predicted proteins | sample MTBNYHSulfiMetaG_FD_187458 | JGI IMG/M metagenome (GOLD analysis project Ga0209164, IMG submission 187458) | Enrichment culture microbial communities from rom New York Harbor, USA that are MTBE-degrading - MTBE-NYH (New York Harbor Sulfidogenic)... | ecosystem: Environmental > Aquatic > Marine >... | reverse complement strand
AGGCCGACCAGTAGTAGTTGGCCACCCCGGTGGACCAGTAGTCGGTACCCGCCAGGATGGTGGCGTCGTCGGCCGGGCCGGTGACTTCAAGAGACCAGATGTTGGTCTTTGTCCTCTCCAGTCCAATCAGACCTCTGACATTGAGGTCTTCCACCGTTGATGCCGATGGCTGCGCGGTTATCTTGTATACGTCACCCTTCTCGGTGGCGGAGCCCGCGGTGCCATCCGTCACGCCGACGAACAGGTTGTTGGCGAGGGTGGAGTCAACATCAAAGTCGTCGGGGAAGGCTATCCTGGCCCGTTCGGCGGTAATCAAATCAGTAGAAGATTCGCCCAGGAACCTGCCGGGGCCAATTGAAGCTCCCCAGCCGCCGCCGGTATCAATGTAACCGAAGGCAAACTGGATTTGGGTATCGGTACCGTTAATTGTTACGGCCACGATGCCCTCATCGGCAGCGAAGTTGGGCGAAAAAGCGACCGCCAGGACGTTGTAGTTAGCCTTAGCGTTGCCGACATTCTGTGGCTTCCAGCCCAGGCCGGTGTAGACAAAGACATCGGTGGTAGCCATGGTGCCGGTGACACCGACGATAATTGAGATACGGCCATCGTCATCCAGGGCGATGTCCATGTCGGTTATGGTGTCGGCAGCGTTCCATGGCGGTGAGGCCATGAGATAGAAGGTGGTGCCGCCATCCGGCGACTGGAAAACGTTTTTCTGAGTAGCTACGAAAACTGTGTTGTCAGTCAGGTACTCGGGCGATAGCTTGATGGCAACTATGCTGGTGTTATCAGTGGCGGTCGTGGCTTTCGACCTGAAATCGCCCTGTACCTTCCAGGTGTTGCCGCCGTTGCTGGATTTCAGCAGCGTACTGATAGCAGCGACGTCGGTGATGTTAGCCGTGCCGTAGAGCACGCTGCCACCGGGGGCAACGGCAATTGGGCCGCAGTCAGTAAGGGGGGCAATAACATAATCGCCACCCGAGCCGACCTGTGGTAGTGGTACACGCTCAAAGCGCAATTGTCCCACGGCAGCTTCTGCTGTCGGCGTCCTGGCCGGTAGCAGTGTAACTGCCAGGGCCAGCACCAGCAAAATCGGCAGCGCTACGCCCATTATTTTAAATATTCTATTTTTCATCGACCTTTATTAATCCTCCTTAGTTAATCCAATCATACATCTCCATGTAAAAGATGCATAAATAACCTTTTCTCCCTCCTCTTACATGGAGACAAGGCTATTTCCAACGAGTTTTAATCTACTGCCCAGCAGCAGACTCCCCTTTCGGGTTTGTTTCAACGGCATCACCTCCTTTCCTTTTTCAACTCAAAGTATAATCGGAGGTAGATCTACTACCTCTAACACTCATTATAGCACAGTCTGTCAATACCCAGCGTAAAATATTTTTTCTTCGGCTTGCAGATTATACTAATCAGGCTACTTAGTTCTTATCATATACCTGTATGGCGAGGTGGTCTTGCGGTTAACTATACATAACACTATAGCACGGAGTGTCTATCTGTCAAGTCCTCTTTGTTAAAATAGTAGTACCTGGTGGCATAAGAAACCGCAATAAACGAGATTCTTCGCTGACGCTCAGAATGACAATCAAGGGCTGTCACCCTTCGTATCATTACGCTGATTACGGCAACCAAGCACTAATTTATTCTTTTGACTTGCCACCTATATTACTTTGGTGCAGTGTGATTTAGCTGAGAGCTATCTCGTGCCTGAGCTTCAAGGCTGACTGTGTTATAATTGAGTTAACGGTTCCATTATTCGATAGTAAAAAGGAGGCAGTTACATGGGTGAGAAGGTTGAGTGTGCCAAGTGTACCAAGATAGTCTGCACCAGTGAACACTCTCTCGAAGGGACAGCCAATTGCCCGACCAAAACCAAAGCCGAGGTCATCAAACAGGCATTACGGGAATACGAAGTTCCGGAAGTGAGGGAATTTGCCCGGCAGGCTTCGCTTCAGGAAGCCGAGTGTTACATGAACATGCCGGAGGGTCTGACTACCCGTTACCCCAGAGTAGAAGAGGTGGCACAGTTTGCCAGGAAGATGGGCTATAAAAAACTGGGTGTTGCCTTCTGCTCCGGTTTAAGGGGTGAAGCGGAGACGCTGGTTACCATTCTGGAAAACAGGGGCTTTGAGGTTGTTTCTGTTTGTTGTAAGGCGGGTGGCATACCCAAGGAAGCCATCGGGATAAAGGACGAAGAAAAGATAGTCTACAAGTTCAGGGGTGAGGGTCACTGGGAAACGATGTGCAGCCCGATAAGCCAGGCCAGAATCTTGAATGACGAAGGCACGGAATTCAACATACTGGTCGGATTGTGCGTGGGGCACGACTCACTGTTCTTCAAGTACGCTCAGGCTCCGGTAACAGTTCTGGTCGCCAAGGACCGGGTCTTTGGCCATAACCCAGTAGCTGGCTTATATCTATCTCCTTCTATTTATTATGGTAAGTTGCGGCGTAAAGAGGCTCTTAACTCATAAGGCTGGTCATAGCTCTTTGACCATATAGTCTGCCCGTGAGTGATAGCCCAACTCGGCGCGGTAGTACTCCTTGGCTCCAGTCCCGCTCAGGACCACCATCTGCCGGGCCTGGAATTCTTCACAGGCAATCCTCTCGGCTTCCCTGAGTAATGCCTTGCCCAGACCCTTATGCTGGGCAGTGCCTAGGCTTTGCTGTTTCAGCGGTACTTCAGGACCGTATACATGCAGTTCCCTGATTAAGGCCAGATGCCCATCAGTCTCTTGTACCAGTTGGGTGATAGGTTTATTTTGAATCCTCATCCGCAGCAGACCGAAGAGGGTCTCCCTTTCATCCTCAAAGGAGAGGAATATTTCTCGGCCCTCCGAGGCTTCATAGTCCGTCCTTACCAGCCGCGGTTCACCGATTTCCCAACCGGCCTGTACCCGGTGGCCGTACTCCCGGCAGCGGATACAGTGGCATTCGGTGGCCAGGCGTTTCATTCGCTCTTTAGCTATTTCCCGCAATGAATCCCTGGGACCACCGACAATGTATTTGGGTGGAATATCGCGCAGCACCCTTGAGATTCTGACATACCCGGGTACCGTAGCCTTGATGTCAGCTACCAGACCGGTCATGACCTCGTCAGGGTAGGGTTGATAGCGACCATCCTGGTACCATTTTTCCAGCTCGGTGCCCTCCACGACCATGGTAGGGTATAGCTTCAAGCCATCGGGCCGGAAGCGGGGGTCACTGAATAGCTGACGGGATAGCTCCAGGTCTTGTTCGGGGGTTGAACCAGGCAGTCCCGGCATCCAGTGGTAATGTACTTTGAAAGCGTGCTCCTTGAGCAACCTGGTGGCCTGTACCACATCCTCCACGGTGTGTCCTCTTCTGACCAGTTGATAGATTTCGTCATTCAGGATTTGCACTCCAAGCTCAACCCTTGTGGTGCCAAACTCGAGCATTCTGTCCACCTGCTCCTGCTGGCACCAGTCTGGTCTCGTTTCGATGCACAGTCCGGTGCAGCGGTGGCTGGCCGTTTCGTTGAACCGCTTGGCTTCTTCCAGAGTGGCTGAGTCCTCCTCATTAAGGGCGTCAAAGCAGTCCTTGATGAACTGGTACTGGTAGTCTTCAGGGTACGCCAGGAATGTCCCCCCCATAATTATCAGCTCGATTTTATCAGTGGGGTGTCCCATTTCGGTCAGGATCTTCAGTCTCAGCCTGACCTGATTCCCGGCGTCGTAGTCACATTCCCTGGCTCTCAATACGGCCGGCGACTCCGGGGTATAGCTTCTGGGCGTGAGCGGGTAGGTGGGACAGTAGACGCACTGCCCCGGGCACTTCATGGGCTCGGTCATCACGGCGACCGGAGTAACCCCCGATATTGTCCTGGTGAATTTCTTCATTGTATACTTCCTCTGAACTCCCGGTGACAAAAATAGTTTAGCAGATTCAGGTTTGTGTTCACAAATATACTTTTGATGTGAAGGAGGTGAGGTGTTTACTGGTTCCGGAGATGTCTTCAATCAAATAGCCCCCGGCTGGTATAACTTCCGGCACTGGTCGATATTCCGCCGGGAACTGGAATCTCTGGCGCAGCGGTGGCAGAGGGGTAGCCTGCTTAACCTCGGCTGTGCCCACGGCCCGGACTTTCTGTCCTTTCGGGAGAGCTTTGACCTCTACGGAGTTGATTTCTCCACTCAGATGTTGAATTTTGCCCTGAAATATGCGCAGAAGTTTGATTTCAGTGTCAACCTGGCAGTGGCTGATGTCAGGTATCTGCCTTTTGCTGATGGAGTCTTTGACCGGGCACTCTCAGTGGCTACCTATCATCACGTCAGGGGCAAAGATGAGCAATTAAGGGCTTTTAAGGAATTGAGGCGGGTGTTAAAGCCAGGTGGCGAGGCCTTTATCACGGTGTGGAATCGCTGGCAGCCGAGGTTCTGGTTCAGCAGCCGGGAGGTCGCTGTGCCCTGGCGGACAAAAGGTAAGACCCTCTACCGCTACTACTACCTTTTCTCCTACCCCGAGCTGGAGAGGCTGGCTAAAGGGGCGGGCTTTCAGGTTCTAAAATCCTTCCCGGAAAGCTCTTACCGCTTCCCGCTCAAATATTTCTCAAGGAATATATGTTTGCTGGTGAGAAAAGAAGGGTAGAGTGTCTGGTTTGCTTTTCGTGTTTGCGTTGACAATGTTACGTCTCAAAATTATGATAAGCGGAACAACGAAATGACGGAGGAATTAGACGTCCCGGATAAATATGTAATTGGAGGTTATTATGCCAGTAGTTACTGTTGAGATGTGGGAAGGACGCACCATTAAGCAGAAGAAAGAACTGGTTGAGGGCATAACCTCGGCCTTTGTCAAAATTGGTACTCCCTCGGAGGCGGTCCATATCATCATCAAGGATGTCCCGAAGTATAACTGGGCGACTGGTGGGAAACTTGCCTCGGAAGAACCCCTAAAGACTTAGATGGCAACGGGGAGCCCAGGGCGAAGCTGGTAAGCAAGTATATAGACAGGGCGCTGGAGATGTGGTTTAATTAATCTTGGAACTATGAGGAGATAATGATGGACTGGGAAAGAATACTGGCCAATCTTCCTATTATTATATTAGCCGTTGTCCTTCTCGTGGTGCAGATTTTCCGGCGGCGACGGCCCAAACCGGAAGGTACGCCCAGGGAAGTCGGCCTGAGCCTGCTGGCTGAAGTGAGCTATAATCTTAGACTGGTTGAGTCCTATCATCTCAACCGGCGAGGGAAAAAGTTTAGAACATCTAGCTGGGAGAGAAATAAGACGAAGCTTGATTTCTTAGAACGGTCATTGCAGTCCAGCTTATCGAGCGCCTTTACGATGGCTGAAGAGTTCAACCAGCAGATAGAGACGGCGAAAAGGCAGAAGTCAACTATCTATATGGCGAGTATCGATGTAGACAGGTTAAGGGAGCCGCTGACCAAGAGCGAAAAGGGACTCGAAGAATGGCTGGAGTCAAACTTCGGTAGCAAACAGCCCCCTCTGGAATACCCCAGTATCACCGACTACATCTTTGGTAGTAGAAGCCGAAGGTACTAGATTTCCCCATTCTGGTATCTAATTATTCAGCGGGTGAAAAGAACCGGAATCTTTTTTACCTGCTTTCAGGGCGAAAGGCTGAAGGATTATACACTGCCTGGCTGAGCAGTTATTAGACTTTGAGCCATCGCGAAGTCTGAAACGGCTTTAATCTCCATCTTCGGGAATAGTCTTGCTTTAACTGCTCCAGGCGTTCTTGAAATGTGTCCAGGGCAATGTCTTCAGTAGACATCACCAGGCCGTCCTCTCTATTTTCAACCTGGTAGCCCCTGTCAACGTAGTAACCCTTACGCAGGCCTACCCGGGTGAAGCCGTGCTTGGTGTATAGCCTCTGGGCAGCGGTATTGGAAGCACGAACCTCCAGGGTAACAATACGGGCCTTTAGTTCTCTGGCCAGGTCGATAATAGAAAAAAGCAGTAGCTCGCCTAGTCCCTGTCGGCGGTATGCTTCCCGCACGGCAATGGTGGTGATGTGGGCTTCATCAGCCATCAGCCAGAGGCCGGCCAGACCGATGATTTGGTGTTCCCGCTGCGGCGGTATTTTATCACTTGAGGAACTGTGGCGTCCGAACCGGCGCTTTAATCTGGACATAAGCCCGGTTGGCGTGGAGTCTGTGCCTGTCTCGGGCCGCTCATATATTTTGTCGTTATCACAGACCACAATATAGTGAGCCAGCTGGTTTTTAAGCTCGTGCTGAAAGTTAGGCGGTGGCCATTGTGTAGGAAAGGCCTCGCGGTCAATCTCAGCCACCTGAGTGATATCTGCCTGGTGCATAAAACGCAGGTAATAAGTCAAGATTTCGTTTCCTCAGAGAGTCCAATCTCGGAACCATTTTAGCATATTCTTTTGCCGTCAAACATGCCAAGAATAGGTCTTCACTACCTGATTTGGTGAGCTATCTTTTTACTGCCTCGTTCGTTATACTATATGCACAGGGTAACACCTAGTTACTGGCCGGACTGAGCCATGATGCGGAATCAGCCGCAGTCTGGCCGACGGGGGTTGTCAGGTGCAGGATGAGGAGAGCCTCGTTCGTCGAGCTAAGGAGCTAGACCAGCAGGCTTTTGCCCAGTTATATGAGGAGCATTTCGACAGGATTTATCGTTATGTTGCTCTCAAAATAGGGGACAGGACGGAGGCGGAAGACGTGACTCAGCAGGTCTTTCTCAATGCCCTCCAGTCTATTTCTTCCTTTAAGTGGAAGGGCGTACCTTTTGCGGCCTGGTTGTTCCGCATTGCCCATAATCAGGTGGTTGACTACCTGAGAAAAAAGAAAAGGAAGCCAGTTACTCTATTTGATGAGTCGCGGGTTGTCCATAGTGATAGCAATCCCCAGCAGATGGTTGAGCGCAGTATGGACGTTGAGGAGCTGGTATCAGCTACCAAGCGGCTGACCGAGGCTCAGCAGGAGGTCATTTCTCTCCGTTTTGCTGGCGGGCTGCCGATTGCTGAAATAGCCAGGATTATGGGTAGGAGTGAGGGGGCAGTGAAGGCTTTGCAGCACAGTGCCATAGTTGCACTGCGTAAAGTATTGGTGGTGAGAGTCGATGAAGAAGTCCAGAGAATTTGATAATATTCTGGATGAGTGCCTGGAGAGATTGCTGGCTCAGGGTGAGACCGTAGAGCAGTGTCTTCAGAGTTTCCCTGGGTATGCTGAAGAGCTCAGGCCGTTACTTGAGACGGCGCTGGCGACGAAGAAAGCGTCGGCTATCCAGCCTCTCCCTGAGTTCCGGGAAAAAGCCAGGTATCAGTTCTATGCCGCACTCCAGGACCTGGAGCGTAAGAGGAGTCGTTCGTTCTTTAGCTGGCAGCCACGGTGGGTGGTAGCCGTAGCTATTATCCTTGTCCTTTTCCTGGCTGGTGGCGGTACAGTAGCGGGGGCTACGGGTAGTATGCCTGACGAGCCCCTGTATCCGGTAAAGCTGGCTACCGAACAGGTACGGGTGGCACTAACTACTTCCTCCCTGGGTAAGGCCGAGCTTTACGCCAAGCTGGCTGAAAAAAGGGTGCATGAGATTATCCGTATGGCGGATGAAGATAAGTCGGAGCAGATAGAAAAGACGGCTCAGCGCCTAGATGATTACCTGGGTAAGATAGCGGATTTAGCGGCGAATCAAAAGGCGGCTGATGCTGTGGCTATGGCGCCGATGCTGGAGAAAGCGCCAGCAGCCCCCAGGGAAGAAGAGGCAGAAATAGCACCGCTACCGGCGGAAGAGCCAGAACCGATGGCGCCACCGGCAGCCGGGGAAGAGGCGGGTGCCAAAGAGGAAGAAGCGGCTGAAGAACCGGTTAAAGAAGCACCGCGAGCCAGGGAAGCGCTAACGGCGGAGAAAGCGCTCGGAGCGCAGAGAGCGCCGACAGCACGAGAAGCGCAGGCTAAGGAGGCAGAGAAGGCGCGTATTGTTGCTGAACGTCGGGCTGAGTTGAAGGCTACTGTGGTGCGTTACGCCATGGAACACCCTGCTCAGCTCCGGGCTTTGCTGCAAAGAGTCTCGCCGGAAACCAGACAGGCCTTGCTGCGGGCAATTAGTGACTCAGAAAATGGCTATGAGAGCATCATAAGGTCGCTAGAGGAGCCTTAAATCAAGGTCCTGGACTTGTAGCATCCAGGCTGGTGGTAAGTCTGGCTCGCAAGTTCTGCTAAATCTCCACTAACCAATTGCTTGCTTATTCGTTATATATCTATGAAGGAGGTTATATCATAGAAATGGCGGACAACCCCAGGCAATGGTTGTCGCAAGAGGAGACTGAACCAGGCACTTAACAGGTTTCCGTCCCGCTACGCCTGTTACTTTGCCGGTAACGGTTCTATTAAAAAAAATTATATAATTAAGTAGCATGGGCGTTCACGATAGAACTAAAACAGGAGGTTAAAAGTGAGAAAGAAGTGGTTAATAGCCGTCGGTCTGGCCGTGGTGCTGGTAGTAGTTGCCTTGGCTGGCTGTAGTCCTACCAGTGCCACAGTGGGAGACATCAGAGGAATAGATGTCAGTAATCAGCAGCAGGGAATCTGGGTAACCGGTGAGGGTAAGGTAATGGCTGTCCCGGATGTTGCTATCCTGAGGCTGGGTATCGAGTCTCAAGAGACAAACGTAGCCGAGGCCCAGGATAAGGCGGCCGAGGCTATGAATGATGTACTGGCAGCCCTGAACGCGAAGGGTGTGTCCAAGAAGGATATCCAGACCCAGTATTTCAGCATCCAGCGGGTAACAAGGTGGGATAATGACAAGCAAGAGGAAATTGTCATTGGCTACCGTGTAACCAGTATGGTAACGGCCAAGATAAGAGATATTGATAAGGCTGGCTCTATTATTGATGCCGTAGCTGAAGCTGGCGGAGACCTCACCCGAATAGATAGCATCAGCTTTTCTGTGGATGACCCCACAGAATACTACCAGGAGGCCAGGGAGAAGGCGATGGCTGATGTCAAGGCTAAAGGACAGCAACTGGCCAAGCTGGGAGGCGTTAGTCTGGGTAAAGCGACCTATATTTCTGAGAGCGTCTATGTCCCGTCCCCTGTTTACCGGGAGGCGCCTGCCGTGCCTAAAGAAGCAGCCCAGGGCGTTGAGACACCAATCAGTGCTGGTGAGATAGAGATTAGGCTCAGTGTTCAGGTAGTTTACGCTATTAAATAGTTCCTGGGGATTGACCAGACTCTGGATTAAGAAAGACTGAAGAAGGCCTCAAAATGAGGCCTTCTTCTATTTTGCCCACATTCCCCGCCCCGCCTGCCGTGATTCTATTTCCATCTGTTCCAGGTAGTTCTGGTACTTTGTATCTGGAGGATAGGCTTCAGCCCGGGCCAGTCCCTGCCTTACCAGTTCAGCATTGACGAATATGTCATCGACGTAGATGTAGCGCAGGAGCCGGCCGTACTTATCCGTCTCAGAAACATCCTTTTCCAGACGGACTTCTTTCCCTTCTACCAGCCTGCGATTGGTCTGCCAGGCTGCCATACCGAACGGTTCTGCACTGGGGTGAATTTCAGGGGTATCAATCCCGATGTACCTTACCCGGTAGCCACCTTCGATGGTAATGGTATCACCGTCAATCACCTCAGTAACGCGGGCGGTCTCAGGTGGGGCAGAACAGCCACACAGGACCAGAACGAGGGAGAATATAACAGCTAGGAGATAGAGCTTTTTGGTCATTGTTTAATACAGTGTAGTTATGATTCTTGGTATAGGAACGGTGTTGATAGAGGTGAATCAGTTATTGTCTCATTTACGGTTCGCGTTATAACAAGAATTACACTCTGGCTTTGCCATTGAAACTGGCGCAGGTTTACCGCAAGAATGACAATTACCGTCTCTTTCCGTGTAACTAGGGTTTCCTCCCTTTTTTGACCATTCTGACCAACAGGCAGGACAGTATGGCGCATCCAAGTTGTAAGGTATTCGCCTTTTACATCTGATGCAATAGCCTTTTTGCCTGGTTCCAGGTTTGTAAGAAGAACTACTCCTGGGTCTTTGCGGTTCATCTTCGATAATTGACCTAACCTCTTTCACAACCTCGCTAAAAACGCTTAAACTTTCTTTCTTGGCATTACTAACTATGGATTCCGCTTCTTTGCGGGCTGGCTCAAAAATATCTGGATCATCCTTTACAGTAAGCAAGACTCCCATCTCTATATTGTTTATTTCGGAAAAGTCATACAGGTTCATAGAAGTAATTACCATAGATTCTTCATTATAGAAACACTTGGCATGTAGCTCTTTGCGAAATCGAAGTGATAGTTTTTTTAGCTGTTTCAGTTGATTTTTCACATCAGGCTTCAACTCATCTTTGCCATAAACTAATCTTATTTCCACCCCATTTCTATCTGCGTCTTTCAGCTTTTGAAACAAAGTGCCTGGAATCTTAACGTAAGGAGATATCAGAGTAACCATTTTCTTGGCAGTGTTTATGATGTTCTCTATTTCAGATGAAGTCCCCCGTGTCGTTAAGAACTTTGCCATTTTCTTTTACCTTTCTCTTGGTTTGTACCTGGTCGTATGTCCTATTATAAGTAATGATACCTCTTAGTCAACAGGTTTAGGTATTCTCCACCTTCTTGGCCCTCTTCTTTTCCTGTTTCAGTTTCTTCTTCCCGAGCTTCAGTCTTTCTCTTTCCGCCTGGCTGGCGGCACTGACGACTGTTTCCCCGGGGGTCTCTGTGGTGGGGGGTGTTTCTGCCCTTTTCTTATGAATTCTGTCCAGTATGAGCATGCTCAGGTACCGCCCGAAGTAGCCAATGAAGCCGGCGGCAAAGACCAGGCCGATCCATCTCAATATCTCAAGTGGTTCCAGGCTAAATTGAAGTCCCATAGCCGCTAACTACTTTACCAGAGGGTATGTTGCGGTGGTTTTTCTTTATTATAAGGTAGGCCGAGGTGCTGGTAGGCCAGCTGGGTGGCGGTGCGGCCGCGGGGGGTCCGCTCCAGAAAGCCGAGTTGCAGCAGGTAGGGTTCGTAGACATCCATGATGGTATCTGCCTCCTCGCTGATGGAGGCCGCGATAGTCTCCAGGCCTACCGGGCCACCATTGAACTTCTCAATGATAGTCCGCAGCACCTTGTGGTCTACTTCATCGAGGCCGATGTGGTCAACTTCGAGCTTGGACAGTGCCTCAACAGCCACTTTCCGGGAAACTGTGCCATCAGCCCTCACCTGAGCGTAGTCTCTGACCCGCTTGAGTAAGCGGTTGGCCACCCTGGGTGTTCCTCTGGCACGACGGGCTATTTCCCCCAAACCTCCGTCGTCGGCGGTGACTCCCAGGATGCGAGCTGAGCGTTTGAGGATTGCTTCTATCGATGCCTGGTCATAGAAATCAAGGCGGTAAACAGCCCCGAATCTATCGCGCAGGGGTGGACTGAGCAGGGCAAAGCGAGTGGTGGCACCAATCAGGGTAAAGGGAGGAATGTTGAGTCGCAGGCTCCTGGCTCCTGGCCCCTTACCGATAATCAGGTCCAGGGCGAAATCTTCCAGAGCCGGGTATAGTATTTCCTCCACGGTCCGGTTGAGGCGGTGGATTTCGTCAATAAAGAGTATGTCATGACTGTGCAGGTTAGTCAGGATGGCAGCCAGGTCTCCGGTGCGTTCGATGGCCGGGCCAGAGGTAGGCTTGATATTTACCCCCATTTCGGTGGCGATAATATAGGCCAGAGTGGTCTTGCCCAGGCCAGGCGGGCCGTAGAGCAGCACATGGTCGAGTGCCTCACCTCTGCCTTTGGCGGCGGTGATGGCGATATCCAGATTTTCCTTGACCTTATTCTGCCCCACGAAGTCGCCCAGCTGCCGTGGCCTCAGGCTGGCATCAAGTGGTGCGTCTTCAGAACTGGCTTTTCCTGAAATAATGCGAGTTATTTTGTCTAACTCCCCATTAACTTGATTGTCAGGGCATCTCTTTGAGAAAAGAATCGCCTTCCCCAGGACAGGCCTATTATACCATATCTTGCCTTGAGGCAGGGTAATCCCGTGTGGAGATATAAATCTGCCGTATAATAAAAGAAGCCGCCCAGGTTTCACCTGGACAGCTTTCAGTTACTGACAATTTAGTCAGCGAGGTCTTCCTGTGCCCCTTCCCCCTTTTCTTCATCGGTAGCCTCAAGATGGAAAGCCAGCAGGCTTGGCTCCTGGTCAACAGGTATTCCAAGGTCTTCGCCCTCTGGCAATTGTGACATCTCTTCTAACACATCCTCGGAGAGCTCGTAGCGAGCTGGAATGAGCCGTCCGATGATTACATTCTCCTTAAGACCTGCCAGCCTGTCAATCGCTCCTTTAACAGCCGCTTCGGTGAGTACCTTGGTTGTCTCCTGGAAGGAGGCTGCGGCCAGCCAGCTGATGGTGCTCAGTGAGGCTCTGGTGATACCCAGTAGCACAGTGTGGGCAGTGGCCGGTTCACCTCCGGCGGCCAGTACCTCGGCGTTGATATCCTCATAATGAAACCTGTCTATCAATTCCCCTGGTATCATCTCGGTATCACCTGAGGAGTCGATACGGACCTTGGCTAGCATCTGATGGATGATAATTTCAATATGCTTATCGTTTATGTTTACCCCCTGGGAACGGTATACTCTCTGTACCTCATCTACCAGGTATTGCTGGACTGCCTCCTTACCCAGAATATGCAGCATTTCTTGAGGGTTGATTGAGCCGTCAGTAAGTTGCTGACCCGCCTTAATCAGGTCTCCACTTTGAACACGAATATGGGTGGCCATGGGGACGGGGTACTCCCGTTCCTCTGTCTCCTCATAAATTATGGAGAGTCGCCCGTCTTCTATGCTTACCTTGCCGGCAACACCAGCTAGCATGGGTTGTATCTCACTGGTCAGGGCTAGTGATTGCTCCTGGGTTTCTGCTTCAGTTACTGGAAGGGCGAGCACCGTGCCTATCTCTACCCATTGACCGTTATCTACCCTAAATTGAAAGCCGGCCGGTAGTGAGTATTCATCACGGAATACTTCGGAGTTGGTAATCCTGATTTTGGCTCCCTCATCACTCTGAATTACTTCAGCTATACCATTTATTTCTGAGATAATGGCTTGAGATTTAGGTACTCTGGCTTCAAAGAGTTCTTCTACCCTGGGTAGACCGCTGGTAATATCAAGGCCGACCACCCCGCCGGTGTGGAAAGTACGTAGCGTCAACTGTGTCCCCGGCTCACCAATGCTCTGGGCAGCCACGATGCCAACCGCAGTGTTGAATTCAACTATATGCCCGCGGGCAAGGTCTCGTCCATAACACCGCTGGCAAATACCACGGCGGGACTGACAGCTGAGAGGAGACCTGACATAAATCCTGGTTATTCCAGCATCAATGATTTCGTTGGCCTTCTCCTCATCAATTTCTTCATTCCGGTCAACAATAGTTTTTTTAGTTTTCGGATGAGTAACTTTACTGGCCGCCAATCGGCCGATTACTCTCTCGGTAAAGGAGGGCAGCAGCCCTCTTTCTTGCGGTTCGGATATCCAGACACCGTCTATGGTACCGCAGTCTTCCTCAAAGATAATAACATCGTGGGTAGCGTCGATGAGGCGTCGGGTGAGGTAGCCACTCTCTGATGTCCTGAGGGCAGTATCAGCCAGTCCTTTACGCGCACCGTGGGTAGAAATGAAGTATTCCAGCACACTCAGCCCTTCGCGGAAGCTTGCTTTGATGGGGAAGTCGATTATTCTGCCTGAGGGGTTGGTCATCAGGCCACGCATGCCGGCCATCTGCCTGATTTGTGAGATGTTTCCCTTGGCACCTGACGTAGCCATCATGTAGATGCCACCATAGCGGTTAAGGCCTTCGGAGATAGCATTAGTAATCTTGTCGGTAGTGTTGTTCCATACGCTAACAACACCATAGTACCTCTCGTCCTCGGTGATTAGACCCCGGAGGTACTGATTTTCAATAGTAGCCGTAGCGGCTTCTGCCTCTGCCAGTATCTGTGGTTTGCTGGCTGGAACTTCAATATCGCTCATAGCGACAGTGGTTCCTGACTTGGTCGCGTAGCGAAAGCCCAGTTCCTTAAGGCTATCGAGTACCGAGGCCATTTCTTCATCGCTGAGCAGCTTGGAGCATTCAGTTACTATTCGTTTTAAGGTTGATTTATCAATTACCTGGTTATAAAAGCCCAGCTCTTTGGGTAAAACATCGTTAAAGAGGATACGGCCCACACTGGTCTTAATCCTCTGGCCACCGTTTTCAAGGTCTCTCACTTCAATCTCAGCTCTGAAATCAACAGCGCCGAGTTCGTAGGCCAGCTTGGCTTCTTCAAAACTGCCAAAGATGGAGCCTTCGCCTCTGACGCCGGGCCTGATGAGGGTTACGTAGTAGCAACCTAGAACCATGTCCAGGGTTGGTGTCGTTATCGGCTCACCGCAACTGGGTAGCAGCGTGTTGTGGATGCTGAGCATCATTTCTCTGGCTTCTCTCACCGCGGCTCTGGAAAGAGGGATGTGGACTGCCATCTGGTCGCCATCAAAATCAGCGTTAAACGCGGTACAAACCAGCGGGTGGAGCTGAATAGCACTGCCATCAATGAGCACCGGCTCAAAGGCCTGAATACTGAGTCGGTGCAGGGTAGGGGCCCGATTAAGCAATACCGGCCGTTCCTTGATTACTTCCTCGAGTATGTCATATACTTCCGGTTTGGCCCGCTCTACCAGCCGTCGGGCGCTCTTGATGTTGTGAGCTAAACCCTGCGCCATGAGACGGTTCATCACAAAGGGTTTGAAGAGCTCCAGAGCGATGCGTCGGGGCAGGCCACACTGGTGCAGCTTGAGCTCGGGGCCAACCACAATTACGGAGCGGCCACTATAATCAACCCTCTTACCCAGTAAGTTCTGGCGGAAGCGTCCCTGCTTACCACGGAGCATGTCGGAGAGAGATTTCAGTTTATGATTACCGGTGGTAGAGACAGCCTGTCCCCTTTTCCCGTTATCAATAAGGGAGTCAACAGCTTCCTGCAGCATCCGCTTCTCGTTTCGGATGATGATTTCCGGGGCGCCTATTTCCATTAAGTGGCGCAATCTGTTGTTGCGGTTGATAACTCTCCGGTAGAGGTCATTAATACCGCTGATGGCAAATTTGCCTCCATCCAGCTGGACCATAGGTCTGAGGTCAGGAGGCAGTACCGGCAGCACGGTTAGAATCATCCACTCTGGTTTGCTACCACTGCGCCGAAAGGCTTCGACCACCTGCAACTGCTTGCTTGCCTTCTTGCGGCGCTGGCCTGAATTGGAATGGGTCTCGTCGATTAACTGATTTCGTAACTCGTTAAGGTTAACTCCCTTTATTAAGTGGTAGATAGCTTCGGCCCCCATACCAGCCTCGAAAATCTGACCGTATTTCTGTTTCAGTTCCTGATATTGACCATCTGTGAGCAGCATTCGCACGTGGAGGTCTTTCAGCTCTTCCACCTCACGGATTCGCTGCTCCTCAAGGTTTGCCTTTTCCTCTTCCCAGTCGCGTCGGAGCTGGTTCACTTCTTCTACAGAGGCCTGTTCCATTTCGGTGATTTTAGCTTCTAGCGTGTCCTGGCGCTCAGCTATTACCCGGGAGTGTTTCTCCTCCAGTTGCTCGATTGTTTCCTGACGTGCCCCTTCGTTTATTGAGGTGATGACATAATGGGAGAAGTAGAGAACACGCTCCAGATTTCTTGGTGAGAGGTCAAGCAGCAGCCCAAGTCGGCTGGGTACCCCCTTGGCAAACCAGATATGACTTACCGGCGAGGCTAGTTCAATATGCCCCATTCGTTCGCGGCGTACTTTCGATTGAGCTACCTCCACGCCACACTTATCACAAATGACTCCCTTGTAACGTATCCTTTTATACTTACCGCAAAAGCATTCGAAGTCTTTGGTCGGGCCAAAGATTCTTTCACAGAAAAGTCCGTCCCTCTCTGGCTTCAGGGTACGGTAGTTGATGGTTTCTGGCTTGGTTACCTCGCCATAGGACCAGCTCCTGATTTGCTCTGGTGAAGCTAAAGAAATACGAACAGCATCAAAATCGTTAACCTCAAGCATCTTCTTCTCCTACCTCGGTTTCCTTCAGGTCTTCGCTCAGTTCTGTCTCCGCCTTAAGCTCCGGCAGTTCGCTGCTTTCCTCGGTAAAGGCTGGTTCTTCGGTTCCTGCCTCAGTGTTAGCCATGGCCTCGTTCGGTTCTGTCTCCGCCTTAAGCTCCGGCAGTTCGCTGCTTTCCTCGGCAAAGGCTGGTTCTTCGGTTCCTGCCTCAGTGTTAGCCATGGCCTCGTTCGGTTCTGTCTCCAGTTTAGGTAATTTAACCGTTTCTCCGGCAAGGAGTGTTTTCTCTTCCTCGTTAATCACTTCGATGGCCAGGCCCAGGCTCTGTAGTTCCTTAACCAGTACCTTGAATGATTCTGGTACGCCGGGCTGTAATATGTCCTCGTTTTTCACTATGGCCTCGTAGGCTTTGGCTCTACCGGTGACGTCATCCGATTTGATGGTCAGCACTTCCTGGAGGTTGCGGGCAGCACCATAAGCTTCCAGTGCCCATACCTCCATTTCACCAAAGCGTTGACCTCCAAACTGGGCTTTACCACCGAGGGGCTGCTGACTAATCAGGGAGTAGGGCCCGGTGGAGCGGGCGTGAACCTTATCTTCCACCAGATGGTTAAGCTTCATCATATATATCTGGCCTACGGTTACTGGCTGGTCGAAGGTCTCACCAGTATGCCCGTCACGGAGAATAACTTTGCCGACGATGGGAGGTGGCAGGTCCTTCTGCGTACTGACCCTGCGTACCACTTGTTCCAGCTCCACGGTGGTTAAATCTCTACCGGGTATACCCATCTCTTCAAGCCACAGGCGCAGACAAACTTCCCTGGCCACACCACTTTGGCCATCACTGAATACCTTCTCACCGTCATAGCCCTGGCTTTCAAGCCATGTCTTGGCCTGTTCCACCTGCCTGGGAGCGCCATTACTGTCCGGGTCAAGGTTAACTGTGCCGGCTTTTTGAGCTAGCCATGACCGGGCCAGTGCGTCTTCAATGGTAATATCATCAGCCCCATCAAAGACGGGGGTAAGCACTTTGAAGCCCAGCGTCTTGGCTGCCCAGCCGAGATGGGTCTCCAGAACCTGGCCAATATTCATGCGTGAGGGGACGCCTACCGGGTTCAAGATGATATCGACGGGTGTGCCATCAGGAAGGTATGGCATATCCTCGGCGGGAGCTATGATGGAGACTACTCCTTTATTGCCATGCCGCCCGGCTAACTTATCTCCCACCGCGACTCTCCGTTTCTGGGCAACCCAGACCTGCACCAGTTCGTTGACGCCGGCGGAAAGGTCATCACCGGTAAAACGCCTTACATTGATTACTTTGCCCCATTCACCGTGGGGTACACGCAGGGAAGTGTCTTTAACCTCACGTGCTTTTTCGCCAAAGATAGCTCGAAGAAGTTTCTCTTCAGCGGATAGCTCTGTCTCTCCCTTGGGAGTAATTTTGCCGACCAGTATGTCGTCCGGGCCTACCTCAGCACCAACGCGGATAATGCCATCTTCGTCAAGCTCTCGTAAACTTTCCTCACCAACATTAGGTATGTCTCTGGTAATTTCTTCTGGCCCCAACTTGGTATCCCTGGCTTCTACTTCGTGCTTCTCAATATGAATGGAGGTAAAAGTATCCTCCTTGACCAGGCGGTCGTTAATGATAATGGCGTCTTCATAGTTGTATCCTTCCCAGCTCATGAAGGCGCACAGTACATTCTGCCCTAGGGCCAGCTCACCGTGTTCCATCGAGGAGCTATCCACAAGTACCTGCCCGGCCTGTACCTGGTCACCGTTGTTCACAATGGGGCGCTGGTTGATACAGGTCCCCTGGTTGGTGCGTATGAATTTCATTAGTGGGTAGGCATCTTTTTCACCAGAGTCTGTGGTAATGATAATTTGTGAGCTGGTAGACGAGGTTACTACCCCGGCACGGTGAGCAAATAAAACCTGCCCGCTGTGTTTGGCGGCTTCTACTTCCATGCCAGTAGCTACCAGAGGTGCCCTGGGGGCAATCAGAGGCACCGCCTGCCGTTGCATATTGGAACCCATCAGAGCGCGGTTAGCATCATCGTGCTCCAGGAAGGGTATTAGTGAGGTGGCAACACTGAATATCTGCTTTGGTGAGACATCCATGAAGTTGATTTTATCTGGTATCTCCCTGAGGTAGCCGCCACCCAGTCTGGCTTCAACCCTTTCATCAGCAAATTGGCTGTTTTCATCAAGTCGAGCATTAGCCTGGGCTATAGTGTATTTGTCCTCCTCATCGGCAGATAAGTAGGCTACCTCATCAGAGACAAATGATATCACCTTTACCAGCCGCGGAGTTAGTTGAGATAATTTGTTGATATACTCCCGGGTAATGATGGCTCCGGCTTTAATAATAGTGTGACCCTCGTCATCAAGAACCGCCTCCCTGGTTGTTTTACCCAGCAATCGCTCATAGCCTTCGCTCACCTCGGAGATAACCCGGCGGTAGGGCGTTTCAATAAAACCGTATCGGTTGACCCGGCTGTACGTGGCCAGAGAACCAATGAGGCCAATATTGGGCCCCTCCGGCGTCTCGATAGGGCAGATTCTGCCGTAGTGGGAGAAGTGAACATCGCGTACCTCAAAGCCGGCGCGTTCACGGGATAATCCTCTTGGCCCCATGGCTGATAGGCGGCGCTTATGAGTTAGCTCAGCTAGAGGATTGGTCTGGTCCATGAACTGTGATAACTGGGAGCTGCCGAAGAACTCCCTGATAGCCGCCACTACGGGGCGGATGTTTACCAGGGCTGCCGGAGTAGCCGATTCCGTGGGCATGGTACTCATGCGTTCCCTGGCTACCCTCTCCAGGCGCATCAAACCGATGCGGAACTGGTTCTGGACCAGCTCACCAACGGTACGTACTCGTCGGTTGCCCAGATGGTCAATATCATCCGGGGTATCACTACCGTTGTCGACCATAATGATGTGTCTGATAATCTCAACGATGTCGTCATTAGTCAGGGTTCTAATGCTTTCTGGAATATTAATCCCTAACCGCTTATTGAGCTTATACCGGCCAACATAGCCGAGGTCATAGTGCAGGGCATTAAAGAACAGGTTATCTATCAGCCTCCGGGCGTTTTCAATAGTGGGTGGGTCCCCGGGACGTAGTTTCTTATAGATACTGATCATGGCTTCTGACGTGTCGTTAATCAGAGGGTCACGTTCCATAGTGGACCTGATGAACTGGTGCTCAGGAGAGTTGTCTTCATTAGCGAACATACTGAGCAAATCCACATCATTACCATAGCCGATAGCCCTCAGTAGTGTTGTTGCCGCGACCTTCCGTTTACCATTTATTTTGACGGAAACAACGTCGGCGTTACTGGTCTCAAATTCTAACCAGGCTCCGTGGCTTGGTATTAGCTTGGCCTGACACAGTTTGTGACCGCTGGAGGGGTCTTCGTCCAGGATAAAGTAGACTCCAGGAGAACGGAGCAGCTGACTTACTACCACCCGTTCAGCCCCGCTGGTGATAAAGGTGCCTTTGGTGGTCATCAGCGGAATGTCACCAAAAAACAGGTCTTGTTCCTTGATTTCCCCTGTTCCCTTAATCAGCAACCTTGTCTTGATATAGAGCGGAGCTGCGTACGTCAGGTCTCGCTGCCGGCACTCTTGCTCGGAGTACCTGGGCTCGCGGAACTCGTAGCTAATAAAGTTAATCTCCAGCCGGTTGCCGGTAAAGTCTTTAATGGGAGAAATTTCATCCAGGAGTTGTTTTATCCCTTCTTCCTGAAGCCAGCGGAAGGAGTCCAGCTGGATATCGACGAGATTGGGCACTTCAAGTATCTGAGGTAGTTTGGCATAGGATTTTCTAGGAACAGGGGATATTATAAGTCCAGTGTGCATTGGTGCTGCTAACGCCATAGTTACTCTACTCCTCAAACAGGTTAAAAAGGCCTACAGAAATATTGTTGAGTTACTGCGGTAAAAATTCCAAACACAACCCACGCTTAATGAGGGGATATAAAACACGACATAAAATAAAGGCGGAAACCTTCAGAGGCATAACTTACAAACTATTATAGTACTATTATTTTCAATGTTTGTCAAGTATTTTGGGATTTATTTTTTGACACACCTATATTAAGGTCTAACTGGTTGATTTGAGGGGGCTTGTACTTCTTTACAGTTTTTTTCCTAGATGGCTGCCGTTGTTTTAATGGGATAGATGGGTCTTCAAATGGGAGCCTCATTGTGTATTTAATGCGTTCCAATAGTTTGCTGGCTGTATTAAAAGGACATCCACTGGGATGTACAATAGCCTCGCCACTGTCAGCAGCAAAATGCTCTGACCATTTATGATGTTGTGCCAATATGCAACCGAGAAGACGCAATGGCGATTGCCCTGGCCTACCAACTCTGATTACTCTTCCTCCGTGATAGTACATTTCAGAATAGAAGGAGTACCGAGTTTTAGCATCTTTATGCTTGTCATGGTTGACTAGAATATAATTATGTTTCCTTGCCCATATTAAGTATTTAGTATCATCATTAGGAATGTCATGCCAAGTAGCATGAGTTGCCTTTAGTCCCACTTTCCGCAACAAGAATACTAGCTCAGGGTCGATATCTGAGTCAATTAGGAAGCGCTCTGAGCTAAGCGATAATGGTTGAGGCTTCTCTGTCGAGATATCGTTCGTATTCAATTGCTTTTTCTATTCTCTCAGGTGGGATACGTCGATAAAGCTTTTTCAACTCAGTAATATCATGATTGACGAGCAATGAAGCTATAGTTGCAGTCGGAATCCTTGTGTCTCTTATTACGGGTTCTCCGCCCATGACTTCTGGTTTGACTTGAACGTATTTACGGAACTGTGGGGGGACGATGATAGATGCTTCTTCGTCCATCTCACGTAACTCATCGAAAAGGTCGCCAAAAAGCATTTCCATCACTCTTTGTCCCAACTCGGTAGCATCCGTGATTTCCCATTCGTCCGGTCTATCCACATAGATACGGTTTCCAACGACGTAAACCGTTTCGTTAGCCCATCCCCTGTCAGGAGGGCCTAATCGTTTATACATATGACGTAGTGCTTTTGCCGCAGAATCGAAGTCTAGATGTCTATCTCGTAATGCCTTAATGATGCGAACTAATGTTAGGTCTGAGTAGGAATACCCCTCGTCTGCGATTAAGCCACCTTCAATTAATTCTAGAGAAGGGCGGATTATTCCCCTTCTTCGCCATTCATAAAGCGTAGAAAGAGGGACACGGGCTAACCGAGATACTTGGGAAGTCGAGTAATATCCCTGCCATTCGTTAGACATGACAAAACCCCCTCACTGTTTTGTAAAGTTAGCGAGTAGGCCTGACTATGACGTTATTCCTTACATACGAGAGCATTTGCGGATGACTATCATGATTTAATATTAAAACATATGTTCTATTATTTATAAAGAACTCCACTGAATACCCGCCAGCTTGCTGGCGGGATGAAAGTGGCTCGCCGAAAGGCGAGGCAAAGGTGTTTGCATAAAATAGTTAGATTTTA
>Ga0209164_1002212_pt1 | contig 21550 bp, 22 predicted proteins | sample MTBNYHSulfiMetaG_FD_187458 | JGI IMG/M metagenome (GOLD analysis project Ga0209164, IMG submission 187458) | Enrichment culture microbial communities from rom New York Harbor, USA that are MTBE-degrading - MTBE-NYH (New York Harbor Sulfidogenic)... | ecosystem: Environmental > Aquatic > Marine >... | reverse complement strand
TAAACCTTAAACCTTAAACCTTAAACCTTAAACCTTAAACCTTAAACCTTAAACCTTAAACCTTAAACCTTAAACCTTAAACCTTAAACCTTAAACCTTAAACCTTAAACCTTAAACCTTAAACCTTAAACCTTGAACCTTGAACCTTGAACCTTGAACCTTGAACCTTGAACCTTGAACCTTGAACCTTGAACCTTGAACCTTGAACTACTCCCCAAACAGCGAAACCTGCCGGGGTGGCGCAGGGGGAATCACCGCGGGCAACCTGTTTGGGGCCTTGATGCGCAACTGCTTGTTCACGTTGTAGACCCCGAACACCACGGTGATCGCCTCTTCGGGAACATCGAACTCCGCGGCGAGGAATCGCACCAGGTGGGCGGTAGCCCTGCCACGCACCGGCCGCTCGGCGACATGGATCTCCAGTTGCCGGCCGATCACCTTGCCGATAGCGGTCTGTTTGGCTGATGGACGCCCCAGCACATTCAGCACCAGAACATCCCCCTCCCAATGACAAAACCCTGACATGGCACCACTACCCTGAAATCAAACGCGACAGTTTACAGCGCAAACCCGCGGCACCCAATCACCGGCGCAACGCCAATCTAGAAGAAAATTATTAAATGCTAATATGTATTTGATTTTTCTACGATTTTGATCCAGATCAACTCCCGTATTTTTGGGCTGTGCTAACGTCGCCGCAAACTATAGAGCCACAAGGCTCAGCCCCACACACCGATGAAACCGCACCGTCCCTGCGACGGAATCCAGGAGGAAACATGCGACTTTCCGTCGTGAGCTAATCACGGCGCGGGGCTGTGCTGTGCCAGGCCGCGTCGTGTCCACCAACACACAGGAGCGACCTTATGGCGTGGCGATTCCCCGACCTGAGCCGACGTACCTTTCTCAAGGCGACCGGCTACGGCAGCGCAGGGCTGACCTTGCTGAAACCTGCATCCCTTCTGGGCAAGAACCAGAGCGAACAGCCCGCCGACAGCGAGGAGGTCAGTTACAGTATCTGTAATTTCTGCTCCTCGCTGTGCAACCTGCGCGTCACCTCGCGCACCCGCAACGGCGTCAAGCGCATCGTCAAACTCGACGGCAATCCCAACTCGACCCTCAACCGCGGCAAGATCTGCGCCCGCGGCCAGGCGGGGCTGCGCCAGACCTACGACCCGGATCGCATCAAGACCCCGCTGCTCCGCGTCGAAGGCAGCAAGCGCGGCGAGTGGTCCTTCCGCCAGGCGAGCTGGGAGGAGGCGTGGCAGTACATCGAGGCGAAAAACAAAAAGGCCGCCATCAAGCCTTACGAGTGGACCATGGTCGGCGGCTGGACCTCCTGCGTCTTTTACATGAACTGGGCGGTGCCCTTCGCCATGGCCAACGAGGTGCCCAACATCATCGCCTCGCCGATGCAGCACTGCGTCACCACCGGCCACCTCGGCACCGACATGGTCACCGGCAACTTCAACATCCACGACGAGGTGTTGCCCGACTACGACAACGCCAGGTACATCCTGTTCGTCGCCAACAACGCCTCCATCGGCGCGGTCTCCACCTGCCGCATGGTGCGCTTCGCCACCGGGCGCAAGCGCGGCGCCAAGGTCGTCGCGCTCGACCCGCGCCGCTCCGAGACCGCGGCCAAGGCCGACGAGTGGCTCGCAATCCGCCCCGGCACCGACCTCGACTTCATGCTGGCGATGCTCAAGGTGATGATGGAGGAGGGCCACTACGACGCCCTGTTCCTCAAGCGCCACTCCAACATGCCGTTCCTCGCGCACCAGGACGAGGCCGGCGAGTGGCACCTGGCGCTCGATGCCGAGGGGCGGCCACAGGTAGTCGCCGAGGGCGGAGCAAGCGTTCACTCCCTGCCGGCCTATACCAACCATAACGAGAGCGATGTACACGGTGCCCCGGTCAACCCGGCGCTGTTGGCGCCCGAGGGGTTGAAGGTCGACGGCAAGACGGTGGTCACCGTGTTCCAGGCGCAGTTGGCGGAGCTCGACGGCTACACCCCAGAGTGGGCGGCGGCGACCACCGGCATCGATGCCGAGACCATCCGCCGCATCGCCTTCGAGTTCGGCACCACGCGCCCGGCGATCGTCGACCCCGGCTGGCACGGCGCCCGCTTCCAGAACATGATGATGCTGCGTCGGGTGCAGGCGATGATCCAGATGCTCACCGGCGGCATCGACAAGAAGGGCGGCTGGATCATGAGCGGCGAGTTCCACCACAAGGCCGCCAGCATGATCGGAGCGCAGCGCGGCGAGCACGAGGCGGGACCGGCGATGACCTCGCTGGCCGGCATGCCGTTTGCCAAGATGGTGATCGGCGCGGTCTCCAACGGCGAGAACTTCAGCCACGGCCGTCCCGGCTGGGCCTGGGCCTTCAGCGCCCAGGAGGCGGCCGCCGGGCGCGAGCACGTGGCGCTGCCGGTGATGGCCGACACCGGGCTCAAGGAATCGGTCGCGGGCAAGCTCAGCTTCAACGGCGAGCCCTACAAGACCCGCGCCTTCCTCATCAACGCCGCCAACCCGGTGCGCCACTACTATCCGGACCAGCGCTGGAAGGACATTCTCGGCCATGAGGACGTGGAGCTGGTGATCGCGGTCGACGTCCTTCCCGCCGACACCACCGCCTGGGCCGACGTGATCCTCCCCAACTCCAGTTATCTCGAGCGCAACGAACCGACCCTCTACGGCAACGGGGTCAACCACGACCTGGCGCTGACCACCCGCTACGCCGCTATCGACCCGCTCTACGACACCGAGGAGATCACCGACATCCTGCTGCGCATGAGCGAGATCATCAGCGGCAACGGCTACCGCTTCCTGGAGTGGGTGGAGAAGCTCACCGGCCTGCCGGCGCAGGCGGTCAAGGAGACCTATGCGCAGAAGCGCGGCACGATGGAGCACGGCGCCTTCGCCGCCGCCTGCCGCGAGGTGGCCTTCGCCGAGACCGCCAGACGGCTGCACACCACGCCGGAGCACATCGATCGCGAACTGCGCGAGAAAGGGGTGATGATGGAGGCCGACCGGGAGGCGATCCTGGCGCACGCGGCGATGCCGTGGAAGCTGCCGCTACCCTCCGAGTCGGGGCGGGTGGAGTTCTTCAGCCCGCTGATGCACGCGCTTCGCAGCGGCGGCGCCAGCCAGCCCAACTTCAGCCCGCTGGCCACCCGCATCGTCGCCGAGTGCCGCCCCGGCGCGCCGATGGACATGCCGCTGGCCGGCGATGAGTTCTACTTCGCCTACGGCAAGACCCCGACCGTCTCCTACGCCTCGACCAACTCCAACAATCCGGTGCTGGCGGCGATCAACAAGTTCAAGGAGCCGATCTACGCCGGGGTGTGGATCCACCCGGACCGGGCCGGGCCGCTCGACCTCAAGACCGGCGACAGGATCAAACTGACCAACAGCGCCACCGGCCAGTCCACCGGCGGCACCGCCTACGTCACCCGCCTGGTGCGGCGCGATACCCTGTTCATCTACTCCTCCTTCGGTTCGGAGAACAAGGCGCTGAGCCGCGCCTACGGCGTCGGCACCGCCACCAGCAAGCTCATCCCCTACCGGGTCGAGCCGGTGGTGGCCGGGTTCCGCTCGCAGGAGTTCACGATCAAGGTGAGTAAGGTTGAATCTACCGCCACCGCCATGAACCAACCTTCGCCCCCTCACCCCACCCCCTCTCCTCAACGGGGAGAGGGGGAGAAGGTGGATTCGATTACCACCGCGATGGGCACGCACCCTCACCCCGGCCCTCTCCCAGAGGGAGAGGGGGAGTTGGAGCGCTTCGCGAATCTTGAATTAGATGGAGGTGCGGCATGACCCGCTACGCCATGGTCATCGACCTGAACACCTGCGTGGGGTGCAACGCCTGCATGGCCGCCTGCGCGATGGAGAACCAGACCCCGGTGTGGAAGAACGAGTGGCGCACCTGGGTCCACGACCAGGAGATCGGAAGCGGCGAGGACGTGCACCGGCGCTTCTTCCCGCGCCTGTGCAACCACTGCGACAACCCGCCGTGCCTCTCGGTCTGCCCTACCGGCGCGACCTACCAACTGGCCAACGGCATCGTCAAGGTGGACGAGGCGCTGTGCATGGGCTGCCGCGCCTGCGCCATGGCCTGCCCCTACGATGCGCGCATCGAGGTCACCTGGGAGGACGTGCGCGAGGGCAAGGCGTTCTACGGCAACGACTACCGCCGCGAGCGCCCGAGCATGGACAAGTGCACCTTCTGCGACCACCGGGTCGAGCAGGGGCGCAAGCCCGCCTGCGTCGAGACCTGCGTCGGCTCGGCGCGCCTGTTCGGCGACCTGCACGACCCCGATGACCCGGTGGCCCAGCTGGTGGCCTCCGGCGTGGCCCGGCCGCTGCTGCCGCACCTCGGCACCAGCCCGAACATCTACTACATCGGCGACCTGAAGAGGAAGGGCTAATGGACATCAACACGACCTTCGCAACGCAAGAGATCTGGACCTGGTCGATCGCCGTCTATCTCTATCTCGGCGGCCTCGGCGCGGCCACCCTGGTGGTGACTTTCCTCACCGACATGTACCTCAAGCCGCACCGCGACCTGGTGCTGTGGGGCGCCTTCTCCGGCATCGCCATGCTGGGGCTCGGCTCGCTGATGCTGTTCGTGCACCTGCTCGACCACCTGGCGGTGCTCCACGTGCTCAATCCACTGGTGCTGATCCGCCAGCCGCACGCCTGGATCGCCTGGGGCACGCAGTTCATCATCTGGATGATGTGGTGGGGGGTGTTCTACGCCCTGCCCTACATGATCGACTCGCCGCAGCTCAACCGCGTGCCGCTGCTGCGCACGCTGCTGCAGCTCGGGCTGGTGCGCAAGCTCTCCACGCGCTGCTGCCTGCGCTTTCACAAGGCGATCGGCTGGCTCGCCACCATCAACGGCATCGGTGTAGCGGTCTACACCGGGCTGCTGCTGCAGTCCTTCCCTGCGGTGGCGCTGTGGCACAACCCGGGTGTGCCGCTGCTGTTCACCGTCTCGGCCTTCTCCACCGCGATGGCCTTCCTGCTGCTGCTGCTCAACCTGGTGATCAAGCGCGAAGAGGACCGCCCGATCCGGGTGTTCTACGAGCGTACCGACGTAATGCTGATCGCCGCCGAACTGGTGATCCTGTTCTCCTTCTTCCACTACATGTCGGCCGGTTCTGAATCGGCGATGCAGTCGGCGAAGCTGCTGTGGAGCGACATGGGCTGGCTCATCGGCTTTATCGGCTTCGGCCTCATCGTGCCCTTCTTCCTCGAGCTGCGCTGCGTGCTGCGCGGCTCGAGCGGGCATGCGCCGGTGATGCTGGCGGCGGTGCTGGTGCTGTTCGGCGGCTACCTGCTGCGCCACTACTTCCTGGCCGCCGGCGTCTACGCCTATCCGTGGTAGCAGGTGGAAAGACTGAAAGAATGATTCTCGCCAAGACGCCAAGATCGCCAAGTGCTGCATGGTTTTTCTTCGCGCCCTTGGCGGCTTGGCGAGAGAACAATGTTTTCCTTTTCCGTGCCCCGTGGTAGGGCTCAATGGCTAGTGAGGTGTTGGAAACCGATGACTGTAACATCTGAACAACTGCAGCTGCTGTCGCTGTTGCTCGGCACGCCGGTGCGCGGTTCGCTGGAGATGCTGGAGGCAATGACCGGGGAACACCCCTGGCTGGCGATGCCGCTGGCCGAGCTCAGGCGGGTGCCGCTACAGCAGTGGCAGGGCGAGCACACGTTCCTCTTTGTCAGCGGCTACCCGAAGACCGTGGCACCGCCCTTCATCTCCGCACTTCGGCACGGGTCGATGAGCGGCGGTGCGGAGGAGGATTTGCGCGGCTTCTACCGCCGCCTCGGGGTGGAGCCGAACGGCATGCCGGCCGACTATCTCGGTACCCTGTTCGAATGCGCCGCCTGGCTGCTGTCGCAGAACGGGCGGCAGCAGGAACTCGACGAACTCTGGCAGAACTATCTGCTGCCGATTTTGCCCGAATTCTCGCAACGCCTGTGCCAGCAGGCAGGCCTGCAGCTCTATCGGGAAATGGGCCATGAGCTGGCCCGCCTGTCGCCGGCAGGCAGCCCCGCGATACGGGCGACTGCCTGAGGAGGCTGCCATGCCCGACGACCGCTGGATAGCCAGCCCGCAAATCCTGCATCAGGACGAGGCACTCGCAACGCAGGTAACGGGGCTGTTTCGCCGCATCTACGAAACGGAATTCGCCGACGAGCCGATGCTCAATCACACCCTGCCGATCGAGGTCAGGGCGATACGCGACATCGGGGAGTGGCGCCTCTTTCTGCTGCTGACCCCCTGGATGCTGTCGCGGCTCTACCTGCGCTTCGAGGAGAGCGACATCACCATTGCCGAAGCGTGGCGCGCCGGCAACCGGGCCGGCAAACCCCACGTGGTGCTCGGGCCGCCCATCTCGCTGACTCTCTTTTCGCAGGAGCAGAAGTGCTATCTCAACTACCATCCCGAACTGGGGCACTACCTGATCCAGCCGCTGATCATGAGAATGGAGTCATTTGGCTGCGCCAACGAGGTCTATGCATCGTGGAACGAGGTGATCGAGACGCGCAACGAGAACATGAAACAGCGCCAGCGGGAGTGCCAGTGGCAGCAGGAGGTCTCGCGTCGGGAGTTCTTCACCCGTCTGCGGGGCGGCTAGCGCAAAAAAATCCATTCACCGCAAAGACGCGAAGGCGCAAAGGGTATGACGAGCGGGCGCAGATGCGGTGTACCCAACTCCGTTAGCTCAATCGCTTGTCCTTAGCGGCCCATCTACGTCCATTCAAAAAAGCGTTTGCCACATAGGACACAGAGGTCACAGGGAGATGCTTTTGACTGGTTTTCCTCCGTGATCGCTGTGCTCTCTGTGGCAGAATCCTGTGTCCTGTCGACGGCCCCCGGCGCGGTCATCCGTCACTGCGTTAACTGGACACGTATGCCTTAGCGTTTGCAGTGAATTGTTTTCGAGTTGTAGGCCGGACAGAGCGCAGCGGTGTCCGGCGATGCCCGATGCCGCTGCGCTCTATCGGGCCTACAGGATCCGTCCGAACGATTTACTGATCAGCGTCCCCGTTCCATCGGCGAATCGACGATCGCGTCGACCTCCTCCTGGGTGAGGACCTGCGCCGCGTAGACCACCCCGCGGTCCTCGATCTGACCGACGAAGGCGCGCAGGTGGTTGCGCGAACCGCGCATCAGGTTCGCATAGACGTTGAGGATATCGTCCCTTGAGGTGGTCGCCTCTGCTTCGTACAGGTCGCCGATATCCAGCTCCTCGATGAAGCCGCCCACATACAGCGCCGCCATCAGCGACTCGCCGCCCTGCGCGACCAGTTGATCGAAGGCCGCCTGCAGCTCGCTGTTGGTAAATCGCCCAACCTGCGGCAACACCGGGTCCTCGACCCGATACTTGTCCAGCAGGTTTTTCACCGCATCCATGTGGTTCTGTTCGGACTCGCTGATGTTGGCGAAGATCGGCAACGACCACCGGTTGGAGAGTGTCAGGTAGGCGTCGCGTGCCAGTTTCTCCTCTTCGCGCAAGAAGCGCAGCGCCTCGGCCTCGGCAAGCGAGAGCACGGAGTACTCATACGTCCCTGGGTCGCTATTGTTGCCCTTGCCCTGCCCATTGCCACCCCATGCCGCGCCGGATGCCGACAGTGCCAGCGCGATGATAAAAAGAATCGATCTCTGTTTCATTTTTTCTCCTTGGTTGTTTTTGCTACGGCGAACACAACAGCAAGGGTCGGGCCACAGTTTCGGCCTGATGAAACAGACATTTACACTTTGGAACAAATTGGGATTGCGGCAAATCACCTGTCACCGAGGCATTTGCCGCGCATGACGGTGACGGGCACTCGTCAGGGGAAAATCAGGCCGGTCGCCCCAGGCTGTCCGTGTGCAGGGACTGGCTCTCGAACTTCGTGATAAACACCGACAGCCGGGGTTGCGGGTCGTGGTATTCCAGGATGATGCCGCCATCCTGCCAAACCCCGTTCTCCGCAGCAAAGGGCGTGTCGAGGGGATCGCCCTGGTTCATGTGGATGTTGTGCATCCCCAGCCGCCCGTCAGAATAGGGCTCGCCGAAAACATAGATCCGGCTGGCCCGGGTCAGGTAGTACTCCAGCAACTGGATCACATCGGTGCCGTTCTCCTTCCACCATTTGGCACAGTTGTGGGTCTCGCATCGCTCCTTGCACAGCCAGGGCAATATCCTGCAGAACCAGGAGTTCGAGTTGCTGCAGGCATGCTCCCCTTGCAGCCCCTTGTGCCGAATGACGTCCAGCGCGCCGGAGTAGGGATTGGGCGGCAGCGGATGAAAGCCGTCCGGTTTCGCCAGGATGTCGGCAAAACAGGTCGTGCAGGCATCCTTAAGGTCCTTCTCCTCTATCTTGATATCCGTCCTGGACTTCAGGTTGATTACGCATTCGTACACCCCTTGCGGGGTATCCACGTAGATCTGGTAGTGCGGCCAGTTGCCCTCCTCGTCGGGCGGCTCGATGGTGTGCAGATTCACCGTGCCGATAACCACGCCGTAGCCATTGTTCAACGGCATAGCCACCCCCCGGTCCGCCATGCCCTGCATGCGCCTGATTGCTCAATTCTGTTCATCGTTACCTGTATCGTCTCTAACTAGCCATGCGGTTCCAAGCGTCCAGCGCGGCGACCTTGTAGGCCTCGGCCAGCGTCGGATAGTTGAAAATATTCTGCAGAAAATAGTCGAGCGTCCCACCAAGGACGTGGACCGCCTGTCCGATGTGGATGAGCTCGGTCGCGCCCTCGCCGAGGATATGCACACCCAGCAGTTTGCGGTCGTCCAGTGAAATCAGCAGTTTCAGCATCCCCTGCTCCAGCCCCATGATCTGCCCGCGTGCGGTCTCGCGCAGACGGGCGACACCGGTTTCAAAAGGGATCCCCTTCTCCAGCAACTGCTGCTCGGTCATGCCCACCATGCTCATCTCGGGCACGGCATAGATGCCGAAAGGAAAGTTCTCCAGGCTGTTGGAGATACTGCAGCCGAAGGCGTGGCAGGCGGCCTGGCGGCCCTGCTCCATCGAGGTCGAGGCCAGGCTGGGGAAACCGATGACATCGCCGGCGGCATAGATGTGCGGTTGCGAAGTCTGGTAGTTTTCGTTGACAACGATCAGGTGGCGCTCGTTCTGCTCCACGCCGGCAGCCTGTGGCTTGAGCGAGTTGGTGCTGCCGGCGCGGCCCGCGGCAAACAGCACCACGTCGGAGCGGATGCGTTTGCCGGTATCGAGAGTGGTAACCACATGGCCATCCAGCTTCTCGACCGACTCCACGTTCTCTCCCAGGCGCAGCACCATGCCGCGCTCGCGCAGCAGGTGGATCAGCTCCTCGACGATCTCCGTATCCATGAAGCCGAGCATCTGCCTGCGCCCATCGACCACCGTGACCTCGATATCCATGGCGCTGAAAATGGCCGCGTATTCGATACCGATCACGCCGGCTCCGACCACCGTTAGCGAGCGCGGGATCTGCTCCAGTTGGAGGATGCCGTCGCTATCGATGATCTGTTTGCCGTCGAATGGAATGCCTGCGGGGCGGACCGGGTGGGTCCCGGTGCTGATGAGGAATTTCTCACCGCTAAGGAGAGTGCTTTCGCCGTGGATGTCCACCACCCTGACGGTGTGTTCGTCGACGAACTCCGCATTGCCGTTGAACACCTGCACCCCGTTGCGCGTAAGCTGGTGCTTGAGCACCTCGACCTCGCGGCGGATCGTCGTATTGAGCTGCTGCTTGAGGTCGTCCATGGTCAGGTCGGCCTTGAGCCGGTAACCCTGTCCGTAGAGACCGCGATGCCCATAACCGCTGAGATAGATGACCGCTTCACGCAGGGTCTTGCTGGGGATGGTTCCGGTGTGCAGGCAGACGCCGCCGACCGCGATCTGGCGATCGATGATGGCGACCTTTTTCTCCAGCTTGGCCGCCTGGATCGCAGCCCGCTGCCCGGCCGGTCCGGAACCAATTACGATGAAGTCGTAGTCCATGCCGTCACCTCCATCCTCGCCAGCTGTCCGTCTGCGCGAAATGCATACTGGCAACAACCGACTTCAAACTCACGTACGCCTTGAGATCACTATAGTGCATGCAGCAGGGAACGACGTCCTCAGTGCGGACAACACAGCGCGCACAACTCCACGGACCGCTCGCCTTTTCGAAAGAGGTGATTTATTACAGACAATCAATTGACAGAAACGGCGTTCAGCTCTAATTATTTATAGCTAGACAATCTAAATTAAGTTGCCCGCCACCCGCAACGCCGGCGCGGCAAATCCCCTGTCGCTCTAATACCCATTCTCCTGTAGGCGTTACAACGACACGAGCACGAAACGTGCCCGAGTGAATCCATGCCGGGGATGATTTATACTCCTGACAACAAGACGACGACAAGGGGTGTATACCATGTGGAAAAAGGTCGAAAACTACGCACTGAACTTCCATGACAAACCGCGCCGCACGGCAATCCATCTCAAGCTCGAGGACGGCAGCGATGCCATCATGGATCACCTCTCTATCGAAGAGTTCTCAGCCCTTGGAAACATTCTGCGAAAGGAGGCACAGGTCTGGTTTCACTCAACGCGCGGCGACCTAACGGCGCACTCGGCGCCGTTGCATGAAGAGGGACTCGATTAGCCCTGACTGTAGCGTGTCATCGCCGCGGCGATGAACACTCCCTACTACAACCACCCCTTGCGCCGGAAATACCAGTAGGGCGCAAAGCCCGACAGCACCATCAACACCAGGGCGCCCGGATAGCCAAGCAGCCATTTCAGCTCCGGCATGTACTGGAAGTTCATGCCGTAGATACTGGCGACCAGTGTCGGCGGCAGGAACACCACGGCGGCAATGGAGAAGATCTTGATGATCTGGTTCTGCTCGATGCTGATGAACCCCTGGGCGGCGTCCATGAGGAAGTTGATCTTGTCGAACACGAAGCTGTTGTGGGGCAGCAGCGATTCGATGTCCCGCAGCAGTTCCCTTGTCCGCTCGGCGTGTTCCGGCGTCAGGCGTCCGTGACGCAGCAAAAAGGTGAGCGTACGCTGCGTGTCCATCAGGCACAGGCGCACCTTGCCGTTGGTATCTTCATTGCGCGCCAGGGTATCGAGCGCCGCCTCCAGATCGGCGCCGCTCTCCTCCAGCACCTTGGTGCTCACCGACTCGAGCCCCTGGTAGACCTCCTCCAGGGTGTCTGCCAGGTCGTCGATCTTGGTTTCGAACAGCGTCAGCACCGTGCAGACCGTATCGCGAGCCACTTCCGGGTCGTGCCTCGCGCGCATGCGCAGGAGGCGAAAGGCGGGGATCTCCCGCTCGCGCAGTGTCACCAGCCGCTCGCCGGCCAGGGTGAAGGCGACAGAGGTGTTGCGCGGTCGCCCATCCACCAGGTGCAGGAACAGGGTGTGGAGGTGCAGCCCCGCCTCGTCCTCGTAGGAGCGGGCGGTAGCCTCGATCTCCTCGACATCCTCGGTTGCGGGGAGTTTCTGGCGCAGCATGGCGGCAACCGATGCACGCTCCGCCTCATTGGGATCGATCAGATCCAGCCACACCGCATCGGCCGGGACGGCCGCCCCCTCCTCCTCTGCCGGCAGCAGTCGTCCCTGTTTGCGACGGTAGATATTGAGCATATCTCTTTTCCCCGAAAGTGCCGCGCCTGCAGCAATGGCCAACCGTTCAATAATCTTAGTGGATTTTTCGACCTGCCTGTCACTTCCACCGCTCAGGCCGAATCCTGCCGCATCACTCGTCCGCCTTCTCGAGCAGGCGAATACCGTCTTCCTCGATACGGATTATCCGCTCCTTGTACAAGCCGCCAATGGCCCTCTTGAACGCCTTTTTGCTCATGCCGAACAGCCCGGCGATCAGCTCAGGGGCCGACTTGTCATGCACCGGGGCGAAGCCGCCATGCTTGCGCAGGTAGTTTTCGATGGTGACGGCGTTGCGGTCACGGCTCTCCCGCCCGCCCTGAAGGGTGAGATCGATCTTCCTGTCCGGACGGACGTACTTGATATAACCCTTTTTATGCTGGCCGAAACTGAGGCGCTCGAACACCTCATCCGTATACAGCACGCCCCAGTGGCTGTGGTTGATGATCGCCTTGTATCCCAGATCGGTGGTGTTGGCGATGATCAGGTCAACCGCCTGCCCAGGCCTGAAGTTATGCGGCCGCTCATCATCCAGGAACTTCTCGATCCGCGAAGAGGCGGCAATCCGCCCATCCATGGCATCGACATAGAGGTAGACCAGGTAGGAGTGGCCGACCTCCATTGGTCTGTGCTGCTCGGCAAAGGGCACCAGTAGATCCTTGTCCAGACCCCAGTCGAGAAAGGCACCGACCGGCGTATTGTCGACGACGCGCAAATAGGCGAACTCCCCCACCCGTGCCCTGGGTTGCTGCGTGGTGGCGACGGGGCGATCTTCCGAGTCGAGGTAGAGAAAGACCCGAACGCTATCGCCGACGGCGAGAGCGCGCGGCATGTAAAGACGCGGCAATAACACCTCGCCGAGATTTTCGGCGTCCAGATAGGCGCCGAACTCGACAATGCGCACAACCTCCAACACGTATGACTGGCCAACGGTAATCATCTTTTATCCTGGCGACACCCGGTTTCTCGAATGGGGCGACTATAGCAATTTTATGCACTACGGCCAGGTCTATTTTAGTCAACGCCGCACAACGGCGTAGAAAGGTGCGATATCCGGCGAGCTTCTGCTTCTATTCCGCCACTTCCAGCCTGGTGACGTTATCGGGACCGGCGACAAGTTCCTCCATCGCCTCGACCTTGCCCTTGCAGGCAAGCACCACCTGCTCCTTGTTGCGTGCCAGAATCAGGCCGAACTCCTCCGCCTTGGCCTCATCGATGCCGGGAATGACGCGCTCCAGCAGGCGGGTAAAAACCTCGCCCAGTTCGAGCATTTTATCGTGTTCCTCTGCCGCCTTCTTATCGTCAAACATCGCCCCGTCCCGGTCGCACTTCCACATTGCAATTACGCCCATCTTTCATATCCTCTGTTTTCCTGGTTCATTGGTGCAACGCCCGGCGTCCCTTGAATCCCGTCATGAAAACGGCTTCCGTGGCGTCGAAGCGCTGCAAATAACGTTATCCATTTCATTGTTCCGTCCGGCATCCCGCCAGGCCCTGTTTGCTGCATGCCTGTTGGCGCCGTACGATTGTAGCCTGTGATGCGATCGCTGGGGGAAACGTCATCCGGCATGCAGGATGTTTTCCAATCTACCACACGGAGAACCAAAAGAGAACGGCGATTAGCACCACAAGGGGCGCAGCTGGCGCAAACCCCGAAATTTTAGCCACCAGCTTGCCACCGCGGCCATCCGCCTCACGGTTGCAAAGTGAGTCCATTTTCCCGCTATACTCCGCCATATCAGCGGCTTAACAGTGGGATGCGCGAATAGTGACGGACGACACACTCCAGGCAATCAGCCAAAATCTCTCCCACCTCGAAATCAGCCTGCTCAAAGAGTACGCACGGGTAAAAGCCGAAGCTTCCTCCGAACTGCTCTATATCGTCCTGCCGCGCGAGAAGGCGCGGGGGCATCTTGTGACGCTCAATACACTGCACAAGCAACTGATGGGAACGGCGAACAGCCGCAAGCTGGAACTGGTTACGGATCTGCACGATGAGTTGCGGATTCGCATGATCGTGCTGCGTGATCTGCTGGAAAGGGAGATCCCTATCCCCTACCTGGAACGTGCCCTGGGTGAACTGCGTGTGCCACAGCCCTCCGGTCCGCCGCCAACGCGAGTGCCCGCGGCTGAAAGTACATCAGGCGGAGAGGAAGATGCGGGGTGGCTCAGACGACTGCTCGCCTCCTTGCCGCTGCTCGGAACACTGTTGCGAAAAAAACCTGCTGTTGCCGTCAGCCGCCGTACAGTACAGCCCGCCCCGGCGCGCAGCGTTGACATTGAAGAGAGGGAACAAGCCCAACTGCCCGAGGAGGTAATGCGCACCATGGGGCTTCACTACCTCATGGAGGAGGACCAGCTCAAGCTGCTCAAGTCCGGCAAGGAGCTTCCCCGCATCACCCACGGCTACAAGTTGCCGTTGCAGTTTGCCCGTTTTGTTACACGCGACCTGGCGGAGGCGCACTTCGCCACCCGCGCCTACCCGAAAATCGCGCGCACACCGGAAGAGTTGCGCCGCAAGCTGGCGGACAAATTCGACTGATTAACGTTGGATAGCCCGGCATTGCTGCCGGGCGTTGTGCGGTTACTCCCAGAAGCGCCACCACTTCTTGCGCTGCTCGCGCGCTTCCTGGCCGGTCTCGGAACCCTTGCCCAGCTCCTTCTGCTCCTGCTCGGACTTCTTCTCGCGCTGTTTTTCCATCGCCTCCTCATTCATCCCTCCACTCTCCATGCCTTCCTGCGACTCCATGCGTTCACGCATCTGCTCCTGCTCCTCCTCGCGCATCTGCATCGCTTCGCCCTGCTCCTCCTCGACCATCTGGCGCTGTTGGGCACGCTCCTCCTGGGCCATGCCCTGACCGGCCTTTTCGTGTTGCGCTGCCGACACCGGCGCTGCTGCCAGGACGGTACCGAGCAGCAGCAAGAGACTTGCTGAAGTGAGTTTTCTGTTCATGGCGGTTCTCCTTCTATTGGTATTCCATAGGGTAGTCGCCGCAGCCACCGCTGCAAGAGCAGGGGCCGGCGACGGTTAGTGTTTTACCGGCGCCATTCTATGGAGCGGGATCGCCGATTACCCGGACGGGCCGCACATATCCAGACAGGAAGAGACGCTACGTGCACGCTTTGCGCACTCCATCACGCAGCGTGCAACCGATCGCATTTCAAAGTCCGTACATCGCCGGCAGCAGCCAGGAGAGGGCGAGCCAGACGATCAACGTCAGCGGAATGCCTACTCGCAGGAAGTCATTGAACTGGTAGCACCCCGCGCTCATCACCAGCAGGTTGGTCTTGTAGGCCATGGGGGTGGCGTAGCTCATGTTGGCGCCGAACAGCACCGCCAGCACAAAGGGTTCCGCCGGCAGCGCCAGTTGCTGCGCGATGCCGATGGCGATGGGTGTGCCGATCACCGCGGCGGCGTTGTTGGAGACGATGTTGGTCAGGAGCGCCATCAGCAGCATCAGCCCGCTGAGGAGCAGCGCCGGCGAACTCCCTGCGCTCAGGCTCACATAGAGCTGCGCCAGAAAATCGGCGCCGCCGGTCTTGAGCAGCGCTGAGCCGAGCGCCAGACTGGCCACCACGATCATGATCACCGGGGTACTGAGCGCCTGGGCGGCGTCGCGCCAGCTCAGGCAGCGGGTGACAATCATCACCAACACCCCTCACACCGCACTGATCGCGATCGGCAACAGGCCGATGGCTGCAACCACGACCACCGCCGCCATGATCAGCAGCGCCAGCGGTGCGCGCCTGGTGGTGGGCAGATCGCTGGTGGAATCGAGCACCAGCAGCTCGCCGCTGCGCTTCAATTCGGCGATCTGTTCACGGTTTCCCTGCACCAGCAACACATCGCCCACCCTCAGGCGAATGTCCCCGACCTCCTCCCGCAGCGTCGACACCGCCGCCCCCGCACGGTGCAGTGCCAGCGTGATCAGCTGATAGTAATCGGCGAAACGCACGCGGGACAGCGTCGTCCCCTCCAGCAGAGAGCCCTGGGTAACGACGATCTCGGCCAGCTGCTGCTCCTCGTCGAGCAGTGGATGCGCCTCATCCACCGGGGTATCGCCGGTATACAATTTGGCACCCAGCACCGCTTCCAGCTCCTTGAGGCTATCCGGCGTATCCTTCACGCTCAGCCGGTCGCCCGGCTTGATTACCGCATCGGGAAAAGGGGTGATCGCGATGTTCCCGCCGCGGACGATCTGCACCACCCGCAGTTTTCCGCCTGCCTTATCGTTCAGCTCCGCCAGGGTTTTGCCCGCGGCAAAACTTGTCTCCTCCACATTCAGGTGCGCGGTAAAGATGCGCGGCGAAGTATCCTCCATCAGCGCCTCGCGCCGCGGCAGCAGGCGCGGCGCAATCAGCCACAAAAAGAGGATCGCCAGCCCGCCGGCGATCGCGGCAGGGACAAAGAAGTGGAACATGCCAAAGCGCGGCAGGCCCATATCGGCAGCGACCGAGACCACCAGCAGATTGGTAGAGGTGCCGATGGTGGTGCTCATCCCCCCGACCAGCGTGGCAAAGCCCATCGGCATGAGTATGGGAGAAGCCGGGCGGTTGCTGCGCAGCGAGGTGCTGACCAGGATCGGCAGCAGCAGCACCACGATAGGGACGTTGTTGACGAAGGCGCTCAGCAGCGCCCCGGCCAGCAGCGTGAGCAACAGGGAGAGGGTGGGGCTTACGGACCAGAGACGCGCCAGTTGGCGCCCCACCGGCTCCAGCGCGCCGGTGCGTACCAGGCCCTGGCCGGCGATCATCAGGGCGCAAACCGCCACCAGCGCCTCATGGCCAAAGCCCATGAAGAAATCGATCGCATGCAGTGGTACGCCGTCGGCAGCATAGGGGAAGAGTTCGAACCCCGCCGCCAGCAGCACCAGCACCGCCAGGCTGGAGGTCTCCAACGGGATCCGCTCGCGGGTAAACAGAAACAGGGCGATCCCGATCAGCGCCAGCACGGCAAGGCCATGGGGTCCGGGCAGTGTCGACAGCTCCATTTCGTTCGCTCCATCCGGTGAGCCCGTCACCCGCGCGGTGACGCTCGCTGCCTACCAGTCTAGCCCCTGGAAACCGCAGGCTCCCGCAAAGAGCTCATCGGCCTCGTGCTACGGTGACCCACGCCCGCGACTGAAGAGGTGGTATTTCTTTTTCCGCACCAAAAAAAACGGGGCCCGAAGGCCCCGTTCTTTATGCACTAAAGGATTCGTGAGAATCGATTAGAACTTCACGCGCAGACCGGCAGCAAAGACGGTTTCCTTGTCGCCAGTGGCAGAGATCAGGTTACCAGAATCGGTAGAACGGTAACCGATGGTGGAGCTGGTGGTCTTGCTGAACGCGTGGGTCATACCGACAGCGTAGTACTTGGTGTCGTCAAGACCGCTGACGTCCCACTTGGTGTTGCCCCAGGAAGCGGAGAAGGTGTTGGAACCCATGGCGTAGGAGCCGGTGACATAGGTAACGGTCGGCTTAATGGCAAAGCCGGCGCCGTCATCGACATCCAGGGCCTCGTACTGACCGGCAACGGTGATCGGGCCGGCAGCGTACTTGACGCCCACCTTGGCAGCGGTCAGGGTGTCATTGCTAGCACCAACCAGTGCTGCGGTAAAACCAAGGCCGAGGTTGGCGATGTTGCTGAACTCGTTGGCGTTGACGTAGGCAACGGCGACTTCAACCGGTCCGACCGGCACGTTTACAGACAGCGCCTTGGCGTGCTTGCCGTTGGTCTTGGTAGGATCAGCAGGTACTGACTGGTCAGCGCCTTCGTCGAGCACCAGGGCCAGGACGACGGTGGCAGGGCCGAACTTGTTGGCATAGGCCAGGGCGTTGGAGGCGTAGCCGTTCTGCGCATCGCTCATGCCGCCGTTACCACGGGCCTGCAGTGAGGTGGCCAGGAAGGGGTCCCAGGAGACGGTGGAGGACTTGTAGGGGGTAGCCAGGGTACCGGCCAGGACGGTACCGAAACCGCCGGAGAGACCGACGTAGGCGTCACGGCCGGTGATGCCACCGGCAGCGTTGGTGTCACCAACGTTAGCCACGCCGTTCCACTTGGCAATGGCCTTCAGGCCGTTGCCCAGGTCCTCAGCGGCGCTGAAGGTCAGGTAGCCGAAGCTGCCGCCGTTCTCGCCGGTGGAGGTGGTTAGGTACTCGATACCATCAACAGCGTACAGGCCGGTGGGCAGCATGCCGCCGTCGCCGCCGACGCTGGCGACTTCAGCCTGCAGGCCGCCGGAAACGGTAACTTCGGCCTGAGCGGCCAGCGGAGCAGCCATAGCAGCGGCTACGGCGAGAGCGATCACGTTCTTTTTCATATCGTACGTTCTCCTAGTGGGTTTACAACAAAGCAATCAATTCGAATTAATTGGGGGCTCCGTGAGGAGCCGAACCAAACCATATCCCCTAGCTACGTCTAATGCAAGTACTTTCCCACGAAAAAACAACAAAAACGCGACGTGTTGCACAATTACAACAGACCTTATAAATCATAAGGTTACAAACGTTAACAAACAGAATTTGATATATTGCAACTAATTCTTTGATTCAAATCAAAAAATACGCCACAGAGACATCTCTGTAACAAATGGTTTGGAAGATATTTTTTGCTTCGAGAGGGGGAAACCGTTCCGGTCCGGGTGTGCCGGCGCTCGAGGGCAGAGAAGGTAGTACCGAGATCGCCCAAAAGATATTGTTCTCTCGCCAAGACGCCAAGGGCGCCAGACAACCACACAAGATCTCTTTGCGTCTTTGGCGGCCTGGCCAGGGTCACCCTTTGTGATTGTTCGCCCAGAGGAGTGGGCTCCTACCCTGCGGAGGCTCCGGCTTAAATTTTCGCCCGGGGATTTTTCCTTTACCTTGCAAAATGTATCTTTACGGATACAATAACAAACATGACAGGGATGATATATACGGTATACGAATACCTTGATGACCAGGATCGTTCTCCATACGGTGAGTGGTTGTCGTCATTAAGAGACCCCAGGGCGATCGCTAAAATCATCTCACACGTTGACCGAATGGAGCTGGGCAATCTGGGTGACTCGGAACCTGTCGGTGGGGGAATCAGCGAATTGCGAATCCACTATGGCCCGGGATACCGAGTCTACTATGCCAGGGACGGCAAAGATATTTATCTCCTGCTCTGCGGCGGAGATAAATCAACGCAGAGCAAAGATATCAAACGCGCCAGGAAGTATTGGACAGATCACAAACGATCAAGGTGAGCAAGATGGCACGACGAAGCGTTCGAGCGACACACAACCAGTATCTTCGCATACCCGAAGTCGCAACCGAATATCTGAACGAAGCTATCAGCAGCGGCGACAAATCAGTGCTGCTTATGGCGCTTCGCAATGTTGCCGAAGCGCAGGAAGATGGCATAACGGGGCTTGCTTCCCGTTCAGAACTCGGCAGGGAAAGCATGTATAAAATGCTCTCCAGTGCGGGCAACCCCAAGCTCGAAACGTTCATGAAAGTCATGCATGGACTCGGCATGCGCATCCGCATTGAGCAAGAGAAACACGATAACAACGACAATCGAAGCGCTATGGCTTGATTCTGGAATGACCCGGACATGCTTGAGATCCCCGCAAGAGTTGTGGATGAGCCCCGGTTTTTGCTTATCGGCCGTATTGGCGAAAAACACTGGTCTGCGGTAATAACCTACCGGGACAAGGCCATTCGTATTATTTCTGTCCGGCGCTCGAGGGCAGAGGAGGTAGCACTTTATGAAAGCGAAGAATTTTGATCGCCAGTTCGACGAGGGCAAGGATGTTACTCAACGGCTGGATCTGGAGAAGGCGCGGCGCTCCGGGCATGAGCAAAAGCGGGTCAATGTCGATTTTCCAAACTGGATGATCGAATCACTCGACCGGGAAGCATCCCGCCTGGGTGTAACGAGGCAGTCCATCATCAAGATCTGGCTGGCTGAGCGGCTGGAGGGCAGATCAGAGACAAGTTGCAGGTGACAAGAAAAGCATTCTCTTCCTCTCGCCAAGGCGCCAAGCGGCCACCGGATTTTCCTTGCGTCCTTGGCGGCTTGGCGAGAGTCATCCTTAACGACTAACGACTGTTCGCCCAGGGGACTGGGCTCCTACCCAGTTGAAAGCCAAAACAACAAAGCCCGCACATGGCGGGCTTTGTTGTTTATTGGCTGGGGGACAAGGATTCGAACCTTGGTTGACGGAGTCAGAGTCCGTAGTCCTGCCGCTAGACGATCCCCCAATGAGGCAGTGGCAAGTTGCAAGTGACAAGTATCAAGCGGTATTGCAGCGCTTGATCAGGCCTTGCAGCATCTTTGATATTTCGCTTGCTTCCGCAACCATGTGCAAGGCGAGCGATTTATCCAGGATTCCCGCTTCGGCGCCGATGTATAGCTGAGTGCGGAGTTCTCCACAGGAGCCTTTGGCAATACGCAGGAACCGGGAAAACTCTTTTGCCTAATCGCGTTCGTACCCTTCTGCAATATTCGAAGGCACAGACAACGCCGAGCGGGTGATCTGATCCTTGAATCCCGGATCACGACAGGCTGCGAGCGATTTATACAACTCGACACATAGCCGCGAACTTCGCTTCCATACTTCCAGTTTTTCGAAAGCTTCCATGCTCTCTTGGGACTTGCAACTTGAGACTTGAAACTATCGTTTCGAGTATTGCGGACGCTTGCGTGCCTTGTGCAGACCGATCTTCTTGCGCTCGACCTCGCGGGCGTCGCGGGTCAGGAAGCCGCCCTGGCGCATGGGGCTGCGCAGGTTTTCATCCTGATCGACGAGTGCGCGGGCGATGGCGTGGCGGATGGCGCCTGCCTGTCCGGTGTTGCCGCCGCCCTTGACGGTGACGTTGACATCGAACTTGTCGATAACACCGACGGCCTCGAGGGGCTGACGAACCACCATACGGGCGGTTTCGCGACCGAAGTACTCCTCGATGGTGCGCTTGTTGATGGTGATCTGGCCTTTACCGGGCACCAGGAAAACACGGGCGCTGGAGCTCTTGCGGCGGCCGGTGCAAATGTTGTGTTTCTCTGCCATGGTCTGTCCGTACCTTAACGTTTAGATTTCCAGCGGCTTCGGCTGCTGTGCGGTGTGCATGTGTTCCGGGCCGGTGTAGACCTTCAGCTTACGGAACATGGCGCGGCCCAGCGGATTCTTCGGCAACATGCCCTTGACGGCGCGCTCGAGAACCTGCGGAGCGTCCTTCTGGATCAGCTTGTCGAAGGTGATGCTCTTCATGCCACCGGGGAAGCCACTGTGGTTGTAGTACACCTTGTCGGTGGCCTTGCGACCGCTGACGCGGATCTTCTCGGCGTTGACGACAACGATGTAATCGCCGGTATCCACGTGCGGGGTATATTCCGGCTTGTGCTTGCCACGCAGGCGAAGGGCAATCTCGGAGGCCAGGCGGCCCAGAGTCTTGCCGGTCGCATCAACGACGAACCAGTCACGTTTGACGGTTTCGGGCGTGGCGCTGAATGTCTTGGTCCCAATCATCTCAAAAACACTCCAGGTCGAGCGGGGTATCTCGTAAAAAGAGGCGGAATAATACAGAAACGGGGTGGAAGATACAAGGGGTGCAGAACGAGATTACACGATACGAGGGGAAAGATACCCGATAAACTGCCCTTTCGCCACCGAACCGCCCGTATTGGAGGCCTCTCACTACTGCAGATATAAAAAAGGCGCGGCAAAGGGGGGAGGCGCCGCGCCCGAAATAATCCACCAAAGGAGGATGGAGGAGTCTGTCAATGCGGTAAACCCATTCACGCGCATCAGAGGTTGATAATATAGCAAAATTCTAAATCAAGTCAATACCCGTGAGGCCTGAGGCCTGAGGCGTGAGGCGTGAGGCGTGAGGCGTGAGGCGTGAGGCGTGAGGCGTGAGGCGTGAGGCGCGAGGCGTGAGGCGTGAGG
>Ga0209164_1002209_pt1 | contig 21552 bp, 15 predicted proteins | sample MTBNYHSulfiMetaG_FD_187458 | JGI IMG/M metagenome (GOLD analysis project Ga0209164, IMG submission 187458) | Enrichment culture microbial communities from rom New York Harbor, USA that are MTBE-degrading - MTBE-NYH (New York Harbor Sulfidogenic)... | ecosystem: Environmental > Aquatic > Marine >... | reverse complement strand
CTTCGGTCCTCCTGTCGCAAAGCGGCCGTTCCTTCGCCGCCGGATGTTCTGACCCCCGAGCGGGTTGCGCCATCTCGAGTGCGAAAGCGCAGCTTTCGCCGCCCCTTCCTTATGTGGAGTGCGAAAGCGCAGCTTTCGCGTACCTTTATGCAGAAGCTCCGCTTCTGCACTCCATATGTTTTAGGCCCTTGCCACCGGGGTCGCCTTTCTGATACACTGCGTCCCATTCTTCTTGAGCCAAGGGGGACAGATCGCAATCGTGTTGGACCTCAAGCGCATCCGGGAAAATCCCGAACAGGTGGAAGCCCAGCTGCGGCGCCGCGAGCCTAATCTGAGTCTGAAGCCGCTGGTCGAGCTGGACGAGCGTCACCGCGAGCTGCTCCACCGCATCGAAACGCTCCGCAATGAACAGAAGAACCTGAGCAAAGAGGTCGGCAAAGCCAAGAGTCAAGGCGCGGACGCAGGGCCGATTCTGGCCCGGGTGTCCGAGCTGAAGAAGGCAATCGCCGCCCTGGAGGACCCGCGGCGACAGGCCGAGGAGCAACTCAACGCGCTGCTGGTCGAGCTGCCGAATCCGCCGCATCCCTCGGTGCCGGTGGACCGGGACAAGAAGAACAACGTCGAGGTTCGCCGCTGGGCGGAAAAGCGACGCTTCGATTTCGAACCCCGCAACCATCTCCAGTTGTCCGAGCGGCTCGGCCTGTTCGATTTCACCCGGGCGGCGAAGATGACCGGCTCCCAGTGGCCGATGTACATCGGCGCGGGTGCCCGGCTGGAATTCGCCCTGATTCAGTTTATGCTGGAGGAGACCATCGCGAAAGGCTTCACGCCGGTTCTGCCGCCCCTGCTGGTCAATGAAACCTCGATGTTCACCTCAGGCAATCTTCCGAAGTTCGCCGACCAACTCTACAAGTGCCAGGATGACCCCCTGTATCTGGTGCCGACTTCCGAAGTGCCCCTGACGAACCTGCACCGGGATGAAATCCTCGAGGAGAGTGATCTCCCGCTCTACTACTGCTCCTACACGCCCTGCTTTCGCCGGGAGGCCGGGACCTATGGCGCTGAGGAGCGGGGACTCGTGCGGGTGCACCAGTTTCACAAGGTCGAGATGTACAAGTTCACCACGCCCGAGACTTCTTATGAGGAGCTGGAAAGCCTGACCGCCGCCGCCGAGGACCTCGTGCGCAAGCTGGAGCTTCACTCTCGAACGATGCTCCTCGTCACCGGCGACCTGGGACAACAGGCGGCCAAGACCTACGACGTCGAGGTCTGGCTTCCGGGGCAGAATGCCTACTACGAGGTCTCCTCGTGCAGCAACTGCGAGGACTACCAGGCCCGCCGGGGCAACATCCGCTATCGGCCGACAGACGCGCCGGGCCAGAAGGCCAAGCCTCGCTTTGTCCACACGCTGAACGGCTCGGCCCTGGCGACCAGCCGGCTGATGATCGCCCTCGTCGAAAACAACCAGCAAGCGGACGGCAGCATCTTGATTCCCGAAGTCCTTCGGAAATACTTGGGCGGCCAGGAACGCATCGAACCCAAACCGGACTAGGACCGGCTCTTGGGAGCCATGCGCTTTGTCCCGCACCCTCGACAGGGCGCTTCTCAAACCTGCTCGGAAGACAAATGAGACTCGCTTTCCTCGCCTGGTCGCCGCTTGTTCCCGCCGATAGTGGTTATCGCCTCCGAGCGCAAGCCCTGCTGCGTCACTTGCCGGCTGAGGAGTTGCTGCTGATCGCCCCTGCGCCCGAGGTCGAGGGCCTGAGGCACTGCGTCCTGCCCAGCCCTTGGACGGCCCGGCTTCCCCTGCCTCTGAACCGCCAGGTCCTGTTGTTTCAAGGCCCGACCCAAGCCCGCCGCCGGGCGGTTCAAGCATTGCGGGACTTCCGGCCTGACCTGATCTGGGCGGAAGGGCTTTGGGCGTTTCCGCCCGCTTGGGATTATCGCCAGGAGACTGATGTACCGGTCGTTCTCGGCGTTCAGAATATCGAATCCATTGCTGCTCGGAAAAGAGGGCGCGCTACACCCAGGAGCCTCCTCCTGCAAAGGCTTGAGCGAAGGGCGTACAGGCGCGCAGATTACCTCGTGGCCTGCTCGACTACAGACGCTGAACAGCTCGCGTGGCACTTTGACATCCCCGCCGAAAGGATCCTCGTGCTTCCCAACGGCGTCTATCCTTTTCCGCAGTCGGACGACACCGGCTGGGATTTCGAGACAGTGCCGGACGAGAACGAGAAACTGCTGCTGTTCATTGGCAAGCGCGACTATGGCCCCAACAAGGAAGCGATCCAATGGATTCTTCGCGACCTCATCCCGGAACTCGGGAACCTTCCTCACCCAATCGGCGTCCTCCTTGTAGGATTCTCCGGTTCTCTATCAGCCTTTTACCATCATCCACACAATGTTCGCCTCTATCTGGCCGGCCGGGTTGTTTCAACCGAGCCTTATTTGCGCCGCGCCGACTTGTGCATCGCTCCTCTGTTTTCAGGCTCGGGCACCCGGATCAAAATCCTGGAATATCTCTCCGCCGGTAAGCCGGTGGTGGCCACGCGCAAGGCAGTCGAGGGACTCGAGCTCGAGCCGGGCACGCACTACGAGGCGGCGGAAAGCGCTTCTCAGATGGCCGAGACGATTGGGCGCTTACTTGATAATCCCCAACAAGCGCTGGAGATCGCCCTTCAGGGAAAATCCTTGGTCGAAGAGCGTTATCTCTGGCCCAGGCTGATTACGAGATTTTACAAAGACCTCCAGCGCCTTGTCGCGCGATAGACCGATCCGGCTCGCGAGTTCATAATCCGGGGCGACTCGCGCTGCCGCATAAAGACCGCCAAGGTCAGCACGTTTTCAGGTCAAAGCAGGAATGTGGTAGGATTTTCCGCGCTTTTCAAGAATCCTCCGGCTGAGTCTTTTCGACCCGCCGGTAAGACGAAACTGCGATGAAGGAACCAACGCGAACGTCAACAAGAAGTTTCCATGTTTTGGCCAAACCCATCGGGCCGATCTGTAATCTCAACTGCCGATATTGTTTCTACCTGAAGAAAGAAGCCTTGTTCGCACGTCCCCGTTCGTTCCGGATGAGTGAAGAAGTGTTGGAGCGCTTCCTGGGCCAGTACATCGAAGGCCAGCCGGCAGGGACACTGGCGATTGACATCGCGTGGCAGGGGGGCGAACCGACCCTGCTGGGCGTGGACTTCTTCCGCAAGGCGGTCGCTCTCCAGGAGAAATACCGGCGGGCGGGTTTGCCCATTCAAAACTCCATCCAGACCAACGGCGTCCTGCTGAACGACGAGTGGGGAGAGTTTCTCGCCGACCATGATTATCTTGTGGGCCTCAGCATTGACGGTCCCCAGCCTTTGCACGATCGCTACCGCGTGGATCAGCAAGGCCGGGGCACTTTTCGCGACGTGATGCGAGGGCTGGAGGTGCTCAAGAAACATCGGGTGAAATTCAACACGCTGACCTGCGTCCATCGCTACAACAGCTATCGCGCGAAGGAAGTGTACGATTTTCTCGAAGGCATCGGCTCCCGCTTCTTCCAGTTCATTCCCATTGTGGAGACCGAGCCGGACGGCTCGATATCGCCCTGGAGCGTTGAAGGCAAGCAATACGGCCGCTTCCTGAGCAAGATTTTCGACCGTTGGCTTCGGAAGAAGGCGATCGGAGAAATCTTCGTGCGGGATTTTGACAATCTCCTGGGCCAGGTGACGGGCTATCCGGCTGCGCTCTGCACTGCGGCGGAGACCTGCGGGCGCGCGGTGGCCATTGAACACAATGGCGACCTGTTCAGTTGCGATCACTTTGTCCACCCGGAAAACCGGTTGGGCAATGTCCTTGAAGATTCGCTTGTCGAAATGGTGGACGGCGAGAAGCAAACGCAATTCGGCAACGACAAACGAGACCGGCTTCCCCGCTATTGCAGGGAGTGTGAGTTTCTGAACTTCTGTCACGGTGGATGCCCGAAGGATCGCCTGATCGCCGCCCCGGACGGCGAGCCGGGCCTCAATTATCTTTGCGAAGGATACAGGATCTTCTACTCCCACACCCTTCCCGTCTTTCGCAAAATGGCGCAATGCCTGCACAATAGACGCCCGGCGAGCGACTACGAGCAGATTGACTCGGCAGGCGACTGAGGGAGGAGATGATGAAACCTGTGCTTGTTCTGGGAATGATCTTCGCGGCGAGTGTGTTGGCAGAGCCGTCGCCGGCTGTTGGGAGACAGGAGATGAGAGATTTCACTTGCTTTCAGGTGGCGGCTCCGTACTCGGAATGGATTGACGTCGGTTCGGACGTCGCCATCGTCTATGGCACCGACCCCTCCTTCGGCCCACGCGTGGCCAGGTGGAAGCAGGAAGGATACACGGTCAGCATGATGACCGGCATCGCCTGGGGCGGCTACGCCGAGTACTACGGCACGGGCGACGCGTTCAAGAAAAGCGAAGTCCAGACCCGCAAGGACGGCAGCCTGTTTATGCACGGTCACAACGTCGGCTATAACGTTCCAACCCCGGCCTATATCAAATACATCAAGAAGGTCGTCGAGCCGGCGATCAAGCAAGGCGTTCAAGCGATCTACCTCGAGGAGCCGGAGTTCTGGGCCGAGAGCGGGTGGAGCGAGGCCTTCCGGAAAGAGTGGCAGGCCTTCTATGGAGAGCCTTGGCAGGCTCCCGACAGCAGCGTGAACGCGCAGTACCGGGCCAGCAAGCTGAAATACGAGATGTATTTCCAGGCTCTGAAAGAGGTCTTCGCTCACATCAAGAGCCGGGCGCAGGAGCGAGGCATCCACATCGAATGCCACGTTCCGACGCATAGCCTCATCAACTACGCCCATTGGCGCATCGTCAGCCCCGAGTCCCACTTGATGGACCTGCCCGAGATGGACGGCTACATCGCCCAGGTCTGGACCGGCACGGCGCGCACGCCCAACGTCTATCGCGGAGTGAAAAAGGAGCGCACCTTCGAAACGGCCTTTCTCGAATACGGCCAGATGCTCGCGATGGTCCGCCCCACCGGGCGCAAGGTGTGGTTTCTGGCCGACCCGATTGAGGACAATCCCAACCGGAGCTGGGCCGACTACAAGAGAAACTACGAGTGCACCGTTATCGCCTCGCTGCTGTGGCCGGAAGTTCATCGCTACGAAGTGATGCCTTGGCCCGACCGCATCTTCAAGGGAACCTATCCCGATACGGACCTCGATCTGAACTCCGGCGAGCGCAAAGGGATTCCGGCAGAATACGCCACGCAGATCCTCGTCGTCATCAACGCGCTGAACGATATGGAGCAGGAGGAAGTCGAGTACGACACCGGCAGCCGGGGCATCGGGGTGCTGGTCTCGGACACTCTGATGTTTCAGCGCGCCGCGCCCGAGGCCTCGGACGCCGATATGAGCGGCTTCTATGGCCTCGCGCTACCTTTGCTCAAGGCCGGCGTGCCGGTCGAGGTGGTGCAGCTGGAGAACGTTCTCCAGCCCGGGTGCCTGAGCTCCTGCGAGGTGCTTCTTCTCAGCTATGAGAATCAAAAGCCGCTGAAAGCGGAGTACCACCAGGCGCTGGAGCAGTGGGTGCGCTCCGGAGGATGCCTGCTCTACATCGGCGATGGCACAGACCCCTACCATGGCGTGGCCGAGTGGTGGAACGACAACGGCGCCACCGACGCCAAGGCTGATGAGGACCTGTTTCAACGACTGGGAGTCACTGAGACCGCCCGGAGCCGGCCGCAGCCGGTGGGAAAGGGCTATGTGAGAGTGTGCCGGGAAAGCCCCGCGGCGCTGACCCGGGACGCGGCGGGCGCCGAGCGGGTTCGATCCCTGGTCACTGAATTGTTGGAAGCCAAGAATCAGCGGCTCCGCACCCAGAATTACTTATGCCTGCGCCGCGGCCCCTACGTGATCGCTTCCGTCCTGGAGGAGTCGGCATCCGAAGAGCCGCTGGTGCTCGAGGGACTCTTTGTCGATCTGTTCGAACCCTCCCTGCCGGTCGTGAAGGAGCGCAAGCTGGAAATCGGCGATCGGACCCTTCTCTACGATCTGAATTGGGCGACCAGGAATAACATTCAGGCCAAGGTCGTTGCCGCGGGAGCGCGCATCAAGCAGGAACGCCTGGCGGCAAACCATTTTTCCTTTACGGCCCGAGGGCCGGCTGGAACGACAGCCAACGCCCGCGTTCTGCTCCCTCGCAGACCGAAGCGTGTAAAGGCAGACGAAGCGGAGCTGCCCTTCCGCTGGGACGCGGACAGTTCAACCCTCTGGTTCTCATTCTCCAATGAGGCGAGAGAAGTTGAGCTTGGGATCGAGCTCTGAGGAATTGCAGCAGCATTCAACTATTGGCGAGACTGTCCATAGCGACATCAGTGCGAGACAAATTATCAGGCCTGCCCTGAGGTGTTCTTCAAAGGCCAGTCCTCGAATGGGTTGTCATTCTGAGCCCCGATTCATCCCTCATGCTTCGCTCAGGGCAGGCTTGGCTCAGAATCTGACCTTATAGAAACACGCTGTGCGACAGAGTCAGATTCCTCATCCCGACAGATCGGGGTTCGGAATGACAAACAAGACGTGTGTCGCCGTGTATAGAAGGACTGCCTTGCCGCTCTGCTTGGGAGTCAGGATATCAGCTTAAGGCCGCGTGGGTGACAGTCTCTCGCTTACGCTGCGGCCACCTGTTCAAGGATCTCCTGCAGCACCCCGGCCGAGCGGGCCAGAGCGCGGCATTCGGCCTCGCTGGGAGCAATCTCGACCCATTCCCGCACACCCTGCCGATTGACGATACAGGGAACGCTCAGGCAAACGTCACTCAGGCCGAGATAGTTCTCCAGGTGGCTTGAGACGCAAAGAATGCTGTTCTGGTCGCGCAAAATCGCTTCCGAAATGCGAAGCATCGCCAGGGCCACCGCCGCCGATGTCGCCCCCTTGCGCTGGATGACTTCATAGGCCGCCCGTTTCACTTCGGTCGTGATCGCCTCGGGAGAGAAGTCCGACTTTCGGCCGGCCGCGTACTTCTCCACCGGGACGCCGGCTATCGTCGCCAGACTCCACAGCAGCACTTCGCTGTCGCCGTGTTCCCCCACGACGTAAGCATGGACGTTGCGCGGGTCCACTTGAAAGGTGCGCCCCAGGACATACCGGAATCGGGCGCTGTCCAACACGGTTCCCGAGCCGATGACCCGGCGGGAAGGCAGCCCGGTAAAGCGCAAGGTCAACTCGGTCATCACGTCAACCGGGTTGGTAACGATCAACAGAATGCCTTCCGGGTTCAGGGAACTCAGCTGGGAGCAAATCGCCTCAAAGATCTCCGCGTTGCGATGCACCAGTTCGAGGCGGGTTTCGCCCGGCTTCTGGGCCACGCCAGCGGTGATCACCACGAGGTCGGCGTCCGCGATGTCCGGGTAGTCTCCGGCGCGAATGCGGGCCGGCAGCGCCAGCGGCAGGCCGTGGCGCAGGTCCATCGCCTCGCCTTCGGCCCGCTCCCGGTTCACATCAAGCAGAATAATCTCCCGGGCCAAGCCGCTTTGCAGCAGGGCAAAGGCATAAGTCGCCCCGACCGCCCCGGCTCCGATGATTCCTACCTTTCGCTTCCCGGTCTCCATATCCAACTCTCTTAATACCGGTTCCGGGCGCTTCCGCCAGAGCTATCGCCCATATTGTTTCAGGCGGGCGCGCAGCGTGTTGCGCGACAACCCCAACAACCTCGCCGCTCGAAGCTGATTGCCCTGCGTGTGCTCCATCGCTCTCTGAATCAGCTCCTTCTCGATCAGGGGCAACATACCGCGCGCCGGGGGTGCCTCGGACAGCGCCTCAAAGACTTCCTTCAAAAGAGGTTCGACTTGGAGCGCCAGAGCAAGTTCATCACCGTCCCCGGCAGGCTCGGCCGGTGAAAAAGCACTCGGCTGAGGCCGAGACTCCTCCTCCGGCAGATGAAAATCTTCCGGTAGCAGCAGCTCGCCCCGCGAGATGACCACCGCCCGCCGAACCGCATTCTCCAACTGTCGCACATTGCCCGGCCAGCGGTAGCCTTGCAGCAGCCGCAGCGCTTCCTCGCTGACGCCCCGCTTCTCACGCCCATACTGCCGTCCATACCGCCGCGCGAAGAATCGCACCAGCGCCGGAATGTCCTCAATCCGCTCGCGCAACGGCGGCACCGTCAGCGCGACCACATTCAGCCGGTAGAACAGATCCTCCCGGAACTGTCCCTCGCGCACCATACGCTGGAGATCCCGGTTCGTGGCCGCGAGAATGCGCACATCGGTCTTGATCCAGCGCTCGCCCCCCACCCGCTGAAACGAGCGGTCTTCGAGCACCCGCAGGATCTTCCCCTGCAAGCCCGGGGAGAGGTCTCCAATCTCGTCCAGGAAGACCGTGCCCCCGCTCGCCTGCTCGAACTTGCCGATGCGCCGTTCGAGCGCCCCGGTAAAAGCCCCGCGCTCGTGGCCGAACAGCTCGCTTTCGAGCAGCGTCTCGGGGATGGCCGAACAGTTCAGCGGCAGGAAGATCTTGTCCTTGCGCTCCGAGTGGTGGTAAATCGCCCGGGCGACCAGCTCCTTGCCCGTGCCGCTCTCGCCCTGAATCAACACGGTCGCATCAGTCGAGGCCACCCGGCCGATCATCTTGTAAACCGCCTGCATCGAAGGATGCCGGCCAATCATCGGATCGGCGTTCAGCGTCTCGGCCGGCGCTTCCTCCTCCATCGTCACGACGCGCCGCATCGCCTGCCGCGCCCGCAGCGCCTCGGCCACCAGCGCCTTCATCTTGTCGGGATCGAAGGGCTTGATGACATACTCGAACGCGCCGCGCTTGGTCGCTTCGATGGCCACCTCGGCGCTCGAATAGGCCGTCATCAGGATCACCAGCGGTTTCTCCCGCGCCGGCAGGCGTTGCACCCGCTCGAGCACCTCCAGACCGCTCACTCCGCCCATACGCAGATCCAGGAGGATCAGGTCCACGCCCTCCGAGTGCTCCAGAAAGGTCATCGCCTCCTCGCCGGAATAAACCGAGGCCAGTTCGAAGTCCACCTCGCCCTTGAGTATTCGACGAAAAGAGTAGTGTACGTCCTTCTCGTCATCCACCAGCAGGATTTTCGCCACGAGACTTTCTACCTTTCCTCCGGAGTGGGCCGGGCGGCAGCAGGCAAAAGCAAGGTGAACGTCGTGCCCTGCCGGGCCGAGGTCTGAACGGAAATCGAGCCGCCATGCTCTTCGGCGATCCGCCTCACGATGGATAGCCCCAACCCGATGCCCTGCTCTTTCGTCGTGATGAACGGCTCGAACAACTGCCGGTGCACTTCCGCGGGAATGCCCGGCCCGGAGTCCCGCACCGACAGCGCCAAGGTATTCTCCTTTGCCCCCCGCCCGAGGGTGATCCTGACCTCGCCCCGGCTGCCGATGGCCTCGACGGCGTTCTGCAACAGGTTCAGCAAGACTTGCTGAATGCGGGCCGCGTCGGCCATCGCCCACGACGCCCCGGCTTCCACCCGTCTTCGGACTCGAATCTGCTGCCGGGACAGCTTAGGCCCCAACAGGCTCAGGGCGCTGTCAATGACCGGCACGAGATCGAGCGGCTGGGGCGTCGAGCGCCGCACCCGGGCCACGTCCAGCAGTTGCTCCACCAGGCCGTGAATGTGCTGCACATTCTCCCGAATGACCCGGATATCCCGGCGACGGGCGTCCGTCTCGGCCAGATCCGCTTCGAGGGAGGAGATTAACATATTGATCACCGCCAGGGGATTGCGGATCTCGTGAGCCAGCCCGGCGGCCATCTCGCCGACGACCGACAGTTTGTCCAGCTGATGGAGCTGTTCCTCCATCTGAACGACGCGCTCGTACAGGCGGGCGTTTTGAATCGCTGTTGCCGACTGATCCGCCAGAGCGCTGAGAAGATCCACCTCTTCGGGAGTAAAAGGCCGCGCCTGCTCGACGTACACCGCCAGCACGCCGATCACTTCGCCGCCGAGCAGCAGGGGCACCGCCAGCAAGGCGCGCAGCCCCTCTTCACGGGCGAAATCCTTCTGCTGAAAGGCGGCCTCGCCCTGCACATCCGCGCTGGTCACCGGCGCGGCTTGCACAACGACCTGCCCCAGCAGGCTGTCCGGCACCGGAATCTCGCTGCGGCGCGGGTACCGATTCGCCTGCCCGTGCGACATCGAAAGGCGAAGGCTTTGCCCCGATTCCTCCACCAGGAACAGCGAACCCACTTTCGCGCCCAGCAGCTGGGTCGCCCCTTCGACGACGCGCCGGAGCACCTCGTTCAGCTCGAGCGAGGAGGTGATTGATTGGCTGACGGATTGAAGCAACTTCAGCGCTTCCATCGAACGGCTCCCACATTCCACAGCCGGCGTTGCTGCTCTCAAGCCAATGCCCGCAGTAGAGACTTCAGTCTCGTCAGGGAGCACTCCACCACGGGACTGAAGTCCCTGCTCCGAGGGTCTCAAGGCAGGGTAAGGCTCCTCCCAGTGATGAAACAACTCTCAGGCGGAGGGAATCACCTGCACGTGGATGCTGCGCTGGCGGGGGCCGTCGAATTCGCAGAAATAGATCCCCTGCCACGTGCCCAGCACCAGAGAACCTCCCCGGATCAGAACAGTGCAAGCGCTGCCCATCAGGCTCGCTTTGACGTGCGCAGCGGCATTGCCCTCGCTGTGCCGGTAGTCCCGTTGCCACGGCACGGCCCGCTCCAACGCTTCGAGAATGTCGCGGCAGACGTCCGGGTCGGCATTTTCGTTGATCGTTACGCCAGCGGTCGTATGCGGAACGAAGACCACACAGGCGCCGCACTCCACGCCGCTGCCGGCGACCACCGCCTGCACCTGGGAGGTGATATCCATCATCTCACTGCGGGATCGGGAACGCACTTGAAAACTGTTCATCGGCACGATACCCCCATGTGTAATCTGCGACCGGCTCAAGCGTCGCGATAGACTCGGCCCGCACCCGGAGTCAAGGGCGCGATACCGTGCATCCTTGCCCCAAGCCGCCTAGGCCCATCCCCCGCGCGTGCCGACCATGCGCTCGATGGGCGTCAGAATCATCAGGCCGACGCCCTCCTGTTCAAAATCCACCCCGGCACCCTTGAGAAGCCGCAGCAGTTCATCGAGCACCCGAGGATCTTCGGTGACGGCGCTGATCAATTTGCAGTAAGAAGAGCGCCGGGACATTTCTTCCCGAAAGCCGGCGAAAATCGGCACGTCGAACGCCAGCAGGCGGCTCATCCGCTGGCCGTCCACCACGACGGCATGATCCATCCCCAGACCGGCCAGCGCGGTCAGAACATCCTCCAGGGAACCTTCCTCGTAGAGATGAATCATCAAATGGTACAGCATGATCCTATGCCTCCATCCCCGCTCTGCCGAGTTCCCGGGGAAACTCGTTGCCAGGCTGCCTTGCCGAGCCGTGTGTGTCCATATGTTCTCGGCCTCAGTCGAGCCGGCGCGCCTCGCCGGCTGCCACAATCGCTTTCTTAACAAAAGGCGGACCGATCATTTGAACGATAAACGTCGTCGCGGTGATGATACTGATGGCTTGAAAGCCCAAGCGGGCTGCCTCGTCCCCCAGCGGCTGCAGCTCATTGTAGATTGACAGGGCCAGACCGATCGCGACTCCGGCTTGCGAAAACAGGCCCATACCAAGGTAGCGCTGGACCTTCGGCTCGGCCCCGGCCAGCCGCGCGCCCGCGTAAGCCCCGCCCCATTTGCCCAGCGTGCGGCCCGCGATATACAGCACTCCCACCAGGCCCATCGCCGGAAGCGCCAGCAGGTCCAGCCGGGCGCCGATCAGCACAAAGAACAGGACATAGATGGGCGGCGTGAACCCGCTCATCGCCTCAAACGCCCGGCGGCTGGCAAAAGGCGCCAAATTGACCAGCGTCAGCCCCATCGCCATATTGGCCAGGATAAGCGACAAACCGAAGGTGCCGGCGATGCCGCTGCAGACAAAGACCATCGAGACGCCCAGCACCAGCACATCGGTCTCATTGCGAAGCCGCCGGGTCAACCCGGAGGTTGCCGCCCCGATCAGGGCTCCGCAAAGCGCGGAGAAAAAGATTTCCTCCAGCGGCACTAAGAGATAGCTCACCCAGGTTCCCGCGGTGCTCGGGTCGTAGAGAATCTTCACCACGGGCAACGTGAAACCGTAGATGATCAGCGAGGCGGCGTCGTCCAGGGCCACCACAGCGTAGAGAATCGTCGTGAGCGAGCCTCTGGCCTTGTATTCCCGCAGGACATCCACCGTCCCGGCCGGGGCGGTCGCCGCCGCCAGCGCCCCGAGGACCAGGGCCAAGGGGGCATTGCGCGTCAGTCCGTAAACCAGTGCCGCGACAATCACCGTCGCCCCGAGCGATTCAAACGCCACCACGGTGAAAATCACCCGGGACAGTCTTCGCACCGCGCTGTAACGCAGCTGCCCCCCGATTCCAAAGCCGATGAACCCCAGAGCCAAGTTGCACAGCGTGGTATACTGATGAACCGAGTCGAAGTCGAAGATGCGACCGAGATTCAGTGCCACGCCCACCAGCACGTAGCCGACCACCTGGGGGGCCTTGAAAACCTTGACCACCCGGGCCCCATAGAAACCGAAAAACACCGCCAGCCCCACCAGCAGAAGAGGGTCAAAACCCCAGCCAACTTCTCTCCAGAAGGCCATAGTGCGCCGCATCCTTCGGGGTGGACGGCCAAGATGGACGAAATCGGGCGCGCGTTCCATGCCGCGCCTCGCAGGGCCAGATAGGTATCAGAGTCCCTTCCCTATGTCAATCAAGGTTCCCGCAAGGTGGCCCGCGCCGGCGAAGGCGGGCTAATACCCGTTCAGTACGCTTAAAGGCACTCGCCTCGCCCCGATTCTGCACCGAGAAGACAGGTCGGCCGGGAAAATCAAGCCCACTTTTCTACTGAATCGCAAAAAACCAATCGCTCCCATCCGGATCGTGCAGAGCGAGAGACTTGGCCGGGAGAAAGATTATTTTATTCGCGTGATTCCGCTCATTCGGGGTCGTTTATGCTTGACAAGGAAGTAGAGAATTCGCGATAATTAGAATCAGATGGGGGACGTGTGGACTCCGCTTGTGCATCACGTAGAGTTCGAGCGCGCGGGTCGTTCCAGTTTCGCCTGCATCGAGGATCAAAGCGCCGCAAGAGGTTTGTCGCAGAAGAACGCCGACGTTCAAGAGTGATCGTTCTACTCGACAAGCCAGGCACTTGAAAGCCGCCGACGAACTCATCTCGGGTAAAGTAATCGCAGCGCGTCCTCCTTCGGCAGCAAGGCGGGGGATTGCACAGGAGTCAGCCGCCGAGGTTTGGGGCGGGAACGTGTCACAGAGTCGGCAAGACGTTGGTGTAACATCACATTTCATGGAGGGAGAACCCGATGACGACGCTCAAAGAAAAGCTATCTGAACAAATCCCTGGTTTGCGCGAGGACATCAGGGCCTTGGTCAAGGCCCACGGAGACAAAGTGATCTCGGAGGTGACGGTGGCCCAGGCGTACGGCGGAATGCGCGGGGTGAAAGCGATGATCTGCGACACCTCCCTGGTGGAGCCGGACAAGGGCTTGATCATCCGCGGCCGGCCGATCGGCGAGATCGCCGACCGCCTGCCGGAGGAAATCTTCTACCTGCTGCTGACGGGCGATCTTCCGGACGAGAAGTCCAAGAAGCAGCTTCAGGACGATCTCCTCTCCCGACGGAAAGTCCCCGGCTACGTCTGGGATGTCATGAAAGCGATGCCAAAGGATTCCCACCCGATGTGCATGTTCGACACCGCCATCCTCGTCATGGAGCGAGACTCGGTCTTCCGCAAACGCTACAACGAGGGCATGGCGAAAACCGAATACTGGGAGCCGGCGCTGGAAGATGCCCTCAACCTGCTGGCCAAGCTGCCGATCGTCGCCGGCGGCATTTACCGGATGCGATTCGGCAAAGGCGACCCCATCGTCCCCGAGAAACACAAGGACTGGGGCGGTAGCTATGCCGAGGCGTTAGGCATCGACGATCCGAACGGCGAGTTTGCCAACCTGATCCGGCTCTATATGACCTTGCACAGTGATCACGAAGGCGGCAATGTGAGCGCCAACACCTGCCACACGGTCGGCTCGGCGCTGTCCGACCCGTATTATGCCGTCTCAGCCGGTCTTAACGGGCTGGCCGGCCCGCTCCACGGCCTGGCCAACCAGGAATGTCTCAAGTTTGTCCTTTCGGTGATCGAGAAGTTCGGCGGCGTGCCCACCCAAGAGCAGCTGGTGGATTACGCCTGGGAACTGCTCAACAGCGGCCGCGTGATCCCGGGCTACGGCCACGCCGTGCTGCGGGTGACCGACCCCCGCTTCACCGCTTTCCTGGGTTTCGGCAAGCGGGTTTGCCCCGAGGACCCGGTGTTCAAGACCGTCGCGCGGATGTTCGATTATATTCCGGACGTCCTCAAAGAGCACGGCAAAGCAAAGGATCCTTACCCGAACGTTGACGCGGGTTCCGGAGCCTTGCTTTACCATTTCGGCCTGACCGAGTTCGACTACTACACGGTGCTCTTCGGGGTGTCGCGGGCCATGGGTATGCTTTCCCAGCTGGTGATCAACCGCGCGCTGGGCACTGCCATCACCCGGCCCAAATCGGTCGGCACCGACTGGATCAAGAAGTTTGTGGGAGCCGCTTAAGCGGCTTAAGGGAAACGAACCCGCAGCTCGGGTCTTACCATCGGAATGAAATAAAGATGGGGAAGGTCTTCAGGCCTTCCCCATCTTCCGTTTGCAGCGCGTCGCCCGAGAGTCTCTTGCAGAAACAATCACCCTGCGGCCAAGGTGAAGGCGGGAAGATCATTCGAGCAATCGCTTGGCGAAACAGAAGGAGCGGGCTTTTCGCTCATGGTACTCTTCGTGATCCGGGTTGAAGCTCGAGTAGTGCACGTCCGGTCCGGACGCCTCCAGATAGCGTCCCTCGCCGACGTACAGAGCGGTATGGTTAATCGTCCCGTTGCGGCCGATAAAGTACAGGGTGTCGCCCCGGCGCAGACCGTCCCGATACCAGCGGGTGGCCACCAGCGAGCCTAAGTACGCCTGCTGATAGGCGTCCCGGGGAAGATTGATCCCCTTCGCTTTGAAAGCGGTCTGGATGAGTCCCGAGCAGTCCACGCCTTTGGCCGTCTTTCCGGACCAGACATACTTTGCGCCCAGCATCCGGGAGGCGATCTGAATCACCTGCTCAATCGTCTCTCCGGGGACATTCGGACGCACTTCCACCCGGCTGTGAGGCAGCGCCATCTCTTCCCCTGTCGGAAGTTCGGCAACGACCGCATCCGGGGCATCGCGAAGCCATTTGAGCCGGGCGCCGGCCGGCACAGACTGCCCCTCAGCCTCCCAGTCTTGCAGCAGATACACTTGGGGGCCGTTCTGGTAACGGGCAAACTCTTCCGCGTTTACCCGGCGCAAACATTGCCCATCAATGTACCCGAGATAGCCTTCCGAGCTGTGGCACAGGAAGTGTCCCTCCTCGGCCGCCTTCAGCAGATAAACCGGGTCGCCGAGCAGACAATCCGTCATCGGTTCCCGCCAGCCCGTCGGCCGGCCATAGGTGAAACAATGAGGAACCTTCACGAAGCCGTACCTTAGCTGTCCCAGCTGCGAGGAAGGCAGCGCCTCAATGCGGTCATCCACCTTTTCGAAGCCCAGAAAGCGCAAGAGGGCCAACAACGTCTCCCGGTGCTCTTCGAAACCGACAAAGCCGGTCAAGCGCACCGTGCCCTCCTCCCACTCGGCCTTCACTTCAACGGGAAACAGCCGGGTATCGTTGACCATTTCGCGCTTGAACAGCTCGATATACTGCGGCAAGCGCTCGGGATCGCCCTCCAGGTCCGGTTGGACTTTTTGGACCAGGCGTTCATAATAGAGTTGCCTTCGCGATCTCCCCTCGACGCCTCCCATCGGAAGCCCCCGGCGAATCTCCTGGGGGTCAATATAGCGGGGCAAGGGCGGGGTGGCCGTCGGAGTCACCGGCGGCTCCTGCGCCCCCGTCGCCATCGTCCACCCGCTTGCAACAAGCATCCCCAAGAGCAATAAGCGCTTCTTGAGATGACCGCGTGTTTGATCCGCCTTAACCATATGCGCCAACTCTCCTCGAGTGATGATTTCCAAACCTGCCCGGCAACTCGCCCGACCGAGGTGCGACCGGGCGACATTGCAGTTAGGCGCAGATTATAGACACATCCGCTCCGAGGGTCTAGTGCCGCTTCGAGAAAACGAACCCTTCGGGGGCGGCAACCGCATGATGGCGCTCAAGGTTCCAACCGTCCTGTGGGCGCCGAACGATCCTTGACATTCCCGCCCGTTGTGATTTAATCCAACGACACTCGAAACGACTGAAGGGGCCTCGGGCAGAATCCGCCATGACGACTTCTTCAAAAAGGCAATTCGGCTGCGGGAGGGAGCATCTCCCGGTGGGCCGGATGAAATTGTGCTGTTGCATGGCGGCGGCACTGGGCCTGCTCTTCTCGGTCGCGGCCGCGGCCGAGTGGCTCGACAGCTACCCGACGGCACTGCAGCTCGCCGCCCAGCGTAACCAGCCGGTTTTTATATACTTCCGAACAGCTTCGGTTGTGGCCTGCCAGGACTTTGAGACCCAAGTGCTCGCCCAGCCGGCGATCGGGTCGGCCCTGAGCGGCTTTGTGCCGGTTTATCTCGACCCGACCCGCAATGAAACTCTGGCGGAGAAACTGGGGGTGTACCGGGTCCCGGCCATCGTGCTCGTCAGCGCCGAGGGAGCCGTGCTCTACAGCGAACAGACCGACCTTTCGGCCGACCGGCTCTTGCCCGCTCTGCTGCAGCATGGGGTCGCCGCTCAAGTCCGCAGCGAGGTCTCGCCGCAGGCCACTCCCCCGGCGATTGAGGCGGCGGTGTCGCCCGAGGTGGAAGAAAGTTCGGGAATCATTACGATGCCGGTGCCCGAGGCCGCCCGGCTGGAGCCTATCCGGATTCGCGCCCGAGCGGTCGGCCTCGACGATCTGCGCTTGCGCTACCGTATGCAGGGCGAGAAGAACTACTTAGTCTCCCCCATGCGTAGGAGTTCCCGGCAGGAGTGGTGGGAAGGAGAGATTCCGGGCTGGATCGTAACCCCGAAGGGGGTCGAATACTATCTCTCCGGCCGGCGGGAAGGCCAAACGGTCACAGTTCCTGCGAACGCGCAACGAAGGCCCTTTCGAGTCAAGGTGCACTGAGAGCGGTGCGCCGATGAACTTCAGGAGTGGAACATGAAGCGATCCCTATGGTGGTCCGCAACGCGCCTGGCGAGCCTGCTTGGGCTGCTCCTCGCGCTGGGCACGACGCCGACCGAGGCGAGAATCATCAAGACCTACCGCTTGCAGGTGGGCAGCTTGAATGAGGCGCAGGCCGCCGAGGCACTGCGTCGACAAGTCATTCCCCGGGTGCCGATTCCCGTCTTCGTGGATGAGCTGCAGGGCGTCTACAAGGTCACCGCCGGGGACTTTCCGACGTACCAGGAGGCGGTCGCTTACAAAGATCGCCTGTATGGAGAGGGTCTGGAGGGAGCCTTTGTCGTTGAAGTGCTCTCCTCCGTGTCCGACCAGCCTACCGGGCCGGTCATTTATCAGGTGCAGGTCGGCAACTTCGGCAGTCTGGTCAACGCTCGCCAGCTGCAAGAGGAGCTTCAAAGGCGGGGCGTCCAGGCGGTCGACATCGAGCGCATGGAGAGCTTCTATAAAGTGCGCGTCGGACAATATCAGAATCGCTCGGACGCGCTCAAAGCGCAGGAGATCCTGCGCGAGGCCGGCTATCCGGACGCCTGGGTGGCCGAGAGCCGGGCCTCGGAGACCCGCGTCGGGCGGAACGTCATTTCCATGGCGCCCGCCTCGGCGGCCTCGATCACACCCCCAAGGGCGGAGATGCGGCCGGAGAGCTTAAGGGCGGACCAACAATTCCAGGTGGCTGTCGGCCCCTATACCACCCGGCCGGTGGCGGAACAAACCCAGGGCAACCTGTTGCGCGAGGGTTTCAGCGATGTCCGCCTGACTCCTTCGGCAGGGATTTTCCTGGTCGAAGTCGGTCCTCCCACCAGCCTGTTGGAGGCCGACACGCTCAGGAGAACGCTTCGGGACAAAGGCTTTCTGAACGTGGTCTTGAATGAACAACCGCGCGCCCCCGGGCAGGAAGCGCCTCCTTCGGAGATTGCCTTAGCACAAGCGCCCGAACCGGCGGTCCCGCCCGAGGTGGCGCAGCGCCTGAAGGAACTCCAGAGCGAGGTGGAACGGCTGCGGCAGGAATCGCCCGTGGAATCGCCGCAGAAAATGGCCGAAGCCCACGTCAAGGCAGCCCAGCGCCTCATGGACTCAGGCCACTGGGAGGCCGCTCGGGACCAATACCAGTTGGCCCTGTCCTACGAGCCGGACAACCCGCAGGCTCTTGACGGACTCTCCGCCAGCCTGAATGCCATCCGCGAGGCTGAAGGGACAAGCAGACCGCTGCTGGAGGCGGCCGAGAAAATGTTGCAGCAGGGAGAGTACAACGCGGCCCGCGTACAGTTCAAACTCATCCTGGAGCAGGACCCCACCAACTCCAAAGCCCTCGAGGGCTTGGCCCGTGCTGAGGAACACTTGAAAGCGCCTCCGGTTGCAAGCCCCTCCCGACCCAGCCCGCCGCCGAGTCCGCCGGACACCGGCGTCAGCCGGCAAATCCAAGCCCTCCTGGAGAAGAGCAATACCGCCATCGCCCAAGGCCAACTGGCGCAGGCGAAAAGCTTTCTCGAAGAAGCCCGGCAACTCCAGCCCGATAACGGACTGGTCGCCGCAGGACTCGAACAGGTCAACCAAATGCTGGCCCGAAGGCAAGCCGAGCAACAGCGCGAGGAACAGCCCGGGCGGCAACCGGCGGAAGAGCCGGGAACCTCCTGGGTGGGCCTTTTCGTCTGGCTGATCTTGATTGTCATCGTCCTGGGAGGAGCCGCCGCGACAGTCTACTTCTTCTTCCTGCGAAAGCGAGGAGCCAAACCAGCGGAGACCCGGCCCGACCTCACGACCAAGCTGAAGATCCTCGGCCTCAAACCCGGAGAGAAACCTTCGCCCAAAGCAGGCCCCAAAGAGAAGAGGGAGAAGCAAGCCGGCAAGCCTCGAAGGGAAGCCCCTTCTCCCGATGAAGACTTGCCCGAGTCCCTGATGAAGTCTGCGCAGCCTTCGCCGCCCCCGGAGGCCGAAGCCAAACCCGAACAACCCAAGACTGAGAAAGAGCCTTTCGCCCCATCCGAGCCTGAGGCGGTTCCCGAGTCCGCCCCTGAATCCAGCGAGGCGGAAGTCGAAGCGGCCTTCGAGGAGACCATCGCCGAAAGACAAGCGGCCCTCGAAGCCAAACCGGAGCCGGAGGGGGAACCGCCGAAGGCACCCGCGCCCCCCGAGAAACCTCCGGCACGCGCCCCGGCCAAGCCCAGCGGCGCCTTGGAGATCAAGTTCGAGCAGTCCTACAATCAACTCCAGGTCGGCGATGAGGTGGACAGCTGGAAAGGCGGCTATGAATCGGCCTCTCTGACCGTGTCCCAGAACCGGCTCATCGCCGGCGCAAACCACTACCTGAAATTTGTCAAGGAGCCTTGCGCCGAAGAGACGCTGTACTGTATGCTGATCCCCGAGGCCGGCCCGCGGCCCGTGTTTGAGTTCGAACTGTGCTGCCTCGGCGTTAACGAACACCCGATCGGCCTCTACCTGGAAAGCGTCGACAACGAAGCCGTCTCGGTTCCGATGACGTTTCACACCGACCCGGAGACCCAGCAGGTCCGGTTCACGTTGGAAGAGCAGACACTTGAATACGCGCCGGGCGATTGGAAGCATATCCGCTGCGAGATTGACTTGGAGGGCAACCGGTATTCGGTGCGCGTGGACGGCAAGGAGGTCCTGACCGATGCTGCCCTGGCCGGCTCGGTGAAGAACTTCGACATGATCAGCTTGAAAGCACAACCTGAAACCGAGGGGACCCTGTTGCTCAACAACTTGAAGGTCTATTCAACCCAGGAAGCTTAACAGCGATCTCCCAAGCCCGAGGCCGGGCTTCGGGCGACGAGCCAAGCATCAGAAATCCCGGTTCAATACCAGCAGGCGCAACTCCGTCATTTCCTCCAACGCATACCGGATGCCTTCCCGGCCGAGGCCGGAGTTCTTCACGCCCCCATAAGGCATGTGGTCGATCCGGAACGTCGGGTAGTCATTGATGATCACCGCTCCAACTTCGAGCTCATCGAAAGCCTGGAAGGCGTGATGGAGGCGATGCGTGAACACCCCGGCTTGAAGACCGTATTCAGACCGGTTGACCTCCTGCAACGCCTCCTCAAAATCGGAGAAAGGCGCCAGGACGGTCACCGGGCCGAAGACCTCCTGGCAACTGACTTTCATCTCCGGGGCCACCTTGGTTAGCACCGTCGGCTCATAGAGCGTTCCGCGCCGTCGCCCCCCGCACAATAGCCTGGCTCCTCCGGCCACCGCCTCTTCCACCCATGCTTCGACCCGCTCGGCCTCGCTTTCGCTGATGAGCGGCCCGCAGATCGTGTGCTCGTCCAGAGGGTCTCCCGTGCCAAGACGGTGCTTCACTTCTTCCACAAAGCGACCGCTGAATTCCTCGAAGCGGTCTTGATGCACATAGATGCGCTGGACCTTGATACAGATCTGACCCGCGTAGGCATAGCTGCCAACGACCAGGCGAGGCACCACGCGCGCCAAGTCCACCCCTTCGTCCACCACCGCCGCCGCGTTACCACCCATCTCGAGGCAGACCTTCTTTTTGCCGGCTCGGGCTTTGATGCCCCATCCCACCGCGGCACTGCCGGTAAAAGTGACCATCCTCAGCCGGTCATCGCTGACGAGCGGTTCGACGACCGAGGCCGGGCAAGGCACGACGTTCACCTGCCCCGGCGGCACCCCGGCCTCATGCAGGACCTCGGCCAACAGCAGGGACGTGACAGGCGTTTGACTCGCCGGCTTGTGAACCACGGTGTTGCCGCACGCCAAAGCCGGGGCCCACTTGTGAACCACCAAATTGGAGGGGAAATTGAACGGGGAGATCGCAAGAATCGGCCCCAAAGGAAACCGCTTCGTCAGTCCTTCTCGACTTCGCGCGGCCGCACTGAGCGCCAGGGGAAGGACCTCCCCACCCAAGCGCCCGGCCTCCTCCCGGGCGACCCCGAAGGTGAAGAGGGATCGTTCCACCTCGCCGCGGGCCAGCCGAATGGGCTTCCCGGCTTCCCGCGCGAGAACCTGCGCAATCTCCTCCTTGCGATCGGACAAGCCCTGCACCACGCGAGCCAGGATGTCCATCCGCTCGTAGGGTTGCATGCGCCGGGTGGTCTCGAAGGCTTCCTGGGCCGCCTGCACCGCCTGCTCAAGATGCTCGGGACCGGCCTGATGAACCATCCCGACCGCGCTGCCATCGTAGGGATTCCTGATCGTTCTTGTCGTGCGGCCGCTCTTCCACTCGCCGCCGATAAAGAGAGGATATTCCCGGGTGGCTGAGGGCATGTTCGTCTCCCCCAAGACGATTCGACTACCGGTTGGGTTGGTCGGCCGGTCACTTCGCCGCGCTCGCGACCTGCGCACCGCGTTG
>Ga0209164_1002208_pt1 | contig 21553 bp, 27 predicted proteins | sample MTBNYHSulfiMetaG_FD_187458 | JGI IMG/M metagenome (GOLD analysis project Ga0209164, IMG submission 187458) | Enrichment culture microbial communities from rom New York Harbor, USA that are MTBE-degrading - MTBE-NYH (New York Harbor Sulfidogenic)... | ecosystem: Environmental > Aquatic > Marine >... | reverse complement strand
CCACACGGCCCTGAGTCCATTGTCGGGCGATAACCGATCGGATCTGATTCAGTTCTTTCGATCCGATTTGTCTGCCGCGAATGATGAGATCCGTACCCATGGTCTTGCCTCCTTCCTGACAGGAAGGTAGCAAGCCCAATCTTGGAACGCAAGGGTTTTTTTAGAAACGCGTAATGCTCCCTTTCACCGGAGTCGCTTCGCTCCCCGGTGAACTCGGCGTTGGGTGAAGAAATGAAACTATCCAATGTACATGTGATGACTTCCCGTTTTGAGGGGCTGGTTAATTCGATCAAGGGGATCAGTTCGTTAGCCACGCTTGCTCCTGTTCGATACAAACCACTTTTCTCGTCATATAACTCCTGTATAGACGCATTCCGAGATACGTTCCCACAAGAATTCAGTTCATTGGGTCTTGAACCTCTACCACTGTACGGCCCAAATGGAGAGGAACGCTTCACCCAAGGAAAGCTGAGCACTCTCCTCCATCAATCTGAAACCATCCTGGCTATACTAAAAGGTATGCAACCAGCTTCGGCAAGGGAATCCCTGGCATGGTACTGGCACAATACGCATTCAAGCGTCCTGATTTATTTTGCGGTCCTCCTTTTTGGTGTCTTTGTCGCAGGCACACTATTTTCTGAAACAACCCTGTACAAAAAGACAATCGGACCCTTCATAATTGAATACATGTCCCTCAAAACACAGCAGCAGACAAGCACAACAGCCAGCGAACCACCAACACAAAATATAACACCGAAGAAGAGTACAAAGTAGAGGGAAACATAGAAGCTAAAGGATTCCAAATTATGAGACCTCACCCAACAGCAGCTTCGAGCAGACGCAGTATGCGCCGCTCAAGCTCGACGTTGGGCCATTGAGGCTTTGAGCCAATGGAGTTAAGGGTGAACCATGGCTGAATATCTTAATGAAGCATTAGTTGATTACAGTGGAATAGGAAAAACAGTAAACGATTTACTGGCAAGATTTTCTATTTTGCAGTTTTTAGATTTTTGCTCCTTGGTTGAAGGAATTATCTTATATGATCGGCTTATAATGGTCGGTGGTATAAGCAATGTGGTAGGTGGACCGAATGATAATGTTGAGGACAGATGGAATGAAGGGTTAAAAATATTTTTGGATGAAAATGTTATTGTCAAAGAAAACCAAAGATCAAGACCGCTGAACATTGGGCAAAAACCTGATAGAGATCAAATAGATAGAGAATCAAGCTATAAGCTTGGTTATACTTTGGTTGACGCCTGGTATGAAACTGGTAGGTTATTAGGTGCTGAAAAATTATACAGAAAACCATCACTTCCGCTTCTTCGGCAAAAACCATTTTATGAAAAATCCGCGCATGTTATAGAGGATCATTCTGTGTGCGACCTATTTGGTAAATACAGAAATCTCAAAGATGTATTATCAAAGATACGGAAATCTTCAATATTGCCAACCGTTCAATATATTTCTGTACCTATTCCGCCATTGCCACTTTTAGTGGTTCAACGCAGCAATTCAGTATATGATCTTTTACGTTCAACTCTTGAGGTTCGACACGAATACAGTAAACTGAGGATGTCGTTAAGTGCATTGCGGCAAACCCTTGCTGATCTGACAATACCACCAAACGAAAAATTGAAAGCTATTGCATCGTGGTCAAACGCATGGACCACGCTAAACAAATATGAAAACCAGGCAAGTTTTTTTGAAATGGCTACAGCATCCAATAATATGCTTGATGTAACAAAATCACTTGATGGTATAGGCCTGGATTCTTTCAAATGGTCAAAAATAATTGAAATAATGATAGGCAAATTTGAAAAGACATTTTATGAGTGGAAGATAAGGCAGCTTCATAAATCTGCTAAACATTATCTTTCAATCCCAGAGAGCATGTTTGCTTCTGAAATCAAAAGGTTGTTCGCTTATCAAGTAACTAGTAGTGATGTTAATGTGTTAAGGCAAGCAGGAATTGAATTCGCCATGTAATATTAGGCCCAACAAGGCTTTTGCAGCGGAGCGCAAAAAGCGCGCGCCCGCTGAAAAGCAACGTTAGCCGGACAAGTACATGAAAGAAGAAGCCAGCATCAAGGCGAGAGTCGAGCGCATGCGGGTCCTAGCAACCGACCGGCAAAGCATCGAGCAGCATCAGGAGGCATGTGCAATCGCACAGACCGTAATCCACGATACGGTTGGCGGCGCTCATCCGTTGATGCGATTACTCCAGGAGGCCGCCAAGTCGGGCGACTGGACGCGATTCTTCGGCGCGAACCGCGGCGTGTTGGCCGCCTACGACGATGGGGCCCTGCCCGGTCCACGCCTCAGAATCGCCCATGAAATTGAAGGCGAACTTCTGGAGATTGCGCAGGCGCAGGTTCAACTCCCTCTGTGCGGAATGTGTCAATGAAAATGAGACACGCCATACGATTAATTACTGTACCCCCGCATCGCTCGCCGACGGTTTGTTGATCCATAAGGCATCGGGTAAGGGGGTAGGTTGTGGTACGATGCGCTTGAACCTTTTGGGAAAACGCTGGAAGGCCTCAAAGAGGACTTCTTGGCGTTGTTTCTGAATGGTCTGGGCATGGCCGTAGTGAAGGCTTTCCGGTGTCATCATGGCGATCCCGGAATGATGGTGGTGCTTGTTGTACCAGTTAAAGAAAAACCGACAGAACGCCTGGCATCCTCGATGGAACCGAATCGACCAGGAAATTGCGGGCAGTATTTTAATGTCTTGAACTGAGATTCTGAATAGGGATTATCGTTGCTGACGTATGGCCGGCTGTGCGTCTTGGTAACGCCCAAATCAGCCAGAAGTTGGGCAACCGCCTTAGATTTCATGCTGGAACCGCGATCAGCGTGCAGCGTCAGTGTTCCAGGTTTGATGTTTTGTTTGATGCAGGTCTCCTTGATGAGCTGTTTGGCCAACTCACTACTTTCAAGGGGGGCGTGTTTCACCCACATTGACACAGAGGGCAATGCTTTTACAGCGGATCGCAAAAAGCCGCGCTCGATGAAAAGCGTTGGGCGGCGATCATGGACGCCTCTTACACGGCTTCAATGAGTCAGTCGAATGTAAGATTAGTTCCTTAGTCAGGGGTTTTTTATGAATGACGTAGCGGTTGCATTTGGCCTGACTCTGTTTGCGGGAATGGCAACCGGGGTCGGCAGTGTCATCGCGTTCACCGCCAAGAGAACAAACTACCGGTTTCTCTCGGTGGCAGCGGGATTCTCGGCTGGCGTGATGCTCTACGTTTCGTTTGTGGAGATCTTTTTCAAGGGCGCCGAATCCCTCTCGGAGCGTTTCGGGGATTACGCGGGGAGTTGGATCAATACAGCCTCCTTCTTTGGCGGGATGCTGCTGATTGGACTTATCGACAACCTGATCCCGTCCGCAGAGAACCCCCACGAAATCCACTCGGAAACGGAGACACGGCCGCTCCACGACCCGACGGCCCCGATTCCGGACTTCGATTCCGCAACGACCATGCCCTTGAGGGGCCAAGGCTCTCACGATCACGGCGCTGATCACCGTAAGCTGATGCGGATGGGGCTGTTCACCGCGCTGGCAATAGGAATTCACAACTTCCCGGAAGGATTGGCCACTTTCCTGGCGGCCCTGGAGGACCCGAGCCTGGGCGTGGCTATCGGCGTGGCGATCGCGCTTCACAACATCCCCGAAGGGATCAGCGTATCCGTCCCCATCTTCTACGCCACAGCGAGCCGTAAGAAAGCCTTTTTTTACTCTGTGCTCAGCGGCCTGGCGGAACCGATCGGGGCCGGCATGGGATACCTTGCGATCCGGTTCTTCTTTGGAGGCAGCACCGGGGTGATTCCATCGGAGATCATGGGCGTCCTTTTCGCGGGTGTGGCGGGCATCATGGTGTACATCAGCCTGGATGAATTACTTCCAACAAGCAGGGCTTACGGAAGAGGTCATGACAGTCTTTACGGACTAACGGCCGGCATGCTGGTGATGGCGTTGAGCCTGTTGTTGATGCAGTGATGAAGAGAGAATCGTCAACCAGGGCAAGCGTGTGACGGCGCGGGGTGCGCCACCCGTGATGCCCTTCATGAGGCAGCTACCCGGAAAGGAGAATGCAATGGCCACCATCTCCAAGATACGAGCAATGGAAATCCTTGATTCCCGAGGGAATCCGACCGTACGTGTGTTCGTCGAGCTCAATGACGACACGTGTTCCTCCGCATCTGTCCCTTCTGGCGCCAGCACGGGCGAAAATGAGGCCCTCGAATTACGTGACGGTGACAGCTCACGATATGCAGGCAAAGGGGTTCTCAAGGCGGTGTCCAATGTCAACGAAGTCATCGCCCCATCCTTGATTGGATTGGAAGCATCCGGGCAAGCCCTTATCGACGGACGAATGATCGAGATCGATGGAACGGAAGATAAATCGAAGCTGGGGGCCAATGCCATCCTTGGCGTCTCCATGGCTGTCGCTCGTTCGGCGGCTCAGTCCGCACATATCCCCCTCTACCAATATCTTGGCGGCGTCGGAGCGAGACGATTGCCGGTCCCGTGTATGAACATCGTCAATGGCGGCCAACATGCAGACAACAGCGTGGACTTCCAGGAGTTCATGGCCGTTCCGATTGGCGCCCCTACGTTCCGCGAAGGGCTGCGTTACGTTGCCGAGACATTTCATGTACTCAAGGGTATTTTGAAAGACCGGAGATTATCGACGGGTGTGGGCGACGAGGGAGGCTTCGCACCGAACTTCTCAAGCAATGAAGACGCAATAGAAACAATCGTGCTGGCGATTGAAAAGGCCGGTTATAAGCCGGGTGAGCATATTGCAATCGCCATGGATAGCGCAGCGACGTCATTTGTACTGGACAAGGATGGAGAATACGACCTGAATCGCTCACGGGCCGGAAAAATGAACAGTGATGACCTTATTGCACTGGCCGGCGAGTGGATTGACAAATACCCGATTGTGCTCTGGGAGGATCCTTTGGCAGAAAATGATTGGGAAGGGTTCAAGCGTTTTACAGCCCGACATGGCAAGAGAATCGAAGTTGTCGGGGATGACATCTTTGTCACCAATACGCGGTATATCGCAAGGGGAATCAAAGAGGGTACAGCGAATTCTGCCCTTATCAAACTCAATCAGATCGGAACCGTATCCGAAACGATCGAGGCCGTTCGAATGTGCCGCGATTCAGGTTGGCGCTATTTCCTCTCGCATCGTTCCGGCGAGACAGAAGACGCCTTCCTGGCCGATTTTGCCGTCGCTATGGACGGGGGGCACCTGAAGACCGGATCGGCTAGCCGAAGCGAACGTATTGCGAAGTACAATCGTCTGCTGGAAATTGAGGAAGAGCTTGGGAAAAGCGCTCTATATTATTGGAAATAGCGGACGCTTCGCGCGCATGACAGAACCTTTGGAGCGGAACGCAAAACGCCGCGCCGCTGCGAAGCGAACATTGGGCAGATAAAATGTATTCAATAAAAACTGAAAGACTCCTTCTCTCAAATTTAAAAGACTCCGAGAAAGCCCCATTAAAAAGCATGCTCAGCGATCCCTCTGTAATGAGGCATTTATTTGCTGGCAGGCCCATGTCATCAGAAGAAGCAGATGTTTTGATCGATCAATATTTCATGAAACAAAACGACAATACTGGATTGGGGTCTGTTTTCGATTTGGCCGAGAAGAAGTTTATCGGATTTGCCGGCATTATACCATGTGAATACGTCGATACTAAAAAAGAGTTCGAATTCGGCTTTGCATTCCAGGACATCTCATGGGGGAAAGGCTATGCGACAGAAATTGGGAGAGCGCAAATAGACTACGCCTTTAAAAACCTGGACATTGACCGTTTATTCGCTTTGGCCCATCCAAACAACGTCGCATCGAACAAGGTATTGTTGAAGCTGGGCATGAAAATGCTCAAGAATATTGAAATAAGAGAACGGGGCGCAAGAATGGTATACACCATTGAGCGGTGTGCCTGACAAGATGCTGCACCGGACGGTCATTCCGTACTTCTTTTTATCGAGCAATTGATTTTGGTAGATCGGTTAGACAGGCTTTTGTACAACGCAGATCGTCGTAGCAGCGCAACAGCCAAATCACAATCGATAGGAGGATCATGAAATGAGCACTCGGAAGCCGCACCGTAGTATTCTATGGCCGAAAGGCGCCCTTCGGGCCATGGGCATAGCATTGGCGTCTGCTTCAGTCGCGATTGGGGTTGTGGCGATTGTGTTGGCGGATAGCGCTTCCGCAGCGAAAAGAGTGCCGCCGTGGCAGGTCCGGGAGATTGCCGAGAAAGCTTACTACTATGGCCTGCAGCAGGTGATCTACTATGGCCAGCGCTGGACCATTACCCAAAACGATGACCCAGGAAACAGTGCATACTCGGGAATCAATCGGTTTTTTTGGGTGCGCAAGAAGATCACACCGGACTTCTATGTAGTAACGCCCCAATCCACCACGCTCTATGGCTCCGGTTTCATCGATCTGCGGGAGGAACCGGTTGTGATCGAGATGCCCGAGATCACCGATCGTTACTTCAGCCTGCAGCTTATGGATCAATACGGCATCTTCCACACCGTTGTGGGGAGCCCCTTCAACGGCACCCGGAGCCGGAAGTATCTTTTCGTGCCGCCCGGATATGACGGCAAGCTGCCGGGAATTTTCCCCGCCACCGATATCATCTTCTGGCCCAGCGAAACCGCCTATGTGATCGTGCGAATTGCGGTGGAGACCGGGACCGACGAAGAAATCGAGCAGATCAATGAATATCAGGACCAGATCACGGCGACGCTCCTGAGCGACTGGACGGCCAACGACAACACCGGCGTACCGCAAACCGAACGCGAGATCGTCCAGGGCGACTTTGCGGTGTACCCGCGCATGCCGGAAATCGCCATCGGTCAGGTCGACGAACAGACCGCAGAGGACTTTTATACGATCCTGAACATGGTCATCAACGACCCAAGCATGACCATTATGTCAGATTCCCTTGCGGAGATGCAGATGCTCGAACGACTCAAGTCGATAGGGATCGGTCGAGGCCTCGCTTTTGATTGGGATTCGCTCCGCCGCAACACCAAGGCGGCCATGGAGGCCGGATTCCAGGCTGGGTTCGACAGCGTTCGCAAGGCGCTCACGACAGGCCTGGTCGATATGAACGGCTGGCAGGTGGCCCGGGCGGAGGGTGACTTTGCAACCAACTGGATCGATCGTGCGGTGATAGCCGATGCCGGATGGGGCGCTTGTGACAAGGCCATTTCCCATCTCGGGGCGTTCCGGTTCACCGACGCAGACGGCGAGCCGTTGAACGGCTCCAACACCTATACGATCACCTTTGACATGAGCAACTTGCCACCGGTCACCGAATTCTGGTCGATTCCCATCTACAACGCGCAGGGCTATTTTGTGGCCAACGAGATTGACCGGTACGAGATCAACAGCTATATGCTGGAGCATGGCGATCTGGTGGTGGAGGACGGCAAACTGGTGATCTATGTGCAGCACAGCAAGCCCGAAGACCCGGACCAAATCAAAAACTGGTTGCCCGCACCGGAAGGCGACTTCCGTTTCACAGCCAGGTTCTACGGACCTTATCAGGCGGTGGTGGATGGCAGCTACGAAATGCCTGTTCCTGTGAACACGGGGCCTGCCAAATAACAGTTTCCATTCGGAAATAGTCTTTTTGGCCAATCTCGGCGTCAAACTGCTCGTTTGCTTGTGCGGCGACCTACAGGTCGTCTCCGCGCAAACGCTTGATTTTCTTGATATTGGCAAAAAATCCTCATTTCCGAATTGGAAACTGGATTGTACCGGGAAATCATTTCCGGATGGACACCACCTAATACTTACTAAGGGGTGTGATTGGCCGTTGTTGCCAAGCTGGGGAGCTGCCGGGCTGAGCGGCATGCCGTGCAGCCATCTGACGCCGACTCACTCGCCACCCAGCGGATGCGTGGCGACATGAGGGAGAAAGGCGATGAGGATCCTCGGCAGGTTAGCGTATTCAGTTGTTGGAGAAAATCATGGGATTGTTCGAAAAATTCGTATTGCAATGCAGAAAACCTTCAGGCCGATTTGGTAGATTTGTCGGAAGATCTATGAATTTTGGGCATACTAAAGTTAGACAGTGGGGGCTTAGTCATATTTCCATTAAACCGAATTCATGTATTCTTGATATAGGCTGTGGCGGAGGAAAGACCGTTAAAGATATAGCTTCATCTATATTAAAAGGGAAGGTATACGGAATCGATTATTCTGAGGATATGGTTCGCTTATCAAAAAAGGTAAATGATAGCCTGATAAAACAAAACATTGTTGAAATAATGTATGGCACCGTTTCTTCATTACCATTTCCAGATAACATGTTTGATTTTGTAACGGCATTTGAAACATATTATTTTTGGCCTGATTTAATTAATGATTTAATAGAGGTAAAACGTGTATTAAAACCAGGAGCATTTCTTTTATTGGTTAATGAAGTATTTAAAGATGATCAATTTGAAAAACGAAATAGCAAATGGGTCAATCTACTTGATATGAAGATTCATACACCGGATGAATACAGAGATTTTCTGTCTGAAGCAGGATATCAGATAAAAAAAATAAATAGTCTGCCTGAAAAAAATTGGATTACTGTAGTCGCGCAGAAAATCGAAAGCTAACAAATGCATACACCCGACCATCCCCGCCGTTCGTTCCTCACTCTGGTTTAAGCGGTTGATGCCGGCAGAGGAGGAGTACTGTGAATGAAGGCTACTAATGGGGCACCCGCCACTGTTGACGAATATATCGCCACTTTCCCGCCTAATGTTCAAGATTTGCTGAATCAAATACGAGGTGCTATTAAGAAGGTCGCGCCCGACGCCGAAGAGACAATCAAATATCGAATCCCCACTTTCGTGTTGAACGAGAATTTGGTGCATTTCGCTGCACTCCAAAACCACATAGGCTTCTATCCAACCCCATCTGGTATCGAGGAATTCAAACGCGAATTGGCTGAGTACAAGTTTGCGAAAGGGTCGGTCCAGTTTCCCATCGACAAACCAATGCCTCTGAGTCTGATAGAAAAAATTGTCAAATTCAGGTTAAATGAGGCGAAGGGGAAGTCAGCGGTCAAGAAAGGGAAGAAATAGATGCAACACAATTCAATTCGGAAGCCTTGCAGTATAGCTACGCATAACACGTCGCTCCAGCCGACGAGATGAACCGTCACATACGAACTGTTATCGTGGCACCTATGACCACAGCCGGTAAGGCTTATCCCACTCGCGTGTTTTGCGAATTTCAAGGCCGAAAGGGTCAAATCGTATTGGACCGGATTCGCACAATGTAAGCGTCAGACCAGCCCATCTTTCTGATCGAGCAGATCTGGGGTATCCTCCGTTTCTGAACCGTGCGGCTGAAGCGCCGCCATATCAGATGCAGAGGAGGATTCCCCGTGACACAAGTAGATCGCCGGGTGCATTGGAGCAGGATCATGCAGGCCCAGGCTGCGAGTGGGCAGACCATCAAGGCCTTTTGCGCCGAGCGTAAAATCAGCATCTATCAGTTTTATGCCTGGCGCCGCCGCTTGAAAGCCGGCATCCGCCACCAGCAGAAACCCGGAGCATTTATTGAGCTGTTTCCCGCCAAGGATGAAGGGAACGCCCCGATCCGGATCCATGTGGGAGACCAGCTCTGGGTTGAAGTGCCCCAAGGGTTCGACCCGCCAACACTCCTTTCGATCATCGAAACTCTTACCAGAATCGGTCAGGGCGCATGCTTGCCCTGAGCGCTGTCAACCATATTTATCTGTACCGGTCTGCCTGCGACATGCGCCGGTCTTTTGACGGACTGTGCGGTTTGATCCGCTCCGAGCTCCGAGCCGATCCTCTTTCAGGGTCTCTCTTTGTCTTCTGTAACCGCCGGCGCACCATGGTCAAGATTCTCTATTTTGAGGGTGACGGCCTGGCCATATGGATGAAACGGCTCGAACGGGGGCGTTTCAGCCTCCCCCAGCGGGCCGCCTTAGACGGGCGGATTGACCGCCGGCAACTGATGCTCCTGCTTGAAGGGGTTACACCAAAAAAAGTAAGCAAACGCTATGTTTATCAAAGATAAATATTGACAAATGATTTATTTTATGCTTTATATCGTGGCATGGTATCGACCTTGCCAGAAGCCATCGCGCTCATCCAAAAGCAGGAGCTTCAGATCCAGGAACTGACCAAACAGCTCCGTTCCAGGGAACTGTCCCTGCGCATGCTCCAGGATCAGGTCGAGAAACTCATCCGCCGGGTCTATGGACAGCGTTCCGAAAAAAGCCATCCCGATCAGCTCATGTTCGATTCCCTGCTGATGGATGTATCCGATCAGCCTTGTGTCCGTGAGCCCCTGGTGGAACTGCCCGAGAGCAGCCTGCCCCACAAAGCCAAACCGAAGACCTCGAAACGGAACCATCCGGGCCGGCTGCCGATTCCTGAGCACCTCGAACGGGTCGAGATCCTCCTGGACATCCCCGAAGAGAAAAAGATCTGCCCCGAAACGGGCGAGCCCCTCAAGCAGATCGGTTTCGAGGTTTCCGAGAAGCTGGAGTACCGTCCCGGCAAGCTGATCGTCAACGTGTACAAACGCCCCAAGTACGTCTCCCCGGACAGCACAGCCGACGTGGGCGTGCTGACCGCCCCCATGCCCGACCATCCGATCGAGCGGTGCAAGGCCGATGTAGGGCTCCTTTCCTACATCATCGTGAGCAAATTCGCGGATCATCTCCCGCTCTACCGCCAGGACGGGATCTTTGAACGGGAGGGGGTCGACATCCCCCGGGCCACCCAGAGCAGTTGGATCATGCAAACTTACGAGGCGGTCAAGGTCCTTGAAGACGTGCTCAGAGCGGCCGTGCTCGAAACCGACGTCCTCTTTACGGACGATTCCATCATTCCGCTCCAGGTCAAGGGCAGCGGAAAGGTAAAAAAGGCCCGGCTCTGGGTTTATGTCCGTGGCGGACCCGATCCCCCGTTGGTCGTTTTCGAGTTTTCCCTGGATCGAAGCAAGCAAAGGCCCTTGAATTTCCTGGCCGGCTACCAGGGCTATGCGCATGCGGACGCCTACAGCGGCTACGATGAATTGTTCCGTCAAGACGGGATCACCGAAGTGGCCTGCTGGGTTCATGCCCGCAGAAAGTTCGATGAAGCGGTATCTTCTCGTCCGCAGGAAGCGACAGAGATCATAGCCCGCATCGCTAAACTATATCTGATCGAGAAAGAATGCATTGATCTTGACCCGGTTGAGCGTTCCAATGCGAGGTGGATTCATGCTGCGCCGGTCATCGAGGGGATCTTCGCCCGGCTCGAGGAACTCAAGGCGGCGACCATTCCCTCTGAGCCCCTTCGAAAGGCCATTGACTATACCCTGAACCAGAAGGCGGCCCTGAAGCGATACCTCGAAAACGGCTGGCTGAAGCCCGACAACAACACGGCGGAAAACGCCATCAGACCACTCGCGCTCGGACGGAAGAACTGGATGTTCGCGGGCAGTGAGCGTGGCGCGAGAGCCGCAGCGCTTTTCCTCGGCCTTATCCAGTCCTGTAAAGCCTGCGACGTCAACCCCTGGGAGTATTTCAACGACATGCTTCGCCGGATCATGCACCATCCTGTCAGCCAATTGCGGGAACTGCTCCCTGATCGGTGGCAGCCTATGGCAAAAGGCCAGAACGGTTTGATCCTTTCCTCCGGTTCGTAAACTCCCGCTCTTCATCTGGGCAACCCGCGTTCCACGGAGCCTGGCGGCAAAACTTCATGGTTGCCGCCGGGTTTTCCTGGGGGCCACCCGCGCTCGTGCCTATCGAGATGATATGCTTACCGTTCCTGTGAAAAAATTTCTGCAGTCGAAGACCTGCACCGTCGTGGCAACGTCATGAAAATGGGACGTTTCCATGACCCACTACCACCGATGCCGCCGATCTTACACCTATGCGCAATCCTGAGCCAGGTGGGTAGCTCTGACGCTTACCGCACAATTGACAAGTCTAGGCTCATAAAGAAAGCTGGTACAATTGACCCTTAAGTTCAGGTGGAAGTCATTTCGACGCTGCAATCGAAGTTTGCGTACTGAATTTATCGACAACGGCATCAAGACGGACGGGCTGAATGCACGGGCCGTTTCGAGCTTTCAGGTGCAATTATCGTGTTCCCCAATTCAGCTTCCATTCCAACCCGCCCGCCGCGTTCGGCGCCCGCGCCCCCTCCAAGACCTCCAGCTCCAGCCCGCCTTCCTCCCGGAAATCCCGCAGGTCGCTTCGATGACGTCCAGCTCCGCCGGCGCCCTTTCGAGGCCGCCTCCGCCTATGCGGGCGAAGGTGAGCGTCCCGTCGGCGGCGCAAAGAATTGATGTTGTAAGATTGGCAATTTAGAATGCAAGTATATACTTATTCAGAAGCTAGACAAAGGCTTGCCTTGGTGCTGGAACAGGCCGAAACTACCGGTAAGGTGCCAAGTCGAACAAAGGACGGCCGAACTTTTGCACTTGTACCGGAAAAAGCTGCCTCATCTCCACTTGATGTAGCCTCTATCAAAGCAAAAATCACTACAAAAAAAATCGTGGATATCATTAGAGAAGGAAGGGAAAGGTAGAACATCATCCTTTAGCAGATGGCGCTAAGACCGCAGCGGCTGCTGGGGCAGGTGTTATCCGTACTCATTAAATCAAACAGATGCCTCTGATTGGTTTGCTTGAATAGCATTCTGTGCGGCGTGAACAAGAAATGAAGATCGTGACATACCGCGCTTTCTAGCTGCAGCATCGATTTGTTTAAGAGTCATTTCGGGAACGGTAATATTGACCCTGACCGTTCGGGGCTTGGCATCCGGGACGCCAACGACCAGATAGGCCACAGCATCGGCGAAATCGGGATCGGCCATAATCTCTTCGAGCTTTGATGGGGCGGGGAATTTTTCTCCATCTTCAATCATGCCTTGAATATGGAGGGTGAGAGCCTCTTGGGCCATGTCCTTAGCTTCGTCGATGTCTTTCCCGGCCGTGATGCAGCCTGGAAAGTCGGGAAAGGAAATGCCAAAGTCACTTTTGGGATCTTTGTGTACGATTGCGATGTAGTTTGCCATGGTTGCACCTCAGCTAAACTTGATTCCCGATTGGCGCTCGATGCTTTTTACAGTACCAATCGGTATGTCCTTTTTGGGGTGTGGTACGGTAACCCGCCCATTTTTGTGTGGATGCCGAAATTGAGAATGGGAGCCGACTTTTGCCACTTCGTTCCAGCCGTTTTGTTTGAGAATCTTGATAATTGTTCGACTATCCATGATGTGTATTTATACACATTAAAGCAAGCTGTGTCAACCAAAAAGGTCAGCGGATAACGATGGGTTGCAGCGGGCGGCCCACTGCGCAGCCCGCCTTTGAACTGTAGCGTTATGCCCTTATCCAGAAAGGAGAATGCAATGGCAACCATGTCCAAAATACGAGCAATGGAAATCCTTGATTCCCGAGGGAATCCGATCATACGTGTTTTCGTCGAGCTTAATGATGGCAAGTATTCCTCTGCATCTGTCCCTTCTGGCGCCAGCACAGGCGAAAATGAGGCATTCGAATTACTTGACCGTGACAGCTCACGATATGCAGGCAAAGGGGTTCTCAAGGCGGTATCCAATGTCAACGAAATCATTGCTCCATCCTTGATTGGATTGGAAGCATCCGGGCAAGCCCTTATCGACGGACGAATGATCGAGATCGATTGAACGGAAGATAAATCGAAGATGGGGGTCAATGCGTTACTTGGCGTCTCCACGGCTGTTGCTCGTTCGGCAGCTCAGTCAGCACATATCCCCCTGTTTCTAAGCGTCCAACCAGGGGACTGACTAATGCATACACCCGACCGCCCACGCCATTGGTTCCTCGCTCCGGGTGTAGCCGGGGTGTCGGTTTCCAATCCAAGGAACTTGACAGCTTGTAGCCTATTGGCTACAATGCTCGTTATGATCGAAATCGCCAAACCGAGACCTTTGCTAAGTGCCTCGATGGCTTGCGTGACCTCCGGGGCCGGGCTCGCATTCAGGTGCGGATCGAGCGTCTGGCGACTGGGAATCCGGGGGACGTGAGGCCGGTTGGCGAAGGAGTCTCAGAGCTGCGGATCGATTATGGACCCGGCTACCGTGTGTACTATACGCACAGGGGTCAAGCATTGGTCATCTTGCTTGCTGGCGGAGACAAGCGCACCCAAGCCGGCGACATCGAGACTGCCTTGCGACTCGCTCGCAATCTATAGGAGCTATTATGCCAAAGACAAAGACCACACGCTACGATGTTGCCGAGCACCTCCGTACACCTGAGGAAACGGCAGCATACCTGAAAGCTTGTTTTGAGGAGGCCAACGGAGATGCTGCTTTCATCGCCAAGGCTTTGGGGGATATCGCCCGCGCCAAAGGCATGTCTCAGGTAGCGAAGGATGCTGGCCTATCTCGTGAAAGCCTGTACAAGGCTCTTTCCGGGGAACGGACCCCGACCTTTGACACGATCCTCAAAGTAATAGGAGCGCTTGGATTGAGAATTCATGCTGAACCTGTTGCTGCAGATTCAAAGGCCGAACGCCTGCATCAACCTCAAGCGGATTAAAACCGGCAGTTTTTCCATTCGTGGTTGCTGCACAGATTATGCGATTCATTCGGCATAGCATGACAAAGAGGCAGGCCATGAAGAACAAAATTGAAATCCGAGCACTCAATCACGACGAAACTCTTGCAGTAATGAATGTGGAAAAATTCGATTTGCTGACATCCAGCTCCGCCGGCGCCCTTTCGAGGCCGCCTCCGCCTCTGCGGCCGAAGGTGCGCGTCCCGTCGGCGGCGCCGGCGCTGATCTAGAGGATGCGGTCCTCTCCGGGATGGATTTCGAGGCCGATCGCAGCGGAGGAGAGGCGGAGGCTTCGCTGGTACTCATGTCAGGTGGTTGGCCTCCGAATGTATGCTTAATTTAGCAGGAAGATATGACTTGAATTAGCATGATAGCCGTGCTATTGTCATTCCATGATACAATCCTTCAAAAACAAAGCGACGGAGGAGATTTTCAACGGCCGGTCAACCAAAGCTGCGAGGAAAATTTGTCCGCAAAGCCTCTGGGCGATCGCGTTTAGAAAACTTGATAGGCTTGATTCTGTCCTGACTCTTGATGAATTGCGTGTTCTGCCCGGAAATCGATTGGAGGCGCTGTCGGGTGATAGAAATGGACAATACAGCATCCGCATAAACGATCAATATCGTATTTGTTTCAGTTGGACCGAAGCCGGGCCTATGAATGTTGAAATAGCGGATTATCACTAATAAGTACAACCATGAGGAGCTGCAATGATACGGATACCTACTCATAGGGCACCAACCCATCCTGGCGAAATGCTGTTGGAAGAGTTTTTGAAGCCTATGGGCATAACTCAGCGAGATTTAGCCAATGCGATAAAAGTACCTTATCAACGCATCAATGAAATTATCAACGGGCGGCGTGGAATTACTCCAAGTACGGCCTTAAGGCTTGCAAAGGTTTTTGGTGTGTCAGAAGACTTCTGGATGAATGTTCAGCTGAGATGGGATCTTTATTTCGCTAAGAAATCTGAGTTCGACGCCCTGGAGAATATTAAGCCGTTGCCCCTTGGCGGTCTTAAAGCAAATAGCTCAAGCGCCGAACATGGCGTTGGAAACTGACCGGTGCTGCTTTGCCGCTAGGCCCCGGCAGGCCAACTTGACGTTCGGCGCCCGCGCCCTCTCGAAGACCTCCCGCTCCAGCCCGCCCTCCTCCCGGACATACCCGCAGGTCTTTTCGATGACATCCAGCTCCGCCGGTGCCATCTTCACCTACGTATCGCCGCTGTCTGGGTGCCGATGGGGTGCGTTTACGGGATCGCGAACTTTCTGCCCGGAAAATACTAGCTGCCGGGCTGCAGTTTTGCGGAGCTGCGGCCGCAGGTCGCTCTGCCTATGTTCATCGGGGTCCTGTGCGGCCCGCTGGCCGGCTTCGCCACGGGGGCGTCGGGCGACATGCTCGGCTATACCTTTGACCCTAAGTCGGAGGCATTCCATCAACCGCAACCCAGACCCATAGAGAAGGGCCGCCATGATCCAAAGGACTCCATCGAGGCAGGCGAGAATGGCCCTAACCTCGTCCCGTGTGAAGACGACAGGAAGTCGGCGGGGTCTTTTGGCCCGTTCGATGCCGTCGATCCAGCCGCGGTTTTTCTTGAGCACGTTGCGGTAAAGGAACAGGATGGCGCAGAGCGCCTGATTCTGGGTGGAGGCCGCCACCCTTTTTTCCACAGCCAGATAGCTCAGGAAAGCGCTGACCTGGGCTTCTCCCATTTCCAATGGGTGCTTCCGGTTGTGGAAGGAAATGAGCCGCTTGATCCAATGGACGTAAGTCTGTTCGGTGCGATAGCTCATGTGCCGGACACGAAGCGCAGCCCGGACCTGGTCGAGGAGTGTCGGCTTTTCCATGGCATTTCTCCCGGGATGTCTACCCGCGGGTTTCGACAAGGGCCTTTCAGTAAGGCGGCCTTAGATGGCGGCGGACGCCCGGCACCCTCCGTATGTACTCGAGTGGATCAACTTGGCGGCGCGGCGGACGGGGGCACTTGAAAAGGCGGAACGATCGGGAAATGGCGAACCGAGGTGGGGGCAATGCTCTGGAACTTGCTGCGCTCAAAAAACTTCCAGTTATTTATACAGCTATCACTTGTGAATATCAAGATCCGATTGCGTCAAATTTGAAGCCTAGATCCCCTCAGGATCGGTTTATACGACACATCAGCCGCCTAAATCCAATAGGCAGCCAAATCGAGGTTTTTCGCGGCTTCAATTGAGACGTCGAATATAAAGTTCGCCAGGAGATATATATGTCAAAACAGAAACTGGGGTACCTGATCTTTGACCTTCCGAGCGATCATGAAGTCGAAAGTGAACTTGCTACGGAGTGCAAGACAATCCAGTCGATAATTCATAACAAAGGAATGCGGGCAAGAGTAAAACGCATTTGTGTTGCATCGCGGGAACGATTCATGAACTACCCCACATACAAATATTCTGTGCAATTTGTACACATAGCATGTCATGGCGGCAAATCAGGAATTGGCATGCTCGGGGGTACGGTAAGCTGGGCCGAAGTGTCCAAACAAATAATTAAACATATCCGACCATTATCAAATGATGAGCAAAGGATAATATGCTTTTCATGCTGTCATTCCTTAGATGAGTTTAAAAAGACAAAAACTCATTTGCATCCATATTTTACAGGTGCATATATTTTCACCGAGGAGAGCGTGCCCTTCGCAGAATCGATTACAGTGTGGTCAATGTTTTATTAAAAAAAACGTCTTTCAAGGCCGCATGGGGTTATCGTTGAATCAATCAATAAGTTTATTGGACGCGAACTGATCTCTTTTAAAAAGTACTAATGTGGCGAACAACGGCATACAGCGGATCGCAAAAAGCGTGCGCCCGCTGATGCGGAACGTTATGCAAAAAGGATATATCTGTATGAAACGATGTGATTGGGCTAATTCAAACCTGTTGGAACATTATCATGATGAAGAATGGGGTGCGCCAGTACATGACGACCGAAAACATTTTGAAATGCTGATACTGGAAGGCGCTCAGGCAGGGTTGAGCTGGGAAACGGTGTTACGCAAAAGGGAGGCATATCGTGAGGTGTTTAAGGGATTTGATCCTGAGAAAGTCGCACGTATGACTGATGGTGAACTCGAAGAACAGTTGAAAAATCCCGGGATTATTCGCAATCGCCTTAAAGTGTTTGCCATGAGAAAGAATGCGATTGTATTTCTAAATATACAGAAAGAATTCGGCAGTTTTGATGCGTACATTTGGCAGTGGGTTAATGGAAAATCGATCAATGGGAAACGCAAGACGATCAAGGATGTCCCTGCAAGAACAGCCGAAAGCGATGCACTTTCCAATGACCTCAAAAAGAGAGGAATGTCGTTTGTTGGTTCAACAATCATATACGCCTATATGCAGGCTGTAGGCATAATGAATGATCATTTGGTTTCGTGTTTTCGATATTCTGAAGTAGAAAAATTACAGTAATCATGCATAACCTTGCTCTTTCAGCCGACAGTCTAAAGCCTGCGGCTGAAGAGCCCGTTGGGTCAATCGACTGGCGAAATTGGCAAGTCGCTCCGGTGAGGCTGCGAAAGTGATCAATAAACGAATCGAGAGAAAAACATCACGAACCGCTGAGATGACTTGCCTTTCACGCGCGGTGTCATCTCTGGAAAAAGGAGACCATTATCACGGCGACGACCATCTTGCCGTGTGTCTTCTCCCAAGCTTTATCAGGGTGCTCATTCACACTTCTCTATGTCGAAAGTTCTTTGTCCGCTTCCTTGTGCCCAAGGGGGTTTATGAGTACGTTATCGCCCGAACCAAATATGTCGATGCCGCATTTCGGAGGGCATTGACTGAGAGATTCGACCAAATCCTTCTGTTTGGCGCCGGCTTCCCCCTGATGCAGCACGTGATCTCAAGGATTTTTCTTCACCGCTTCGCCGCTCAGTCCCAGCGCTACGCGGTGGATCCCGGTTTGGCCAATATCAAGAAAATCAAGCGTTTGCGCGGAGACGACCTGGTGGTCGCCGCACAAGCAAACGTGCAGATTGACGCCGAGATTGGCCAAAAAGGCCATTTCCGGATGGAAAGTAATTAAATCAAACAGATGCCTCTGATTGGTTTGCTTGAATAGCATTCTGTGCGGCGTGAACAAGAAATGAAGACCGTGACATACCGCGCTTTCTAGCTGCAGCATCGATTTGTTTAAGAGTCATTTCGGGAACGGTGATATTGACCCTGACCGTTCGGGGCCTGGCATCCGGGACGTCAACGACCAGATAGGCCACAGCATCGGCGAAATCGGGATCGGCCATAATCTCTTCGAGCTTTGATGGGGCGGGCAATTTTTCTCCATCTTCAATCATGCCTTGAATATGGAGCGTGAGAGCCTCTTGGGCCATGTCCTTAGCTTCGTCGATGTCTTTCCCGGCCGTGATGCAGCCCGGAAAATCGGGAAACGAGATGCCAAAGTCACTTTTGGGATCTTTGTGTACGATTGCGATGTAGTTTGCCACGGTTACACCTCAGCTAAACTTGATTCCCGATTGGCGCTCGATGCTTTTTACAGTACCAATCGGCATGTCCTTTTTGGGGTGTGGTACGGTAACCCGTCCATTTTTGTATGGATGCCGAAATTGAGCATGGGAGCCGACTTTTGCCACTTCGCTCCATCCGTTTTGTTTGAGAATCTTGATAATTGTTCGGCTATCCATGATGTGTATTTATACACATTATAATAGGCTGTGTCAAAAAAAGTCAACGGATAACACGTCGCTCCAACCGGCGTCAGGCCTCGGTGCGGCCTCCTCGGCTGAGCTTGCCGTTGGCAGAAAGCGGATCAGGGTATAACTCACACGATTCCCAAGTTTTTCTTGACAGAGGCCGCTCAGGTACCTACAATGTGCATACAGATGTTTCAAGGAGATATTTCATGAGGGCACGTATTGTAAAGATCGGTAATTCAAAGGGGATTCGGCTGCCAAAGCCGATTATCGAACAAGCCGGTATAGCCGAGGATGTCGAAATTGCTGTGGAGGGTGAAACAATCATTATTCGCCCCATTTCGACACCCCGTGCCGGTTGGGATCAGGCATTTCAACAAATGGCCGAAAATGGTGACGACCTGCTGGTCGATGCCGAGGAAGCGGTATCGCATTCTTGGGATGAGACAGAATGGCAATGGTAGTCAGACGTTTTGATGTCTACTTGATCAACCTCGATCCTACAGTGGGATCGGAAATAAAGAAAACTCGTCCCTGCCTGGTCATTTCACCTGACGAGATGAACCGTCACATACGAACTGTTATCGTGGCACCTATGACCACAGCCGGTAAGGCTTATCCCACTCGCGTGTTTTGCGAATTCCAAGGCCGAAAGGGTCAAATCGTATTGGACCGGATTCGCACAATTGATAAGTCCAGGCTCATAAAGAAAGCTGGTACAATTGACCCTCAAGTTCAGGTGGAAGTCATTTCGACGCTGCAATCGATGTTTGCGTACTGAATTTATCGACAACGGCATCAAGACGGACGGGCTGAATGCAGGGGCCGTTTCGAGCTTTCAGGTGCAATGATCGTGTTCCCCAATTCAGCTTCCATTCCAACCCGCCCGCCGCGTTCGCCGCCCGCGCTCCCTCGAAGACCTCCCGCTCCAGCCCGCCTTCCTCCCGGACATACCTGCAGGTCTTTTCGATGACATCCGGCTCCGCCCGGTGCCATCCTCATTGACGTATCGCCGCCGGGCGTCTATGATGGCCGCGGGATCGGCGAGGCAGTCTCCGCCTGGGTTCACGTGAACGGTAGAGCTGTGCGGCCGATGTCGTCGGACCGGATCGATCCCATCCCCGTCGACGATTTTCATCCACTCTCTCAGGAAGCGACATGGCCAGGATCATATCGGTGCATTCATTCAGAGGCGGAACGGGGAAGTCGAACATCTCGGCCAACCTGGCGGCCGTCTATGCCATGCGCGGGGCGAGGGTCGGGGTGATCGACACGGACATCCAATCGCCCGGCATCCATGTCATCTTCGGCCTGGGCGAGGAAGAGATCGCGTACTCCCTGAACGACTATCTGTGGGGGCGGTGTTCCATCGAGCAGACGGCCTGCGACGTGAGCGCCTCCCTCGAAGGGCGCTGCAAGGGGGCCGTCTATCTGATCCCCTCGAGCGTCAACGTCGCCGACATCGCCCGCGTCCTTCACGACGGCTACGACATCAACCTCCTGAGCGACGGGTTCAGGGCCCTCATCGAGGGGCTCGAACTGGACGTCCTGATCATCGACACCCACCCCGGCCTGAACGAGGAGACCCTGCTTTCCATCGCCGTCTCGAGCGCCCTGCTGGTCGTCATGCGTCCGGATTATCAGGACTACCAGGGGACCGCGCTGACCGTGGAGGTGGCGCGCGAACTGGAGGTCCCGAAGATGCTGCTCGTGATCAACAAGGTGCCGGCAAGCTTCGATGCCGGACAGATCCGGTCCACGGTCGAGCGGACCTACAACTGCCCGGTGGCTGGGGTCATCATGCACTCGGATGAGATGATGACCCTCGCCAGTCAGGGGATCTTCATCGTCCGCTATCCAGGGCACCCCGTCGTCGCCGAGTTCAACCGCATGGCGGATGCCCTTTCAGGTTGACCCGATGGCTTCCGTCCGTCCGCGCCCGCCCCGCTGGAGTTTGAAGATCGCCGCTGTCTGCGTGGCGATGGGGTGCGTTTACGGGATCGCGAACTTCCTGTCCGGAAAATACTATCTGCCGGGCTGCAGTTTTGCGGAGCTGCGGCCGCAGGTCGCTCTGCCCATGTTCATCGGGGTCCTGTACGGCCCGCTCGCCGGCTTCGCCACGGGGGCGTCGGGCGACATGCTCGGCTACGCCTTCGCGGGCAAGGGCCCGCTCTTCGCCCTGCACTGGAGCTTCGCCAACGGCCTGATGGGGCTCATCCCCGGACTGGCCGGCCGG
>Ga0209164_1002207_pt1 | contig 21561 bp, 26 predicted proteins | sample MTBNYHSulfiMetaG_FD_187458 | JGI IMG/M metagenome (GOLD analysis project Ga0209164, IMG submission 187458) | Enrichment culture microbial communities from rom New York Harbor, USA that are MTBE-degrading - MTBE-NYH (New York Harbor Sulfidogenic)... | ecosystem: Environmental > Aquatic > Marine >... | reverse complement strand
ACTCATCGGATCGTGCCTTCGTTTGAAGTCACCCCATCCCGCCGGTTCTATGAGCCCGTCGGAGATTTCGGCGATTGCCTCAGCGTGGCGCCATTCAGCCATGATCCCTTCGATCTCTCCCGAGAGTGCCCGGTCCTCTTGATCCATGTGGGTTGCTGCTTCGAGGCCCAAACGAATCGCCACGGGGAACTTGTAGATTGCACCCACCCGGTATCTGGGGCTCGACGGCTTTCCGAGGACGGACCGTCTGTGAAGTGCCCCATCTGCGGCGACGGACGCCAGATACCCTTCGGTCCCGCCCGCGTCCGTTATGGACTCCGCAGCGGAGAGCGCCGAGTCCGTGCTCCCGCCTGTCTCATTGATGAGTGGCAGGGCTCGAGCAAGAAGGACCATCGCATCGCCATCTCTGACCTCCTGGAATCCGGCATTCTGGGTCCGAACACGGAGGACGGTCCCGTCGGATTGTCCGGTGGCGTAGCAGAGAGCTCGGGCCGCGCTGGCGGTGATCTGTAGGGGCGTCCCGGCTCCAGTGGCCAAGTCGATGACCGGCTTCCTGGTTTCCTGATGCACGTGCCGAAAGACGAGTGAAGAATAGAGCGCAGAGGCCACACCTCCGCCCACCGCTGCCCCCCAAACGGCCACGAGAGGAACGACGGTCGCCGTAGCCATCCCGATGAGGAAGTTCCTCCTGCGACGAAGGAGGTTGCGCGCAAACCTCCAACTCACCAACTCCCCGAGAGATGGACCGCCTACTCTGATCAAGGAAAGCCCTGATCGGTGCCGCAGGAGGGAGATCTCCCCAGTCGACTCCTGGATCAAGGCTGTCATCGAAAGGCGGGCGCAGTCCTCAAGCACCTCCCACCTCTCTTCAAACGGGCAGAGGTTCCACTTCCCGCAGGCCGGACACACTGCCCAGAGCCGTCCCCGCTGGAGGTCGAAGGCGACCCTCCGGCCTTGAGGCATGAACTCCAACACGTGGTTCCTGCCAAGTGACGAGTTGCAAAAGAGGCATCTTGCGTACATGCTCAGGCAATACAGTCGATGGTCGGCATCGTCACCCCATCGCCATTCCGCTGCAGCAAGATCGAGCTGCCCCATCGGGATGGCCGCCCCCCATATCTCATGGGGTAGATTCGCCCTGATGAACGCTATCCGGCCCCGCATCACCATGCTCGCCACCGGTGGGGCGGCGATGGCCGCCGCCAGGCCCATCGGGCTGCAAGACGTTCTCTCCGCTTGTTTCGGGCTCGAAAACGCTGGTGATCGCAGGGCGTGGCGTTCTGTGCACCCGCAACTCGAACACATCCGGCCGAGAGTAATGGCCGGCAATGTCCAACTGCCAACGGGGCCCCACCAACTGGCTGGGGCTTACTTCCGCGTACAGAATTCCCTCCGCTTCGAGCAACGGGCCCGCGACAACCTTGCCGTCGGGATCTGCAATGAGAGAATGACCTGAGTTGACCCAGCCGTCGATTCCGCTGAGATATTCGCTCTTGAAGGACCACTCATCGGGAATGTCATCCTTGTGGAATGCCTGACAGCAGCTCACGACGAAACAGCGGCCTTCTTTTGCTATGTGCCGCATCGATGACGTCCATGGCTCACCCCGATCCCAAGTGGGGGCCACGTGGATCTGTTCCCCCCACGCCGACAGAGCATACCGCGCGAGTGGCATGTAATTCTCCCAGCAGATCAATCCACCGACGCGAGCGAATGAAAGGTCATAGACCTCGAGGTCGCTGCCATCGCCCCGGGCCCACACGAGGCGCTCACCAGCCGTAGGCACGAGCTTTCGATGACGGCCGCGCAACTGCCCTTCGGCGTCAATCCAGACGAGGCTGTTGAACAGTGACCCATCGCTACTCTCCGAGTTGCGCTCGGTGACGCCTATGGCCACACAAGCGTGTGCACGAGCAGCCGCGTGGGCGATCCGAGAGATGGCCGCGCCAGGGACCGTTACAGCCTGGCCGTGAAGGGCCGTGTACAACTCGCGCAGCGGATGTGTATGACCCGGAGGTATGAACCACACCCACAGCGGGTACGCGGGCAGGAATCCCTCCGGGAAGACCACAAGCGAAGCACCGTTGTCTGCGGCCTCCTGGATCAGGCGGCACGCCTTGTCGACGCTACGATCAAGATCAAGGAACACCGATGCTGCCTGGACAGCAGCAAGCCTCGTGGAGATGGTAGCACTCATGGTGATATCATGGCTTGAGCCTGGCTAACGTGATTCCAACGGACGCTCGTAAAGCAACTCCCAGAAGAACCGGCGCCCATCGCGTAGACTTCTCTTACGGGAGCACATCTCGCACCAACTCCTGCCCCGTTGGTAAGATCGCGCGCTCCTCATGTTCGACTTGCTGTAGCGTCTAACGTTTCGCCCGCTGCCGTACCCGCCGATCAGGCGCTTACCCTGAGCCGCCCTCATGTTCGATGCTTCTTCCATCCAGAACGTCACCGGCGAAGGGCCATGAGCGGAGCGAATGAGCGGCATGCCCTGCTGTTATCCGGCATTCAACCACCCCGCGGTTTCTCGATCCGGTGCAGAACCACGAAAGGGACATCGAGCTCGTCCCTCCGTACTCCAAGAACGTAGTCAGCGCCGATTTCGTGCACATGGAGTTCCTGGGGCATCGCCACCTCACCCAGCCACCTTCCCTCAGGGCCAAACACAGTCCATCTGGGGACCCTTCGGGTCCGGCTCCAGTCCCAATCCGGGCTGAGGAGCTCCTCAGCGGACGGATACCCCTGGACCCAGAGATGCCCGTCACGCGCCACGATCAAACCCCCAAAGAGGGGCATGGAATCCGCGAACGCCATCTCGTCCAACCGGGCCTTGAATACCTCTTCCATTCTTGCCTTCATTTCGGGCGGCGCGTTGGACGGCACATTCTGATCCATGGTGCCAGCGCTGAATTCTCGAACCAAGTCCTTCAATCTTCTCGGGGTAGGCTCCTGGGAAACAGGGATGCGAATGATTCTATCCACCCCCTCAACGCCGACGTGCTCAAGTGAGTACACGTTTGAGAAACCGTACCAAAGGCCGGTTGGATCGATGTCAACGTGCCCAGTGGCTCCAAAGGTGACGGAGCCCCGCCCCTCACCTTCGTTGTTGGCCTCATGGTGGTTAAGACGTGCAAACTCCCCGAGGTGATCTCCGCCCGGATCGAAGAGATGATACTGCTGCTCCACAACGCTTCGGCCGGGAGGCAGGTCGGAGCTTTGGGGGGAGTGGGAAATGAGGAAGGAACCGTCTTGAAGAGAACCAGCTACGAAAACCCCTAGAAGATCATTCCAGACCATGGGCGGGGTCCGCACGGTGCGTCCCAGATCACCGTCAGGTCCGAACACGACCAGCTTCGAAGCTTCGTAGTCGGCCGCAACGATGGAGTCACCTTGGATCACCCCAATGATGCTCAAACTCCTGAACTCGCCGGGACCCTGCCCCCTTCCTCCCGCGGCGAACAGAAACCTCCCCTCTGAATCAAACACACGGATCTCTCTGGATATGCCCTCCGCGACCACGATTCGCCCGTCGTCGAACCGCATTGCACTTTGGATCCTCCCGAGGTCAGTGCCAGGCTCAAGAGCATCTCGACTTCCGATGATCAGGACAGGATCAGAAGCGATCGTCCACGACGTTTCGCGATTCCACGCAGGTGCGGAACTCTCCGCAATCAAGGTCCCAGCGCTGTCCCGGACCGAAAACTGCCCCTGGACCTGCTCACGCGGAACGTCGACCGTGCACCCGACGATGAAAGCAGCGTAGGGGATCCATCCAAAACGGTGAAGATTCCAAGTCATCCTGTCTCCTGGAACGATGTGTTGAATGCCGGTTGACCGTCTCGGGGTTGCCGAACTTCCCGGCCTGGCGCGGCTCGTGCCCCGCACGAGGCGTGACAGGCTGTGAAGTTACCGCGGAGGGGCGCCGCCAGGCGACCCGCAGCCGGCAACCCTCTCTGTTCGGCGATCGAGGCGCGGGAAGGGCGGAGGGACCCAGCCTCCCGGAAGGGTAGCATGCACGGAATGTCAGCGACAGGGCCTTGCGGCAGCCTTCTACGATATGCATAGTAGCCGAGATGCCGGTCCACTCCGCGCTCCGAGAGGATCACGATGAACCGCACTCAGGCCTCCCTCTTCGTTCTTTCCATCTTGCTCTTGGGCTGTGGCCGCGCTCCCGTCGGCGAGGGCGGTGCCGTGGTGATGCGCCTGGGCGACACCATCCACGTCCACAACCTGACGCCCCTGTACTCCGATGCCGCGATGCTGGAGCCCGAACTCCGGATCGGCATGATGGAGGGCCCTGACGAGTACCTCTTCGTCAGTGTCAACGCCCTCGCTGTGGGTCCCGGAGGTGAGATCTACACCGGGGGCGTGAGGGAAGAGGGTGGGATACGTCAGTTCAGTCGAAGCGGGGATTTCGAGAGGTGGGTGGCGCGATCGGGTCCGGGGCCGATGGAAGTGGGGCACGTGTCCGCGCTTGCGGTGGATCAGGATGGTGTCCTCGCCGCCCGGGACCGGTCCACTCGACTCGTGAAGGTCCTCTCTCCTGGAGGGGGAGTGCGGACGGTCCGGGCTCCTCCAGATCCCGAGCGATACCACGAGGATGCTCTTCATTTCCGGGAGGATGGGTCCCTTTGGGTGGGGATCAATCCACCCTACTTCACCTTGGAGCCAGTCCCCTACCCCCGCCCCATCTATGCCAGGATCTCCGAGGCGGGGGAGCTCGTGGACACCATCTTCGCTCCGGCACGACTAGGGGAACGATGCCTCCCGGGGGATAACCGCTATGCGTCGGGCGTATGGCAGGACAAGAGGGACCCTTGGTTTCCCCTGGGCAAGTGGGCTCTGGGGCCCGATGGCACCCTGGCCCTGGGGTGTCCTGCGGACTACACGTTCGACGTGATCCAGGAGGGTCAACGGGTACTTCGGATCAGCCGGGAGTGGACGCCGGTGCGAACGTTCCCAGGGGAGTACGAATACTGGGGCAGTGCGCCCCAAATGTACTCCTGGGCTTTGCAGCTCCCCCCCTTTCCGGAGCGTCGACCCGCGTACGCCCGGATCATCCTGCCGGGAGACGGCCGGGTGTGGGTGTGGCCGGTACACCCAAGCAAGAAGCACGAGGAACCGGCTCACCGGGTCGCCACCTCGGGCCGTACCCACTACTGGTGGCCAGCCACCCAGGGCGCCTTCGACGTGTTCAGGGAGGACGGGCGGTGGCTGGGGAGCGTGCAGCTACCGGAGGGGCTTCATTACAGCGGCTACCTCCCACCGCACGTCGTCATCCGAGGTGACACCGTCTGGGCCAGGGTCCAGGACTCGTTGGATGTGCAGTACGTGGTGCGGTACCGGGTGGTCTGGCCGGAGGGGGGCGGGAAGCCCTGAGGCGACGGATCATCCTGGTCTTCGGTAAGGGAGCTTGGGATGCGCCCGACTCTCCGTGACCCCCTAAGCAGCTCCCAAGCGGCACCCGGTTAGCATGGGGAAGTCGTGATCGCGGGAGGGTGGGCGGCTGCCCCAAGTTGGGTGTTATCCGCAGGTGCTTGCAGGGAGTCAATCTGACCCCTTCAAGTCATCTCTTCCGGCGATCTCCACTTTCAGTTCAGGAGGGGGCCGGCCGCTCAGTGTCCGCTCGGCAGGTTAAGCCTCAGCTTGACCACGTAGGGCACGTCCAGGCTGTCCCGCGTCACGCCGTAGAGGACTCCTCCCCGAACGAGGAGCGGGTCTGCCTGGACCGCCACCGGAAGGAGAATCCGTGCCAGGAAGACCCCGGTGCTGTCGAAGGCGTCCACCGCGGTTCCGGAGTTCGGGACGTCCGTTGTCCCCGGGAGCACGTAGACCGATCCGGTCTCGTCCGTGAGGATGCGGTTCACGAGGCGGAACCCATCCGCCCACGGTGCATCCGTGGGCTCCTCGGCGGGAAAGGAGAAGGTGAGAAGGGTGTCCCCCTCCAGGGTTCTGCGCCAGACCTGATAGTGGTCGTTCAAGGCGAACCAGACCGAACCCTGTGCATCGATGGAGAAACGCATGCTCGGGATTATAGCCCGTCGATCTGTATAGACATTTTCGGGAAGGTCGTACCGCAGGGGCGGAAGGGTGTCCAGCAAGCTGCCGTCCTCACGGAACCTGAGTGGCCATAAGGTCACTTCGAACCGGCTCCTGGCCCGCTCGTCGAAGCTCACACTCCCGTCGGGGTGGATGATGAACGGCCGGAAGATGTCCCACTCCACCAAGTTGCCCGAGCGGTCGAATCCCGCACTCCAGGGTCCCGCCACCGTGTAGTGGCGAAAGGGTCTCACTTCGAGGAAGGTGCCGTCCTTCTCGAAGAGGGAGAAGCGCGCGTTCCGGCCCTCCCGCACCCACAGCCTGCCCTGCGGGTCGAAGAGGATTCCGTAGGGTGCGTTAAGCTCGCCGGGGCCCTCGCCCTTCCTCCCGAACGCATGGGAAAACGTTCCATCAGGATGGAACACCCGCATGTCATGGGCGAAGAAGTCGCTGACGTAGATCTTGCCCTCTCCGTCCACCTCCAGACCCGTCACCACCCCGAACTCCTCGGGCCCGCCGGAAACGGCTGTGCCGATGCGCAGTTCCTCGCTGGCGTGGATCAGCCCCCGCGTGGAACCATCGAGCCAGGGAGGCACGTTCGTCACTACACGCAGGCCGCTGGGCAGTGTGTCGATGATGGCCCCGGAGGACCCCCGAGCAGGCGGGTCGCAGCAGATCAGCGCCAGCAATGCCATAATCCCCATTATCCGGTTCAATGACATGCTCTGTCCCATCCAGTCCTTGTGGCTAGATATCTTGCCCTCGGCTGAGGGATCTCCTCTCCCCAAAGACCAGGACTCTTCAGTCGGTTTCCTGCGTCGTCCCCTCCTCTCAGGGGAACGTGCACTTGCGGATAACGTTCAGGCGTTGCCGGCGCGGCGCTCCTGCGCCGTGCTCCCTGAAGCGAGCTCCGCGAGCGAAAGCGGCAACGCTTTTGTTATAGGAAGTGGCGGTTTTGGGGTCCCTCCGTCACACATTTAGATGAGGTCAAACCTCGACCGGTTCTCTCTCCTCCCCCAGGTCCTCAAAGAGTTGGATCAGCACCTTTCCCTCTGGGAACTTCGCGCTGATCTCTAACTCTCCCCCCATGGCTTCCACGAACCGCCGCAGCGAACTCAGGTACATGTCCGTCCGACGTTCGAGCTTCGAGATCGTGGCTTGGTTCAGCCCCAACACCTCAGCCAACTCTTGCTGCGAAAGTGCCCTTGCCTGGCGAAGCTCCTGCAATGGCAGCTCGGCAAGCATTTCTTCCGTTCGCTTCCGGATCCGTTCCTGCCTCTCTGGATCCATCTTTTCTCGGAGTTTCCGAAAGCTCGTGGCCATCAGATCAACCCCTCCTCTTCAATGATCTTTAGGTGCTCGTCATAGAGGTCATCGGCCCGAGGAACAAAGACTTCGTACCATCGATTGTCTCCGCTCTTGTCACCAGCGATCAGCAAGATCGCCACCCGTCTCGGGTCAAAGGCATAGAGCGACCGAAAGGGGCTTCCGTGCACCTGTGTCCGGAGCTCCCTCATGTGAGAATGCCGAGATGAGGTCACCCCGGAGCTATACGGGAATGGAAGATGCGGTCCCAACTTCTCCAAGAGACCAATGGTCGCTGCAACCTCCTCTTGCTCCTCGGCTGTCAGCTCGTCAAACCACTTCCGCCATTCATCGGTGACTTCGACCTCGCATGCCATCTAATGAATATGCCTCATGATGCATAACCCCGCAACGCTGACCCTGTTCCCGTCTCCCTACCCTCGTTGTCCCCACCGCCATTTCCTATAACTTCTCACTCCCGCCCGCCCGTCCTTGGTGTATCTTTGTCCCTGGTCATTCCCGAACCTCCCGCCCCCATTCCCATCAAGAGACCCTCTTGGTGAGGGCTGCTCGCAGCCGTATCAAGCTCCTCGTCCAAAGGTGCAAGCCGCTCATCCTCCCATGGATAACACCCTTGAGCACCCGGCGCCTCGGGAGCCTTGCTCCACAAGTGCCGTCTCTCCGGAGGGTGAGAGGGAAGGGGGGGGCGCTCCCCCCGGCCCCCTCTCCCTACCTCATCCCCCCACCTTCACCTTCACCAGCCGGGGCACGTCGAGCTCGCCTCTCCCGACGATCCAGAGCCAGTCGTGGGCGGCGTCCCTGATGACGTCCCGCCGGGAAAGAGCGATCTGGACCACCGGATTCCCCCGCCGGTACGGCCAGGGTGTTGTCCTCCGGGAGCACGAGCGCTGGAGCCAAGGCGTAGACAGCCGCATCCCGTGTAGGTGACCTATCCCGCAAATCGCTCCCACACCATGAGAAGAAGAAAAGAGATGAAGGAGATCGCGAAGACCGCCAGCAGAACGTAGACGCATCCCCACCGCATCCTGCTGCTGGTTCGGCTCTCGTACGTGTCCTCTTCCACGGGAGGAGATCCGGATTGAGCATCTCGCTTCATCGTGCCGCCGTTCTTTCCATTCGGATGCTACGCCGATCCCGGCTCAGTTGGAACACGTGCCCCCTGCGGAATCGCTCAGCCCCGTGCTCCGTCCTACGTCACCTTCTGAACATGCCGACGCCGAGAGTCCACCCCGGGCCCCCCGCAGGTCAATGGCACCGAAATCTCCGGTCCAAGGCATTCCCAGGAAGAGCCGCCTTTCCCCTGACGTCTGACTAACGGCCGTCCCACGGGCTCAGAACAACTCCAATCGTAACCTACGCACCCGCTCTCCCCCACGGTATAGGGCATGTTGACCTATATGGAGGACCTCCCCGGGAGGGGCTGGAACGCCCCGGCGTCCCGCTCCCGCGCTGGGCCTCTCAAGCCCTGCGACCCTTCGCTCCCTTGGGCGCAACCCGGTCCTAGCCGCCATGTCCATCGTAGCTGTGCGGAGCCCGCCTCCAATCACGAGCCCCATCACAAGATTCGCCACGGCCAACGAAAAGCCCATGGCCGTCAGCACCCCGAACCAACTCCAAACGTCAACCTCTTCCGAAGATCCGGGGGCGGCGTCAAGCGAGATGCGATAGCGGCTGGCCGTGTAAGGTACGACGGCGTGCGGTTCGAGCTTTGTTCCACCGTCGGGCGTGAAACCGAGCCTCAGATAGAAGTCCCGAGCACGCTCGTTGAGATCGACGACCCAGAGAAACACCGACACGAAGCCGCGGTCACCCGCCGTTCGCAATGCTTCGAGGCAGAGTCGCCTGCCGTAACCCCTGCTCCAATGCTCAGGGTGAACATAGAGGGTCGGGATCTCACCGTCAGTCACGGGATCAAGGTCAGGGTCAGCTCCGGGGCGAACGGTACAGAAGCCCACGATCTCGCCATCAACTTCTCCGACGATCACGTCGATGTCCGAAGGGAGGAGCCATTTGCGCCATCGCTTCACGCGCTCCCCAGTGTTGCGAGGCGTCTCCGGCCACCCTTTGACCCGACCGAGGTAGGCTGCTTCGAGGCCGGACCAGTGGACAGCTTCGATCATCTCCGCATCCGCGCCTGTCCCGGCGCGGAGGAGCAGACGGCCATGACCTGGGTCTACGTCGCTCTTCGCCACAGGAATCGCTCCCAGCCGTAGTGGATTCCATGGGAGTCGTGGCGCCCTCCGACTCCCCATATTCTACCTCCCCCTATTCTACGTTCGGCGGTCCGGACCCCGGATGGTCCCGCTGATTCCTGTGAGCGTCTCTGGGGTTGCCGAACTTCCTGGCCTGGCGCGGCTCGTGCCCAAGCGCACGGCGGACTCATCCGGACGGTGACTCGCCTGCCGGCTCAGCTCGCGTCCGCAGCCGGTCCTCCATCTCGACGAGTCTGATCTCCAGCCGCTTGATGGCGTGCTCGATACGGTGGCGATGGAGCATCTGCCAGGCAAACGTCTTCGAGAGCGTGGCCCACTGGAGGCAGCAGACGAGGAGCGCCGCGAACAGGAGCTGGTAACGGATGTCCTGCGCCCTGAAGAGCAGGAACACGCTGCCCGCGGCGAGCGTCGCGAAGACCAGGAAGTTCACCCAGACCATGATCGCCGTCGACCGCATCTGCCGGCTGTAGAAGGTCGCCGCCATCGAGCGGAGCGACTCTTCCCGATCCGTGTCGTAGATGTCCTTGCGGTTGACCATGTCATTGAGATCTTCCGGCTTCATGTTCGCTCTTCTGTCGCTGGGGGCCGCTGCCGCCCGCACCGCGGGTCACGCGGTTCGAACCGGGTCGGATCGGCGCTGGCGTCGTCAGTCGGTACCCATACTCTGAGTCTGGCCGGCCTCGGGAAAGGTTCATGGCGCGGGCCCGCTCCCCGAGGAGCCCCGCACCTGCTGCCCCCCCGCGGCCCTCTCGCCCCCGGGTGCGCGGCGCCCTACCCTCGATCCGGCGCCACCCGCTGGGCGTCCTACGCCGGGAGCGCGGGACGGCTGTCCCGGAGTGATTGGTGCCGGGAGCTGGACCGAGGCAACCACGTCTCGTTACCGAGGTGTGGAGCTGTCCGGAAGAGTCTGAGGCGCTACATCATGGATCAACTTGTCGCGCATCCCGGCTATTCGACGCCAAGGGATGTCAGGGTACTAAGAGCGAAGATCAGGAGGGAGGTTCTTCACTGCCTCGCCGATGATACCAAGGCGTCGCTGAACTGCGTCCTGGATCAGTTCGTCGTTGAGGAAGGAATCCTTGTCGAGGCCTGCGATGTACCCGGCGATGGCGTCGATACACTCGACCATATGCGCAAGGCAAATCCGAGGATCCTTCGTCATAGAATCGGGATTTCCTCTCCCAAAACCCGGTCCCTGAGGAGGGGATGAAGGGACCGATACGTATGGGCGTCGAATTTGAGCCCCAAGGCATCCCCGAGGTCCAGCTGCAAGCCAACTAGATCCAGCAGGGTCGATCCCTCAGGGAGATCGACCAAGCGCTGGTGGCATGCGGATCACCCCGGGCACGTGAGCCAAAGATCCCGGCGCGGGTTACCCCGTACCGGCGCAGGATCGGGAGCGCTTGCTCCGCAAGGGTTTGGACAGCCGTATTCATGACGGGAGGATACAACCCATCCCTGAGCCTCCAACAGCTTTCGTCAGATCGCCACTCCGTATTTGCGCGGTCGAAATCCCTTTCGTTCGAGCGATGCCCGATAACTCCTCACTCCCACCCGTCCGTCCCTGCAGTGTCCCTCTTCCCGGGCATTCCCGTCTTCCTTGCCCAACATTCCTCGTGAGACACCTGGTGCATCCCGTGGACGCATCCCCACCATCAGCCGTACTGCGCACGCATGTGCAGCACGGACGCCAGAACCACCTCCTTCAGGACCTCGAGATCGATGTCGTCAAGCCGCCTGACGTAGATACAGGCTTTGCCGGACGTGTGCTTGCCGAGCCTGCCCATCAGCTCGTCGTAACCATCGAAGCCTGGCATGATGTACAGAGTGAGAGCCTTCGTACGGGGGGAGAATCCCGTGATGAACCAATCACCCTCCCGCCCACTGGCGTACCTGTAGTGGTAGCGGCCGAACCCGATCATACTGCTCCCCCACATACGGGGTTCGCTTCTCGTCACCTCCGCCATGAGGCTCAGCAACATTCTACAGTCTGTGCGTCGCTCGTCGTTCTCAACAGCGTCCAGGAACGCGTCGACGCTGGCGTCGGACTCCTTGGTCTTGTTTTCCGTCATAGCGGTCGTCTCGGATGATATCCGGTTCCCCGGATGTCGTTACGCCACCTCGGGCCGTCGCGGAGCACTCGGCACGTGAACGCTGGAGGCGGCCCCCGTCCTCGGATGGCTGCTGAAGCTCCCACTATGGCTCGCCCACATGCTATTAGCAAGAAACTACTTCCCGGGAGTCCCATTCCAAGAGGTAACCGACTGCGGATGCCGGCTCATCACCTCGGCATCAGTGCGAACACACCCCAACCCAGGTACTCACGAGTGAAAGCGGCATAACGCTCGGGTTCGGAGATCAACTGGGCTCTCACGTCTTCCGCAAGTTCGTCGTCGGGATTGGCTTCAAGCCAGCGGCGCATGGTGAGCCATTTGGCCGCCTCGTATCTGTCCCAGCCATCTTGGTCGGCCAGAACCATCTCTACGACGTCGTAGCCAAGCTGGCCGAAAGACGCGAGGAGTTCTGGAAGCAAGAGGAAGTCGGAGATCGAGTTGGCACCACACCCCTTGGCAACGTCCTCCGTCGGCGGTGGCTGCCGCCAGAAGGGCTCGCCGATGAGCAGCATCCCTCCGTCGCGCAGGCTCCGCGCCAGAAGCTCGAGCGTGCCGGCGACGCCCTCGCCGATCCACGTGGCTCCGACACAGGCTGCCACATCGACCTTCTCGTCAGAGACATAACCGGCAGCATCGCCATGGATGAACTTGACCTGATCGGCGACGCCGAGTTCCTCAGCGCGCAGTCTCGCTTGCTCGGTGAACAACTCGCTCATGTCGATGCCGGTGCCGACGACGCCGTGATCGCGCGCCCAGGTGCAGAGCATCTCCCCCGAACCGCTGGCGAGGTCGAGCACTCTGGCCCCCGACTCCAGACGCAGCGCCGCGCCGAGGGTGGCGAGCTTCTCGGGGGTGATGGGGTCGTGGATGCGGTGCGCGGACTCAGTGATGTTGAAGATCCGTGGGATGTCCATGGTGGAAGAGCTCCTTACCGGTGTGAGTAGGCTCGGTCTCGGCCTAACTCCCTGGGCGTAACCTGCGGCGCGCGAAGCGCGCTGTCAGGTTCACGCCCCTGTTAGCCCACGCAACTCTTTCGATGGTCGCCATCTCAGTATCTGCCATCGATTCATCAAGGATGTGGCGGACGAACTGGCGCCCGGGCTCGGCTTCGGAGGGCAATCACTGCCACCGCTCCCCACAACACTCCGCCCCAGACGGCATACCAGGTCGCTTGGGGCGCGCCACTGATGCCCTGCGGCATCGAGACAAGCCAGAACGTGACGAGGCTCGCGTGCATCAGCATCGAGACGAGCACGCTCTGAGTGTGGGCGTAGACCCACACCATAAGCAAACGGTACGGGGGCAGGAAAGTGAAGAGCAAGGCGGCCATGTAGACGGCGAGAGGGAGAGTTCCGGCCGTGTTGGCGCTGCCCCAGAGATTCGAAACCAAGTGCCACAGACCCCAGAGTATGCCCATGACGATGCCTGTCATGGCGAGGCCGTACTGCCCGAACATCCGCGGCTTGGCAAATCCCGTCCATCCGAGTTCCTCAAAGAAGCCTGCTGCTGCGGCGGCGACTAGGACGGACAGGCCGGTGACCTCGAACGCCCCTGGCTCTACCGGTTCGCGAACGGTCAGATACGCAGGCAAGAACTCGGACGAGACCAACGAGAGTCCAAGCAGAGCGGCCGTGACCGAGAGTGGAGCGGTGAGCAGTGCGACGGCGTACCAGCGAGCGTGAATCCGCCACTTGAGCACTCGGGAGGCAAGATCACGAAGGCCAGCCTTTCCGCCCACGGCGGCGGTCATCACCACCCCTGCCGCGGCAGGGCCCAGGACCGTCGCCATGATGACGATCGCGCCCACTGCCGCGGTCGCTTCCCCGGAAAGGAGTTGCGAAGGCCCACCAATCGCGATCAGTGTGCCGCCCCACGAAATCCCGAACGCGCCGAGGTAATAGCTCAAGACGGGATGCCTTGAGACCCAGGTCCTGATCGATTCCATGAGGCTACCTCCTCTCAGACGGACACCGGTTGGGTTGATTCACGGACATGCCACTGGACCAACCCATTCCGCGATCAGCCTGACGTGCCTGGCCCAGGGGCCATGTCATCTCTGACAATGCCGTCTAACGCTCCGGCTGTTTCCGAACCGGCCGGAGCCGGAAACAGCGATGTTATTAGATGGGCGCTGAAGCTGAGGGAAACCCACCGGTCCACCCGGGCTTCCTGGCGAGGTGCCGTCCCATCATCCCGTGAGGGGGTACTTCCGAACGAACTCGACCCCCATCGTATCTCTCCAAACCCCCACAATCGCGTCCCGGGTTATCACCATTGGGTAGAATCCGCTCCAAACGTGAACCCGACCGGAGAAGCGTCCCTGTCCGTCAGACACGTCCCATTCATGGGGTGCAGCAAGGTCCGACGCATAAACCTGGGCCCACACATACCCATCTTGTGACGAGATCAGGCGGTCATACCCGGGCAATTGGTTTGGACGCTCCTCATGCTCGAGTCCCTTCAGCGGGGCGGTCTGAACTCGGCGGGCGCTCGGTGCGAACGAATTCTCCTTCAGGGTCGAACACGGTGATGCGGTCAGCTCCCGAATCCCCAAGAAGGACCGAGTCTGCCGCCGTGGCCCCAAGGAACCGAATTTGCACGAACTCCCCTGGGCCCTCGCCGCGACCACCCGTCGTCTTCCAGTGTGTCCCGTCCGCCTCGAAGATCCGCAACTCACCACTTTGGCCATCTGCTACCCAGAGGCGCTCGTCGAGGTCGACATAGACGCCCTGAATTCTGAAGAACTGGGTCGGCCCGGAAGCATCGGCTCCCCCGATTGACACCGATTGAATCGTGGCCAACTCCGCGAAGACCATCGGCACATCGGCCGTGATGGTCATTCTCACTCCGGCACTGTCCGTCACAGTCGCTATTGGGACCGGGCGCCCCTCGCACGCCGTCGCGAGCAGAACGGTCCCTAAACCCCAAATCGCCTTCGCGACGTTTCTGAGCCGCAGCATCGGTCGGTACTTCCCGTTCGCGTCACGCATCAGTCACACTTCCTCGGGATCCGATCCAGAAGCACCTGTCCTATAGACACAATGGAAGGGCTGGCCTCCTCCGGGTGCGGTGGGTTAGCGTCGCACTGTGAGGAGCACGCCAGAGCCACATGCGGCCTCAGGCCGCAAGCCGAAGGAGACCAGCCCCATGTGATCGTCCTCCAACTTCTGGGTCGGACTCGACGTCCACAAGGAGTCCATCACCGCCGCCGTGTTCCAGGACCGCGATCCCGAGCCTCTGCATGTGGACCGCTTGCCCTACGACCTCCACAAGGTCCGCCGCTTTTTCCAGCGGCTCCAGGCCGGGGGGACCGTGCGCGCCTGCTACGAGGCCTCCGGCGCCGGCTACGTGCTCCAGCGCTCCCCTCACCCAGTGGGGCGTCGAATGCCACCTCGCCGCTCCGTCCCTCATCCCCCGGCGCCCGGGCGAGCATCGCAAGACCGACCGCCGCGATGCCATCAAGATCGCCCGCGACTTCCGTGACGACCGCCTCGTCCTCATCCACATCACCACCGAACTGGACGAGCGGATCCGGGACCTGGTCCGCTGCCGCGAGACCTTCCAGCGCGAGATCGTCAAGAGCCGCCACTACATCCTCAAGTTCATGCGCCGGCGGGGGTTCGTCTTCCGCGAGGCCAACAACTGGACCGTGCGGCACTTCAACTGGATCCGCCAGGTCCTCACCCCCGGTATCCTCGCCGAAGAGGATCACACCGTGCTCTCGGAGTACCTCGCCCTCCTCGAGTACAAGCTCCAGCGCCGTGACCAGCTCGACCGCCGCATCGAAGCCCTCGCGCTCACCCCCCGCTACAAGCCCGTGGTCGATCGACTCTGCTGCTTCCGCGGCTTCAAGACCCAGGCCGCCATGGTCATCGCCACCGAGCTCGGCGACCCGCGCCGTTTCGAAAACCCCCGCCAGCTCATGGCCTACGTCGGCCTCGTGCCCAGTGAGCAATCCCCCGGGGACCGACGACGTCTGGGCGCCATCACCAAGGCCGGCAACAGCCGTGTGCGCCACACCCTCACCCAGGCCTCCTGGCAATACCGCAAGCGCCCGGCCGCCGGCGCCCCCCTCCAACGGCGCCAACAAGGTCAGGACCCGGCGGTCATCCGACACGCCTGGAAGTGTCAGCACCGTCTCTACACCCTCTTCCACCGCCTGGCCGTCAAGAAGCCCGGCCAGGTGGCCGTCAGGCAGCCGCCTGAACTCATCCGCGAGATCGGGGAGTCCCGGGGCACGATTGGAGAACGCCCCAAAACGTTACGGGGTCCGGCCTCGGCCCAACCCGCGTGTATAGACTCCGGCTAGCTCCCGACGAATCCGTCTCATGATGCTCTGTGTCGTGCTCGACGACGCACCTCTGATCGCCACCTTCGAGGAGCGTGGTGCGAACGTCAACCATTCTTCGCTTCAAGTGCAGATCAGGATGGGCGCAAACGCCGGAGCCGGAAGCAAGCGCGCCTTAAGAGGACCGGAATCTCCTCAGTTCCACGATCTCCTCATCCAACTCTGTGCGATACAGAACCCCGGCTAGATCCCCAGCAACATCCCACAACTCGACATCATCCGCGCTCGAAAGCTCCCCGGTTTGCCTCGCCGACTCAAGGTCGAAGACCATCCAGGTCGGACCCAATTCGGAAAGGCCGCCGTATTTCAGAACCCATATCTCTGAGTCGCTGGCAGTCAGGAGCGGTCGCCGATCCCAAGACGCCCACCCGAAAAAGGGGTAAGTATCCGGGACGGGCATTCGATCATAGAGATCTGCCATGAGGGTGCGCCCTGGGGTCTCGTCAGCCAGAAAGCGGGTCCGCATCAGCCTGACGTCTCGGTCTAGGACCGCTCTTGGCTCCAGCCCCCTGGCCGGCTCGAGGCTGAGGAGCGTGCTTCCATCCTGACTTCGGACGTGGATATGCGGGGTTCTATTCTCAACGGTCACAATATTCAGCCCGTCAACGACCACCTCGCTTCGCCTCGCGAAGGGCGGGAGTGAACCGCGGCGTCCTCCCGTGGGACTGGGCTCCGAATAGACTTCACTCCCTTCGAAGCTGCCAACCTGATCGATGAAATTCCCATCCCTATCATATCTCAGGAGTGCAATCTCTTCGCGACTGACGACAGGATGCCTCGGTGACCGCGGCATCAAGATCCCTTGCGCCAAGAAGGAGCCGTCGGAAAAGACACCCGTGACCAGAGCGGCGATATAAGGGGGGACGGGAGTTACCGTGACCGTCCCAACTAAGGCTCCCCCCAGCGTGAACTCAGATAGGCGCCGCTGGCTGGAGTCATAGGCAAATAGGCGGTCCCCAAACCGTCTCACCCATTGGAGTCGGATGAATTCGCCCGGCCCTCCGCCAGATCGCCCCACTACATTTGTCAATCTTCCGTTTGAGTCATAGAAACGAATAGTGCTTGAACTCCCCTCACCAATCACGAATCCGCCACCAGGAAGAACCACGATCCCACAGACGTCATACAAGGGCTCTTCAGGGTCATCTCCAACTCGAGCCAACGGGATGGGATCGAACCGGAATTGCCTCAGCTCCCCAAACCCGGCGTCGGCGGATTGTGCGGAGGTCGGGGCTAGGCAAAAGAACTGCGAACCGAGCAGAACCAAAGCAGGCGTGAGGCCTGTCTTCATTGGGAGCCCTCCGTTTCGGATCCACTGCACACTCTGGCATCGACAGAGATCGGCGACCCCTGCTTCACCCATGCAGCAAGCCCTGCTTCCCCGAAGTATCGTCCGATCTCCCTCGGTCCTTTAGACTCCCACCAAGTCTCACTGACCTCAATCCCCTCTATCACAGCCACGACTTGGGGAATTCTAAGAACACTCCCTAGATCGGTCACGTACCGCTTCACTCCAGAGTTAAACCAGTTTCGTCCAACAATGACCTCGTCAAGATGCCCGAACCGCCTGAGCACTCCGAGACCCTCCTCGGGAAGCCAGTGCTGAGAGATGCCGACCGTAGAAAAGAGACACCCGGCTTCGGTGGCAACACGCTTATAGGCGGTTCGGGCTGTCTTGACGGCTTCCACGTATTCCGGGCTAGGAGTGCCATATGGGGCCACAACGACGAACGTCACGTGGACCCCCGACGCGGTCCGCGTGTCGATTTCGGGAGGAGTGGGCTCAAGGACGACTCCTGCGACGAGGAGTACTGCGAGCCCCGTGAGCAAGCCAAGCCATAGCCAGCCCCATACGCTCCAAACTCCATCTGGCATCTCCGGCCTCCCCTACGTCAGAAGGAATATCGGCTTGAGCAGCGAGAGCTAGCAGGAATCATCCCCCACACAGGCCTCCCTAGCATCCTTCTGCCAGCAATGGATGTTTGCCAACGGGAGGCAGTCTCCGTACTCTAGGAAGCAAAACATGTCGTTGCAGTGGAATGCACTGGCTGGCCGAGGAGTGATCGCGATGGACCCTCCGAGGATCAGCAACGCAACGGTCGGGAATAGCAGTTTCTTGAACATTGTCTTTCTCCGGTCGCAAAGATAAGGTGGGGGACAGCCTATTGGCTGCCTCGGCCTGTCTTCTTCGGTGGGCTCAATGGCACATCTCTGACCTCCTCTTCCAAAGCTTCTATTGGCCCTCACCCGATACCGGTCGGGCCAGGCAGTTCACCGTGCGCGCCTCAACGCCACCACTCCTCCAAGGTGGAGATCGGCACGATCCCGAGGTGAACACCAGCTCGCTCCGTGATGAGCGAAGGCGTGCCTCGCAGGGAAAGTTGGGCAGCCCACGTGGAATCCACCGCCAGCGTGGCATCTGTCCGATCCGAAAGGAGGCAGTTGAGCCAATTCGGGATATCCCGTATTCCCGCCTCGCGGCCGACCTGCTCCCAACCCTCGGCCACCATCCATTCAGTATTCGTCAACAGGTGATCGTGCATCTGTCCAAATTGACCCTGCTCTGCCGCACAAATAGCTGCCACAGCGGATCGCCGAGAGAGTCGGCTCCGTGGCGAAACCTTGTACCGAACAGCCACCGACATCTGAGAGTCCTCTCTGAGTGCGACCTGGAGGGAGTCGTGTGAATCCCGGCAATACACGCATTGATAATCCAGGAACAGGACCAGGCGAGTCTCTCCCGTGGCCGAGCCGAGAACCCTCCCTGAGTTGGACAACTCAGTCCACTGCTCCCGGACGGTCTTTCGGAGGCTGGAAGCCTCAGACCATTCCCCGAACTTGAGGTTCAAGGCTCCGCCCGGACCGCCCAGGATGATGCCGGCACAAGCTAGAAATCCGACCCCCAACAGTGATGAAATGGTATCTCCCGATTTCATCATGCTTCTCCTCATCGCAACGGCCGAAAAAGCCCTTGGAGTCCCCGGCCCGGCTCTGTGGCCATTTGAGAGATCAAAGCCGGCGTCTTGGTCAGGGCACTGAGCGCCCACAACGTGTGCGTGAAGGTCGCTCGGCCTTCTTCCGGGGGGGCAGGAGAACCGAACAAGACTACTGATCACCTCAAATAGCAGAGCTGACAAACCGTGGCCGTCCAAGGCAGCAAACAACACGTGATGAGCTGACAGCCTTCCAAGCTGCTCCCGTCCCATCATGGAACTCGGGTCATGCATCAGGTCACAATAGCATGTCCGACCCTCATCGGACTCCAAACACACGCGCCTCTTGTTCTTCACAAAGTCCCCACCTCGAACCTTCACTAACGGCCGTGGGTAAGGTGTCCCCAGCGAACCTCTCGCCTACCCCCTTTCGGCGAACAGCTTCCAGAAGAGCCTCTCCCTCCGCCTCCGCCCTCTGCTCGGCTCGCTGGCTGGCTATCACAGCTCCCGTCAGGGCGATGATGCATAGACCAGCGAGGAATCGGTTCAGGTACTTCATCCCTCCATCCGGCTCCGAAGGCTGCGCGCTCGCCAGTTTCCCTCCGCCAAAGAGCTTCGCGGGCTGTCCCCCCTTCGGGGGTCCCGGAGTGCCCCCCCGCACCCCGGCAGCGCCGCCCGCCCGCACCGTGCATCGATGCTATATGGACGCCCTTACCCCCGGAAACGTGTAGTGAGGGCCGCAAGCCGGGCCTCGGCTCCGGCACCGGATTTCGGGCTCCACTACACGTTTTGGCCCTGAAGGGCGTCTATAAGGCGGAAGGGTGTGTGTCCATGTTGCGGAGCGGGGAGCCCATGACACGAACCCACAGGAGGGACCGGGTCATCTTCTCGTTGGCAGCACTGGCCTTTCTCCAACTCATGCTCCTGGGAGCTCGCCTCGGGGAAGAGATGGGTGGGTCTTCCTCCTGGCTCAAGACTGGCGACAGACTGGCCGACACCCAGTTTCGGGGGCCCAGCGGCGACGGCGCCCGCGGAGCGCTCCATGCCCCCGCCGTTCTGCTGGTCTTCGACCCGGGATGCGATCACTGCCTGGCGGTGGCCCCGGTCTGGGCCGAGTGGCTGAGCGAGGTCGGGGCCGGCTGGCATGTGGTGGCGGTGGCGTCGGCCCCTGGGGAAGCCGCCCGGTCCTTCATTCGGGCTCAGGGCTGGGACCTGGAGCTGGCGGTGACGGCGTCATCCCCTCGGCGCTCCTCCACCAGGGGTCTCACGGGTCGGACACCCTGGGTCTTCGTGGTGGACGAGGCCGGGCTCATCGTGGCTCACGGTCCGGGCAGACAGATCGCCGAGATCACTGGGGAGGCCGCCCTGGCCCTGGCTCGCGAGCCCTGGCCATGAGAGGGGCGCGTGGGTTATGGGCACTGGCCTGGCTGCTGGCGGCAGGCTGCAGCCAGGGCCCCTCGGGGACAACCGCCCACACCCTCTGGGTGGAGGCCCATGACCTCCAACACCTGGCCCCCGAGGCTCCCTTCGTGTCCGTCCGGGACCTGGCCGTGGGGCCGGAATCCATCTGGGTCCTGGACGCGGCCCCACCGTTCGTCACCCGCATCTCCTTGCCCGCGGGCAGGGTCACGCGCTTCGGCCGGGAGGGGAGGGGTCCGGGGGAGTTCCTGAGCCCGTGCGCCCTTCAGCCTACTCCCGACCCGGGAACTCCCGGCGTCGTGGCCTGGGACCTGGGGAACCTCCGGGTCCTGGCGTTCGACACTATGGGAACGCTGACCAGCTCTGAGGCCCTGGACGGCGCGGGCACGGTCCGGGCCCGCTCCGACCTTCGGAACCTCTCCTACGTGGACCCGTTCCGGGTGAGGGCGGTGGGCAACCACGTGGTGCTCGCCACCTTCCCCGCCAGGATCGACCGCACGGCGGACATGGCGGACGGCCGGCTCCGGCTGGCGGATCCGCGCCTCAGCCCTGAGACCGAGTTGGCGCGTTTCGCCCATCACATGGACGGGGGCGCCTCCAGCCTTCGTGAGTGGGTGGCGCTGCCCCTGTGGGACGTGTGCGACGGCGGCGTCGTCCTGTGGAGCCCCGGATCCTCCCGGGTGATCTGGCTGGACCTGGAGGGCACCGAGATCGGGTCCGCGGCGGTGCCGGAGCCTACGGAGCCCGTGAGCCTGGAGGATGTGGAGCGGTATCTGAGGTGGATGGGCCGCCTGGAGATGGGTCCGGACCATGAGGCAGCGGGCGCCGATTACCCCGGCATGGCCCGGGCCGTCCGGGAGCGGTTCGCCGAGCGCCGGCCTGTGGCCACCGACCTGCGCTGTCAGCCCGGTGGTGTAGCCTGGCTCCGTCTGTTCGATACGTCGGCCGATCCGCTGGGGAGCGGGCAGGTGTGGCTCAAGGTACCCATGGGTGGAAAGGCACGGCGAGTGGGGTTTCCCCCGGGGTTCATTCCCATGGGCTTTGAGGCAGATGGAGCCTACGGGGTCCTGGAGGTTCCGCAAGGCCACCAGGTGTTGGCGTGGTGGGGTGAGGAGCCCGGGGCCTGAGGGCCGACTCCCGGGCAGGGCATCGCTCAACTCGGC